>ENA-ORSM01002296-ORSM01002296.1-human-gut-metagenome-genome-assembly--contig:-NODE-2296-length-13759-cov-6.049766_pt1 | contig 13759 bp, 9 predicted proteins | sample MGYA00241903_ERZ509170 | MGnify/ENA primary metagenome ERZ509170 (study PRJEB26280, sample SAMEA2338784) | human gut metagenome | biome: human gut; feature: human-associated habitat; material: faeces...
GGAAGTCCCGCGAAGCGGGAAAGGGTGTACGGGGCAGAGCACCGATAGGATGCTCTATCGCGGTCCTGACCGCCAATCGGCGGCCTGTGTCATTTTTGTTTCTTACCTTTGGACACACCTTCGGTGTGAGGGTTCAAAGGGTTTAGAGGGTTCAGAGGGTGGTGGTGGCGGCTTCGCCGCAAGTTTTAAAAAAGGGGCGCGGCTGGCGCCGCGGGTTGTGTAGAAGGGTTGTGTTCGCTTCCGCTCAGGGGGCGACAGCCCTTCGAGCCGAGGGTTGTGGTGGCGCCCTTTGGGCGCAGATTATAAAAAAGCCGGCCCGTGCCCTCCCGTCATTTCGACCGAAGCGAAGCGGAGTGGAGAAATCTCACGCCCCAAATGACAGAAAAGCCGGCCCGCCCCCTCCCGTCATTTCGACCGCAGCGGAGCGGAGTGGAGAAATCTCACGCCCCAAATGACAGAAAAGCCAGTCCGCGCCCTCCCGCATTTCGACCGTAGCGGAGCGGAGTGGAGAAATCTCACGCCCCAAATGACAGAAAAGCCGGCCCGCACCCTCCGTCATTTCGACCGTAGCGGAGCGGAGTGGAGAAATCTCCCCCTCTGATGGTTCGGGCGGCATTACGGTGGGAGATCTCTCGACTCAGAGTATCATGGGAGCATTTTCCATCTATCTCCCATAGCGGCATGCGGCTCCGCTCGAGATGACGATGGCAGCGGGCACCCCTGTCGTCATGTTTATAAAAAAGGCGCGGCTGGCGCCATTGGACACACCTTCGGTGTAAGGGCTCAGAGGAAGGGGCGGCTGCATTGAATGGTTTATGAGCTGCTGGCTCCTGTTGTACCCGCCCAGAAGCGGCGATACTAAAAAACGGCGCCTTTTCAAAGGCGCCGTTTTGCTGCCGTTATTTGGCTATTTCTGCAGGAATTACTTTTGTTTCTTCTTTACCGGAAGATTTCTTCACAATCTTGTAAACACCGACGGTGAGAAGGGGTACCAGGTAGAGAAGGATGAAGGCATAGGCCAGGGCATTGTAGCCTTTGGCAATAAGGTCGATAATGCCGATTTTGGCGAAGGCCACTGAAATCACCAGGATAATGACAGTGAGCGCACCGCGATGCTGACGGGTGAGGGGATTTCTTCCCGTATCCGTAAGGCCCCTGTCCACACGTTCCAGCATGGCATGGATAATACCGGTGGCCGTTTCAATCAGAGTCCAGCCCATGACGATGCTGAAGAGGAAAAGCAGCCAGCCCGGTGCATTGTCCGCCTGCATCATAGCCACCCAGGGCACCGGCGATGCCAGCACGGCTTTGTCGGGGTAGAAGGCCATGACTGCATAGTAGGTCATGAACCAGGGGATAATCATGAGAAGACCTGCAATGATGCCGCTGATAATGGTGTCCTTGCGGCTCTTCTGGGCCTTGATGGTGAAGAAGGATGCCGGAAAAACCACCAGGTTATAGGCCATGTAGAGAATGCCTGTCCAAAGGGCAGCTCCCACAGTGGCATCAGGCACAAAGGAATGGTCGCCGGATGCCATGACCTCGGAAATATGGGCTCCCCCATGGCTGATAACCAGCACAGAGAAGGAAATATAACCGATGTAAAGAAGCACAGTGCCAATAGTTTCAAAATAGGAAATAATCTTTTCCCCGTAATAATTGAGCACGCCTACAATCACCGTAATGGCGCCTACACCGTACCAGTAATTGAGCCCCGTCATCTGCTCCACCACCGCGCCGGTGGCAGAAGACATGACGGCAATGATGATGACCATGAAAAGCAGGTACACCAGATCAAAGACATGGTACAGGGGCCCGATTAACTCCTTCAGGAAAGATTTGAAATCATACACTTTATAAAGGCGGATGAGTTCAAAAGACAGAATAGCCACCAGGGCAAATCCCACAAATGTAGCCAGCCCGGAAAGCCAGCCCATGGCACCGAACTTGGCGCCATACTCCACGATTTCACGGCCTGTGGCATACCCACCGCCGATGAGCACGGACTGCAGGATAATGCCGGGAAGAATCATCCTCCCCAGGGCCCCTCCAAAAATACCTTTTTTCTCTTCCATACTGCTTCACTCCTTCATTTGTACCATCCCTGCAGGAAATCAAAAAGCGCCCATCAGAAATCAATTCTGAAGGGCGCATCCTTGCGCGGTACCACCTTGTACTTATCACTCTGCCGCATCAATGAACGGTTTTCATTGCGTCGGGCCTATCCATAACGGGGACATCCGCCAGGCCTACTCTGTTCGGCCGGGAAGCTCGCGAGTGAGTAAAACGACAGCGCCTTCCGGTTTTCACCATCCACCGGATCTCTGAAAGGGATTCCGTCATTTCTGTCTCGTTCCATGCAGGTACTTTTTTAGTTAGAAAGTAGTATACACGCCTCGGGCGGCCATGTCAATGGGGAAATTGTAAAAGAGGGACATTTTATGTCCAGGGTTCTGAGTGTGGTGCTATGGGGCCGCTCCGCGGCCCGGGTTCAAAGGGTTCACAGGGTTCAAAAGGTTCAAAGGGTGGTGGTGGCGGCTGACGCCGCAGATTATAAAAAAAGGGGCGCGGCTGGCGCCGCAGATTGTGTAGAAGGATTGTGGAAAAAGGTTCTTAAGATGGACCGGCCCTATGGGCCGGAGGGTTCGTAAGTTTGACGGCCTTTCAGGCCGAGGGTTGTGGATTGCCGCTTTGCGGCAATGAGTTTATAATGCCGCCTGTCGGCGGCAAAACCGTAAAACCGCGCCTGCGGCATCGGTCGGGCGATTTATTGGAAAGTCCTTTTATGTGCAGACCAGGGACCAACTTCGCCCGACTTGGAGACCCTCTGCAGGGTCTCCACATGGGAAATGCACCCCTTCTGTCGCCTACGGCGACGTCTCCCCCGGAGGGGGAGATTTTAGCAGCATGATACTTTGTAGTGCTCATAAGGCCAAGAGCTAAGCGGCAAGAAAAGTTCCCCCTCCGGGGGAAAGGTGGTGCGTCAGCACCAAAAGGGGTGCATTTCCATCGGGCGCCAGCCCGGTTGTGAAGGTTTTCACTGCCATAGGCAGTGCTTCCCTAGAAACCAGCTTTGGCTGACTTGTAAGTCCTATGCAGGACTTACACAGCATTTATAACTCCCCTCTGAACCAGCCCGCTCTGCGGGCGGAACCCATCGTTCGGTGCGAAGCACACGAACGATAGAACTCGGGCGCCGAAGGCGCCTGAACCCTCTTGCTGTCGGGAATAAAGTATGTCTGATGTCTGACAGTCTGACGTCTCCCGCGTTCGGGAATACCGTCCAGCGGACAGCCGATAGCCGTAAGCGGACAGCCGATAGCCGACAGCCGACAGCCGACAGCCGATAGCAGTCAGCAGCCTCACTATCCCACCAGTTCACCAGCCCACAGGTACGCTGTCTAAAACACCAGGTACACCACATAGCTTGCAAGGGAGATGAAAAGGTTGGCCAGGGGATTGATGATGCGGTTGATGAGGCCGCTGAAAACCACCACCATCAGGAGGACGAAGCCGTACTGGGCGTTGAAATTTTCGTATTTGAAGGACAGCTCTCCCGGCAGGAACATGGAGAGGATTTTGGAGCCGTCCAGCGGCGGCACGGGAATGAGATTGAAAAAGGCAAACCACACATTGTACATCATAATCCAGTTCAGAAAGAGGGCGCTTTCCCGGCTGAGCATGCCCAGCTTGAGTAGAATGGCAGAAAGCAGGATGGAAAGAAAGCCCAGGAACAGATTCATGCCGGGGCCGGCAAAGGACACTTTCAATACGCCGCTCCGGTAATCCTTGTAATACCTTGGATTAATCATCACCGGTTTGGCCCAGCCGAAGCCGCAGAGCACCAGAAGGATGGTGCCCAGCACATCCAGATGGGCCAGGGGGTTGATGGTGAGCCGTCCGTCCAGGGAAGGTGTGGGATCTCCCAGGGCGTCAGAAACAGCGGCATGGGCATACTCGTGGAAGGACAGGGCGATGAGAAGGGCCGGCACCCGGTAAATCAGGGTGCTTATATCAAGAAAATCAAACATGGCAGACTCCTTTCCTGTTCATGATTTGATTCTATTATACATGGTTTCACCGGGCCGTCATAGCCTGTGAATTTCGTCCTGTCCCATAGACATGGCAGCTGGAAACGGGGCTCCGGGCTGGAATCCATGATGCCCTCTGTTTTGAAATCAAAAAGCATCCCTGAAAGGGCCTGCCCCTTACACTATGAATATCTTCCGTCGCCTGTCTTTTCATAAAAGGCAGGGGCCTGCCATTTCCATGCATAACAAAAACTGTCCCTTCCATACGGATTCCCCATATTTCTTGACCCCGGGGCCCTGTTCCTTTATACTTTAATCTGTAATTAAAAAATGGGAGATTGACTATGGAAATCAATTTAAACATGTACCAGACCCTGGCAGCTGCGGTGGCTGTCTTTTTTCTGGGCGGCTTTCTGAAGACGAAAATCAAGCTGCTTCGGAAATACTGCATTCCGGCGCCGGTCATCGGCGGCACCATCTTTTCGATTCTGAACTGTATTTTATACACCAGAGGCATCTGGACCTATACCCAGGACACGGTGATGCAGAACTGGTGTATGATGCTTTTCTTCACCAGTATCGGCTACATGGCCAGCGTGCACCTTATCCGAAAGGGGGGCCTTCTGGTCATCAAAATGGCCCTGCTGGTAGGCATCCTCATTATCATGCAGAACCTTATCGGCATTTCCCTTTCCCGCTTTTTCGGGGAAAATCCCCTCATGGGACTGGCTGACGGCTCCATTCCCCTGGTCGGCGGTCACGGTACCTCCGGTTCCTTCGGTCCTGTACTGGAAAGCATGGGACTTTCCGATGCCACTACCATTGCCTTTGCTGCCGCCACCTTCGGCCTGGTGGCCGGTTCCTTTATCGGCGGCCCGATCGGTGAACTCCTGATCCGCCGTTTCCGTCTCACCTCTTCGGAAGGAAAGGTCGTCGATGCTTCCCTGCCCGGCGGCAAAATGGGTCCCCATCCGGAAACAGAGGATGATGAAGATGCTGCTGCCAATTACCTCAACATGGACAATTTCATGTACGCCTTCGGCCAGCTCCTTCTGGCCATGGGCATCGGTACCTATGTGAGCCAGTTTTTCATCGATATCGGCCTGGTGTTCCCTGGCTACATCGGCGCCATGATTGTGGCAGCGGTGATTCGGAACATAGCAGAAGGCACCGGTCTCTACGGCATTTACCAGAAGGAAAGCGAAGTTCTTGGCGGCATGTGCCTCAATATTTTTATTTCCTGCGCCCTCATGAGCTTGAAGCTCTGGCAGCTGGCGGACCTGGCAGTGCCGCTCATCATTACCCTTCTCATCCAGACAGTGGTGATGGCCCTCTTCGCTTACTTCGTCATTTTCCGGGTCATGGGCGGAAATTATGAAGCCGCCGTCATGGCTTCCGGTACCTGCGGCTTCGGCATGGGCGCCACGCCCAATGCCATCGCCAACATGAACGCCATGTGCGAACGGTTCGGTCCTGCCCACACCGCGTACTTCGTCATTCCCTTAATCGGCGCTTTCGTCGTAGATTTCCTGAACGCTTCCATTCTCATGATTTTCATGAATCTTCTGAAATAAAAAAGGGACTGTGAAGAAATGTAAATCATTTCTTCACAGTCCTTTTTTCCTTTACCTATAAGTATTCAGCGATTTTCAAAAGGGTACAAGTTCTATATATCCAGATTTCAGTTTCTCAGAGGGTTCTTCCCAAATCCAGCGCCATCTGCTTATCCTTTTCCGGCGGTCTGCCGGCAATGGTGAGGTAGCCGCCGATCATGGCGCCGTTCAGGCCTGCGGCCAGGGCAAAGGCCTGCAGGTCCCGGAGGGCCGTTTCCCTTCCGGCGCACACCCGCATGATTACATGGGGCAGAATGAACCGGTACAGGGCAAACATGCGGAGTACATCCACCGGCTTGGGCGGTTTATTTTTGCCGAAAGGCGTACCGGGAATGGGGCTGAAAATGTTGAGAGGCACGCTGGTGACATGGTGGCTTCGCAGGGCAAAGGCCATGTCCAGGCGGTCATCTTCTGTTTCCCCCAGGCCCATAATGCCGCCGGAGCAGACTTCCAGTCCTGCCTTCTGGATGCGGCGGATATGGTCTTCCTTTTCCTCATAGGTATGGGTGGTGCAGATATGGGGGAAATACCGCTTCGCCGTTTCCAGGTTGCAGTGAATCCGCTGGCATCCGGCTTCCTTCAGCTGCCGGAGCTGGTCATCGGTCAAAAGGCCCAGAGAGCAGCACACGGACAGTTTCGTCTGCTGGGAAATGAGCTTGACTGCCTTCACAATGGAAGCAAACTGCACAGGGTCACTCTGGCCCCGTCCGCTGGTGACGATGCCGAACCTTTCCGCGCCGTAGGCTTCTGCCTGCTTTGCTTCATGAAGCAGGTCTTCCGGGCTCCGTAAAGGATATTCCTTCACGCCGGTGTGGTACCAGCCGGACTGGGCGCAGAATCTGCAGTTTTCCGTGCATCGGCCGCTTCTGGCATTCACATCGCTGCAGAAACGCATCTTGTCTCCGCAGAAGGTTTTTCGAATCTTGTCGGCAGCCGCCATCAGGAAGAGGGGCTCTTTCTTTCCCGCTTCATTGAGCTTCCCTGCTTCCTCCCTGGTAATATCGGTGCCTCCAAGGATTTTATTCATACAGTCTTCAATATATTTTACGTTTTCATCCATATGGCTATGTTTCACTTCTTTCAGGTTATCGGGAGGCTGCCCAGCAGCCCGGGTTCAGAGGGTTCAGAGGGAAAGGTTCACGGCCTTTCAGGCCGAAGGGGCGCCGCTGACGCGGCGGGTTGTATAGAAGGGTTGTGGAAAAAGGTTCTTAAGATGGACCGGCCTTGGGGCCCAAGGGTTCTTAAGTTTGACAGCCCTTGCAGGGCTGAGGGTTGTGGTGGCGCCCTTCGGTGCACAGCGAACACATTTTGCACTAGCGAACTGGATTTGTAAGGGAGCATCAGCGACCTGAAAATCCAGTGAGTCAGTGACAGCAGTGGATGAAGGAGCGCTAGCGACGCGCAAAATGTAGTGAGTCGTTTCCCCTTTAGGGGGCGCATGAGTATATATGCCGCCGAAGGCGGCAATAAAATGGCGCCGAGAGGCCCCCACCTCGCCAACGCAGTGGTACTTTATAACTCCCCTGGGCGGAGCCCTCAAACTGTCCGGGAGGCGTCAGCCGGTCCCGGACAGAACCCTGGCAGCCCAGGGCCGTAAGGCCCGATGGCTGCCTCAACCCTCGCGTCCGTAAGGACGCGTCAACCTTCGGGCAGACATCCCATGTGATGTCTGCCATCTGATTATCTGATGTCTTCCCGCCGACTGGTATTTACCGATTCCCCCTCACTTACTATTCTTACCGAGATTCTTCGCTGCGCTCAGAATGACCGGTGGGAGGTGGGAAGGGGGGCAGCGAACAGCCGTTTCACCAGCCCACTAGTACACTAGCTCACCAGCCCACTAGTACACAAATTAATTCAGATTCGGAGCGGTCTGGGTGCGGCCCAGGTCATGGAGCATAGCGATATCGTCCTGAGGATCGGATCCTTTACTGGTAAGGTAATTGCCGATCATGACGCCGTTCATGCCGCCGGCCAGAGCCATGGACTGCAGGCTCCGGAGGTTGATCTGCCGTCCGCCGGCGGTACGGATCTGGGCCTTGGGGAGAACGAAGCGGAACATAGCAAAAGAGCGGAGGATTTCAAGGGGAGAAAGGCGCTTGTTGTGCTCAAAGGGAGTACCGGGGATCGGATTCAGTACGTTCAGCGGCACGGCGTCAATGTGCATTTCCTTCAGATGGAATGCCATTTCCACCCGCTGGTCCAGGGATTCGCCAAGACCGATGATGCCGCCGCAGCAGACACGGATGCCTGCTTTCTGGGCACGGGCTACGTTCTCCGCCTTTTCCTCCGCTGTATGGGTGGTGCACACTTCCTTGAAGAAGGAAGGAGCTGACTCGATATTGCAGTGCAAGCGGCTGATACCGGCTTCTTTCAGCTGGTAAGCCTGTTCCTGGGTGAGGAATCCGAGGGAGCAGCATACTTCGATGCCTACTTCCTTGCGGATACGACGGATTAAGTCGAGAATTTCCGCAAAGTCCTTCGGATTTCTCTGGTCACGGCCTGCAGTAACAATATCGAAACGGGCAGCTCCGGCTTTTTTCGCTCTTTTAGCCGCTTCAATGACCTCATCTTCCGGAAGGAATTTATAGGTTTTTACACCTGTATTGTAACGAGCAGACTGGGCACAGAATTTGCAGTCTTCCTGGCAGGAACCGCTCCTGGCGTTGATAATGGCGCAGAGGTCTACGCTCCGGCCGGAAAATTTCTGACGGATCTTATCAGCGCAGGCCAGAAGAAGCATGGTGTCTTCGTCTCTGGTACGGATGAGGGCTCTGGCCTCTTCTTCGGTCAGTTCTCCGCCATTCAAAACTTTTTCAGTCCACTTCAAAATCTGTTCACAGCTGCTTTCCATTGCAAACCACTCCTTTTATAAAATCACCTGCCGTCAAAAGACAGGGTATTGCCTTGATGAAACCTTACGTGTATGTGCGTAATAGAAATATTCGTGTTTCACAATGGTGCGGAATATTTCTATCTGTATGAAATTGTATATGAAATCAAAGCTGAGGCTGGGTCATAGAGCGTCCCAGGTCTTCGGTCATCCGGATATCCTCCTTCGGATCTCTTCCGCCGGTGGTAAGGTAGCCTCCCACCATAATGCCGTTCAGGCCGCCGGTCAAAGCATAGGCCTGCAGGCTCCGGAGGTTCACTTCCCGGCCGCCGGCGGTGCGGATGAGCGCCTTCGGCAGGACGAAGCGGAACATGGCGAAGGTGCGGAGCACTTCCAGCGGCGGCAGGCGGCGGTTCGTATAGAAAGGCGTGCCTTTCACCGGATTCAGAATATTCATGGGGATGGAATCGATGTGCATGGACTTCAGTTTGAAGGCCATTTCCACCCGCTGGTCCAGGGATTCGCCCAGGCCGATGATGCCGCCGGAGCATACCCGGATGCCCGCCTCCTGGGCGGTGCGGATGATGACTTCCTTATCTTCCATGCTGTGGGTGGAGCACACTTCCGGGAAATAGGAAGGTGCCGTTTCGATGTTGCAGTGGATTCTCGTGATGCCTGCTTCCTTCAGGCGGATGGCCTGCTCTTTGGTAATGAGTCCCAGGGAGCAGCACACTTCGATGCCTACCTGCTCACGAATCTTCTTCACAATATCGATGATTTCCTCAAACTCATTGGGATTGTCCTGGTTTCGTCCGCTGGTAACCAGGGAGAAACGGACAGCGCCGGCTGCTTTGGCTTTCTTCGCCGCTTCCAGAATTTCATCTTCCGGAAGGAGCCGGTATACTTTGGCACCGGTATGGTACCAGCCCGACTGGGCGCAGAACTTGCAGTTCTCCTGACAGTGGCCGCTTCTGGCATTGATAATGGCACAGAAATCTACTGCATTGCCATTGAATTTCTGGCGGATTTTATCCGCCATAGCCAGGAGCAGCATGGTATCCTCATCTTTAGTACGGATTAATTTCTTTGCTTCTTCTTCTGTAATCTCACCGCCATCCATGACTTTTTCAGCCAATTTGATAATTTCTGCACAAGCACTGTCCATAATGAAAACTTCCTTTCACAATCGGAGCACCTGCGTTTCAAATTGTTACCTTGTGATTAAGTATAAAATAAACAATCAAATCTGTCAATCCTGTTATTTGGAGTAGTTGACAATATGTTGACATAATTGTGCTGGTGCTGCTTTTTAATATTTCTTTATCTTCCTGCCGTCCGCCTTATTCTATAATAAAGAAAAGACAGAGAAAGGAGGTATGGACCATGGCAGGAAAAAGAGAAACCAACAGGGTATCCTACTATTTTCTAAAGGAGAAAAAGATACTGGCCATGACGGCCTTAAGCGGCATCCTTTACAACCTGGGCCTCGTCGCAGTCCCCTGGTTTGAAGGGCACATATCCCAGTATCTGGCAGACATTTTGGAAGGGACCCGCCAGCCTTCTTCCTTGGTATTTCTTGCCCTTTCCTACTTTTTCACCGTCCTTTTCGTACAGGCCATGCGGTATGTGAAGCGCCTCTATGTGCGCCGTTTTGCCAACAATACCATACTGTCCATGAAGGAAACGATCTATACCAGGCTTCTTCAGGAAAATCGGCAAGACCTTGAGGGCCAGGGCGCCCGCTGGATGACCCGGGTCATTTCCGATGTGGAAGCCTGCGCCGAAGGCATGCGGAAATTCACGACGGAACTCTTTGATACCGGCGTAGCCCTTCTCGCTTACAGCGCCTTTCTCTTCTACTACGACTGGCGCCTCACCTTTCTGGTGCTTCTTTTCCCTCCGGCCGCCTACCTTCTGGCAGACAGGCTGAAGAAACCGGTCACCAGCGCCAGCCGGCGGGCTAAGGAATCAGCGGAGCGTCTGGCCCGGGGCACCATGGACCGGCTGCGCCATGCCCTGACCTACCGTCTCTATGGAGAAGAAGAAACAGCCGATGAGCGCTACCATCGCCTGCTCACCGATTATGAAAAGCGGCGGATCCGCCAGGGCCTTTGGGAAAACAGCATGGAACCGCTCTACCGGATCATTGCCATGACCGGGTCTCTCCTCATTCTCTGGCTGGGCGGGAACAATGTGATGGGCCAGGGCTGGGAAGACTGGAACATTGCCGCCTTTGCCGCATACCTTGCCTGCTTTACCAGGCTGGCCGTGAAATCCTCCCATGCGGCCCACCTGTTCAACGCCCTGCAGAAAGCGGACGTTTCCTGGCACCGCATCCGTGATTTCCTGACGCCTCTTTCGGAGACGGCCCTGCCGCCGGCAAAGCCTGACCGCCTTACCGTAAGCCATGTATCCTTTACCTACCCCGGCGCCAGCCATGCTGTCATTCAGGACTGCACCTTTTCCGCCGCCCCCTCAGACATCATAGGCATTACCGGAGGCACCGCATCCGGCAAGTCCACCCTGGGCCGCCTTTTCCTCATGGAATCTCCCCATGAAGGGTCGATTACCTGGGGCAAAAAGGAGCTGGGCCGGGACATATCCCCCCTGTCTCTCATAGGCTATATGGGCCATTCCATGGAGCTCTTCAATGCCTCCCTGGAAGAGAATATAGGGCTTGGAAAAAAAGGAAATCTGGACGAAGCGCTGTGGGGCGCCTGCCTTGACGAAGAGGCCGCCGCCTTTCCCCGAGGCGTCAAAACGGTGATAGGCGAAGGAGGCATCCGCCTTTCCGGCGGTCAGCAGGCCCGGGTAATGATTGCTCGCCTTCTCTATCACCGCCGCCCCCTCATTATTCTGGATGACCCCTTCGCGTCGGTAGACAGGGAAACGGAAGACCAGCTCTTTGACCGCATCCATGCCCTGTGCCCGGATTCCATCATCCTTCTCATTTCCCACCGCCTCCGCACCTTCCCAAAGACCAGTCAGGTCCTGTGGATAGGAAAGGATGGCCGGGTCACCACATCTACCCATGAAAAACTGCTGGCAGAAAATGAAGACTACCGCCGGCTCTGGGCTCTCCAAAACCCAAAGATGCATGAAAGTCATTGCGAGGAAAGGAGGTAACCCCCATGGACCATCCCACTTCCGGCCTGAAAGAAATCATTGCTTCCTCTTTCACCGCCCACCCGGCGCTGACCGCAGCCCTTTCAGGAACCATTTTCCTCTCCCTCTTTCTCAGCATCCTTCCGCCGCTGGTACTGCAGAGAGCCATTGATGCCCTGGCCGCTGGAAAAGCAGAGAGCTCCCTCCTTCTCTTCTGGGGCCTGCTGTACTTTATTCTCACCGCCCTTAGCGGCCTGTCAGAGGGAATAAGGGAAACGCTGATTACCATGTTCGGCCAGGCCGTCACCAAAAGGATACGGCAAGCCATGGCAGCCAAGCTGAGCCGCCTTCCTGCCGCCTTCTTTACCGGCCGGGGTGAAGGCAGCACCGCCTCCCTTTTCGTCAATGATGTGGACACCCTGGAAGACCTCTTCGACTCCGGCATTATCAGTATGGCCGTAGACGGCTGCCGCCTCTTTTCCATACTGGCTGCCGTATACTGGCTGAGCTCCGGCCTATTCCTGCTGCTCCTGGCAGCCCTTCCCTTCCTCTTCTTTCTCACCCGGACCTTCCAGCATCACATGCTGGCTGCCCAGATAGAAAACAGGAAGGCCATTGCCGCCACCAATGAGCTGATCCCCGAAACCTGCCGCAATATCCGCACCATCCGTCTTCTTTCCTGTGAATATTTCATGAATAAAAGATACGCCGCCGCCATCAAGAAAAGCTTTCAGTCCATGGAAAAAACAAACTTCTACGATTCCATTTACTCTCCCATCATCCTCACCACCAGCGCCCTTCTCATATCCCTCATGGCCATTCTCTCCGTGAGCCCGGAGGGAGCCTCCCTTTTCGGCATGACCGCCGGCACCGCCGCTGCCCTCATCGCCTATGTGGGAAAAATCTTCTCCCCTCTGGAAAGCCTGGGCATGGAAATAGAAAATATCCAGTCCGCCATGGCCGGCGTCCACCGGATCCGGGAATTTATGGAAGAGGAGGAAATGACTCTGCCTGCCGGGAACGGAAAGAAAAGTGACCTGCCCCTCTGTATCAGCCATCTTTCCTTTTCCTATGAAAAAGGCCATCCCCTTTTCAAAGATTTCAGCCTCACCCTGGAAGCCGGCTGCCATCTGACTCTCACCGGCCGCACCGGCAGCGGGAAAAGCACCCTCTTCAAACTCATTACCGGCCTCTATCTGCCCGACAGCGGTACCATTGCCCTCTTCGGCATGAATCCCGCTGCCATTCCTCCCAAAGAACGAAGAAAAATCTTCGGCATCGTAAGCCAGTCCTTCCCCATGATTGATGGCACCGTGAGAGACCAGATCACCCTGGGCGATATGCGCATCACTGACACCATGACCGCATCAGCCCTCAGGATTTCCGGACTGTACGAAACAGTGATGGCCCTTCCCCAAAAACTGGATACCCCTTTCCAGGACAGCCTTTTTTCTGAAGGAGAAAAGCAGCTCCTTTCCATTGCCCGGGCCCTGGTATTCCAACCGCCCCTCCTCCTTCTGGATGAAATGAATGCCCATCTGGATTCGCTGACAGAGCAGAAAGTGCTCAGCGCCCTGTCCCGGGCCTCCAGCCACCGCACAGTGCTCTCCATTTCCCATCGAATGGAAAGCGCCTGTCAGGGTCCGGTGCTCCGTATAGGAGAAGGAAGCGGGGAAGGGAGGCCATAATTGAACTGTGGTCTTGGGACACGCCTCTGGGCACACTTTCGGTGTGAGGGTTGACGGGACATCGTCCCCCTGTGATTGTCCCACCGCCTGCGGGGGGAAGGTGGTACGCAGTACCAAAGGGGGAAAGGGTTCTTAAGTTTGACGCGCCTTCGGCGTGAGGGGTGGTGGCGGCTTCGCCGCAGATTGTAAAGAATGCGTTTCTCTCCTCCCTGTTACTTGCCCACCCCCATTCAGGGGTGGGTGGCGAGCGCAGCGAGACGGAAGGGGCGGTTTCGCCATGGGCCACTCTGTGGCCCGGGTTCAGAAGGTTCAGGCCGCCATTGGGCTCCGCCCCGGGCGGCCCGGGTTCGGCCCACAGAGCGGGCTGGTTCAGAGGGGAGTTTTATATGCCGCCTGCGACGGCAGGAAAACCATACAACCGCCCTGACGGGCGAGGAAATGCAATCCCCCTTTGGTGGCTGGCGCCACCACCTTGCCCGGTGGGAAGCA
>ENA-ORSM01002307-ORSM01002307.1-human-gut-metagenome-genome-assembly--contig:-NODE-2307-length-13719-cov-3.588773_pt1 | contig 13719 bp, 10 predicted proteins | sample MGYA00241903_ERZ509170 | MGnify/ENA primary metagenome ERZ509170 (study PRJEB26280, sample SAMEA2338784) | human gut metagenome | biome: human gut; feature: human-associated habitat; material: faeces...
CCCGCCGCTGTGCCCTCAATCTCATGCAGCTCCGCCATACTTATTTCCCGACCCCGTCAGCAGTCGTTTCCGTCGGCTCGTTCACTTTTTTATCTGCCGCTTCTTTTTTGTCTTTAAAGAATAAGTACCACACGGCAAACAAAATCGCACCGACCACCACGCAGCAGTCTGCAAAGTTGAACACATACGGAAAAAACAGCACATGGATGTAATCGACCACATAGCCGAAAATAAAACGGTCGATGAGGTTGCCGATGCCGCCCGCGATGATGAGCACGCACGACGTGCGCGACATCCATGTGTGGTGCTTATAGCGGAACAAAAACACGAGCAACGCTGCCATAAGCCCTATCGTCAGTATGATCAAAAGCCACGAAAGCCCGGCAAAAAAGCCGAATGCCGCGCCGTTGTTTTCAAGGTAACGGAACTCCAAAAGGCCCGGAATGCACGTCACGCTGCCAATGGGCTTTAAGTTTGTGATAACCGTCATTTTTATAAACTGATCGACAGCTGTCAGCACGGCGATCAGCAAAAGAATGAGAATGGACAAAAGAAATATCCCCTTATAACCCGAAAAAGGCGCAAGCCGGGCAAAACCGGTTTGCACCTTGGTTCGGTTCAATTATTCAACAGCACGGCGTCATTAAGCACGTACCGTTTAAAACAAATTCAATGTGTCCGAAATTATTCGGAAAGTGCTTTTGCGCAGCGCTCGCACAGATCCACGTATGCCGGATTTTTGCCGACCGTGGAGGAATATGTCCAGCAGCGCATGCACTTGCAGCCTTCTGCCTTATCGACCTGCACGGAGAGGCCCAGTGCATCGTCGGAAAGTGTGCCGCCCTCGCCGTCCACGATCTCGACCTGAGATACGATGAACACGGTTGCAAGCTCGTCTTCCACAGACTTGAGGAACGCATACAGCTCGCCGGTGCAGAACAGCGTGACCTTTGCATCGAGCGATGCACCGATCGTCTTCTCTGCACGTGCGTTTTCAAGCGCCTTCTTCACAACATCGCGGATTGCATGGATTCTATCCCAGCGTGCGATGAATTCTTCCGTCACGTCGATGCCGTACTTTTCGCTCGTCGGCTTCGGCATCTCGTTGTAAACAACGTGGCGTGCATCGCAATCGGAAGCGTGCGGCATGCTCTGCCAGATTTCGTCGGAGGTGAACGCCAAGATCGGCGCGACCAGACGGGTCATCGCATCGAGGATGATATACATCGCAGTCTGCGCGGCGCGGCGTGCAGCGGAGTTCTTCTTCTCGGTGTACAGACGATCCTTGATGACGTCGAGATAGAAGTTCGACATATCCACAACGCAGAAGTTATGGATGGCGTGGTAAGCCTGGTGGAACTCGAAGGACTCATAGCCCTCGCGCACCTTCACCATCAGCCGATCCAAACGGTTCAGCGCCCACTTATCGATGGAAAGCATCTCAGAAACCGCTACACTGTCGGTATCCGGATTAAAATCGGAAAGGTTGCCGAGCATATAGCGCGCCGTGTTGCGGATCTTTCTGTATGCGTCAGAAAGCTGTTTGAGGATTTCCGGGGAGATGCGGATATCGGCATGGTAGTCGGAAGAAGCGACCCACAGACGCAGGATATCTGCGCCGTATTTATCCACAATCTCCTGCGGCAGAATGCCGTTGCCGAGGGACTTACTCATCTTTCTGCCCTGACCGTCCACGACCCAGCCGTGTGTGACGACAGCCTTGTACGGCGCTTTGCCGCGCCATGCAATGGACGTGAGCAGCGAAGACTGGAACCAGCCGCGGTACTGGTCTGCACCCTCAAGGTACAGGTCAGCCGGCCAATGGAGATAATCGCGTGTATCGCAAACGGCAGCATGGGTCACGCCGGAATCAAACCAAACGTCCATGATGTCGCGCTCTTTTGTAAAGGAGGTGCAGCCGCACTTCTTGCACTTTGTGCCTGCGGGCAGAATTTCTTCCGCTTCCTTGATATACCAAGCATCGGAGCCCTCTGCGCGGAACAGCTCGGAAACTGCGTGCATCGCGTCCTTCTCGATGAGCGGCTCGCCGCAGTCCTTGCAGTAGAAAATCGGAATCGGCACACCCCAGCGACGCTGACGGGAGATACACCAGTCGTTGCGGTCACGGACCATGGAGGAAATGCGGTCTTCGCCCCAGCCCGGGATCCACTTTACGCCCTTGATGGCTTCAATCGCCTGATCCTTGATAGCGTCCACGGAGCAGAACCACTGCTCGGTCGCACGGAACAGAACCGGCTTCTTGCAGCGCCAGCAGTGCGGATACTGGTGGATGATCTTCTGTAAAGCGAACAGTGCGCCTGTATCCTCAAGGTGCTGTGCAATCGCCTTGTTCGCTTCCTCGGTCGTCAGGCCTGCAAACTGACCCGCTTCCTCGGTCATCTTGCCATGGCTGTCCACCGGCACAACAATCGGAATTTCGGGATAGTGATTGTGGCAGACGTCATAGTCTTCGACGCCGTGGCCCGGAGCCGTGTGAACGCAGCCGGTACCGCTTTCCAACGTAACGTGGTCGCCCACAATGACGAGAGATGTGCGGTCGATGAACGGGTGCGCCGTCTTCATATACTCAAGGTCGCTGCCCTTTAAGGTGCCAAGGATCTCGTAATCGGTCTTGCCCGCCGCCTGCATGGCAGATTCGGTCAGGGCCGTTGCCATCACATAGTATTCGTCGCCGGACTTTACAAGTGCATATTCAAATTCCGGGCCGACGCAAATCGCGACGTTCGCGGGGAGCGTCCAGGTCGTCGTCGTCCAGATTACGAAGTAGGTCTTACTCAGGTCTGCGCCCATCGGGGTCAAAAGGCCCTTGTCGTCCGTCACGCGGAACTTCACATAGATGGAGTGGCAGGGATCCTCTGCGTATTCAATCTCGGCTTCCGCCAGTGCAGTCTCGCACTCCGGGCACCAGTAAACCGGCTTTAAGCCCTTATAGATGAGGCCCTTCGTCGCCATTTCGGAGAAGATCTCGATCTGCTTTGCTTCAAATTCCTTGCGCAGGGTGACATACGGGTTGTCCCATTCACCGATGCCGCCAAGACGCTTGAAGGAGTTGCGCTGCTCATCGAGGTAGCCGAGGGCAAACTCGCGGCAGAGCTTGCGCAGCTCGATGTCGGAGATTGCAGTGGAATTCGAAACGCCCGCTTTCTTTCTGGCCTTCAGCTCGGTCGGCAAGCCGTGGGTATCCCAGCCGGGAACGTACGGTGCCTTAAAGCCGGACATATTCTTGTAGCGAACGATAAAGTCCTTCAGCGTCTTATTCAGCGCCGTGCCGAGGTGGATATCGCCGTTTGCATACGGAGGGCCGTCGTGCAGAACATAAAGCGGCTTACCGTCGTTCTTTTCGAGAACGGTCTCGTAAACCTTGTCTTCATACCACTTTTCGAGCATTACCGGCTCGCGCTTCGGTAGGCCGGCCTGCATGGCAAAGTCGGTCTTGGGGAGGTTCAATGTGCTTTTGTAATCCATATATTGATCCGTGCCTTTCTGCTGGTTTTATCTTCTCTTAAATTTACCCTTTTTCTTGTCGCCTTCGTCTTCAACGCCGAACTCCAGCGTGCTGAAAAGGGCCTCCTTTTCTTTCTGCAAAGATTCCGGGATGTCGGCGTAAGCGTTCAGATCAAGACCGATGCCGCTGAACTGCTCCTTAATGTAGGAGTCCTTGTCGTAAACAGGCTGCGGCTGTACCGGCGCCGGTACGGGGATCGGCTCCGGGACAGGTGCGGGAGCGGGCTTCGGCTCTGCGGGGGCCGGTGCGGGTTCCTCTTCGACCTGCTGTGCCGCAGGCACCGGGATTTCTTCTTCCGGCTCCTCAATCACTTCGGGCTCGGTATGTACCGGCGTCGGTTCCTCCGCGGGCGCTTTTTCCTCCTGCTCTTCCTCCGGCAGGTCAAACGTCGGGATCTTCTCAATCACGGCAAGGTGTTCTTTATAGATGCCGTAGAGCGATGCGCGGAAGTTTGTCACCTCGCGCTTCATGTTCTCCAGCTCTTTCTCTTTTGCGGCGATCTGCTTTTCATAGGACTTCACAAGCGTTTCGGAGCGGCCTTTCGCATCTTTTACAAGAGCGTCCGCCTTCGCGTTTGCGTCGTTCACAATCTTCTCGGCCTTCGCCTTTGCCTCACGGATGGAAGCATTGCCAAGGCGTTGTGCGCTGAGGATTGCGTCCTTAATACCGTCTTCCTCTGCACGGTAAGACTCAATTTTTGCAGCCAAAATAGAAAGCTTCTCCTGCAGCTCGGCGTTTTTCGCCTGTAACTGCTGCACAGCGGCGGAATCATCCGTCTTGCGCGTTTTAATCTCTGCGTTTTCCTTTGTGAGTGCCGTTACGGTCTCCAAAACTTCATCAATAAACTGATCGACATCATCAGAATTGTAACCGGAAAAATTTGATTTTCTGAAGCTGACTTCCTTGATGTCTTTAATCGATAACATGTGTGTAAGCCTCCTATATGTATTTTCTGCATTTCACAGATAAACGGCCCTTTTTCGTGACCGGGCCGAGCATATCAACAATAAATCGCCCGCAGCGGCGTATGGAGATGATGTCTCCTTCATTTACACGGTGCGAAACGGAATCCGCCTCCCTATGGTTGACGGAAACCAAACCCGCGTGCACCATCTGCGCGGCTTTTTCCCTGCCGGTGCCCGCCAAAAAGGCAACCAAGCAGTCTAAGCGTTCCGAAGCGACCACGCCGCCCATCGGCTGAAAGCTGTGCGCCTGCGGCAGCGGATCTGTAAAGCCCTTTGTAATCTGCACCCCCACCCGACCGATCTTATCGATCTGCGAAAGAAAGTGCGGCGCAAGCTCTGTTTTCACAAACAGCACGGCGCGCCCTTCTTCGGCCAGAATATCGCCGAGCGATGCACGCACCACGCCCTGTGCCAGAAATGAGCCCATAAAATCGCGGTGTGAAAGCGCATCCTGCCGGCGAAACTTCACCGTGAGCCCCGTCACCGGAAACTCCTCATCTAAGGGTTCCATGTAGTCAGGAAACACGCCCAAAACCGTTCGCTCCGCTTCAGGAAAGCCACCGAAAAACCGGTAATTTTCCGCATGTGCACGGCGCAAATATTCTTCTGCATACGCGCGCTCGGAAAGATCCAAAAAGCCCAAAAACGCCGGCCTTTTTTCGCCAAGGCGCAGGCAATCCTCTATTTTCGCTTCAAAAAGCTTGTCTTCCTGTGCGGCCATATCAGAACGTTACGCCGTTCTGTGCAAGATCATCGCGAATCTCCGCACCGCTCAGGCTCACGCCCGCAGGCGTGAAAATATACGTCTTCGCGGCGATGGGTCTCACCTCGCCGTGGTTCGCGTAAGAAGCGCCGCTGAGGAACGCCAGAATATAGCGCGCCTCGCCCGCGTTCGTCTCTTCAAAATTCACAACGACCGTATGGCCCTGGTTGATCTCATCCGCAATGCTATTTGTGTCGTCACGGAAAGAGTTCGGCTTAAACACAACCACCTGTGCGCCTGCGCGCGCGTGGTTAATGTTCACAACGCGGTTCGAGCTTGAAGAGGAGAACGAACGGCGTGCGGAAGGCTGCTCCTCGCGGCTGTCTGCCGTGGGCTCCGTGACCTCGTCCTCGTAGTATTCATCATACTCGTCGTCGGGCGGGTTCCACATTTTCTGAAGCTTCTCTACAATGCCTGCCATATATTATACCTCCATTTTTTGCATAACAGGGTCGGTCAGCGCGTGTAGTCGCGCGGGCCGAAAAGCGAAGAGCCGATGCGCACCATAGTGGCGCCGCACTCGATGGCCTCCGCGTAATCGGAAGACATACCCATCGAAAGGCAATTCATAAATACATTATCTATTTTTTTGGCGCGGATGTCAATAAAAGATTGATGCATTTGGGAAAAATAATTGCATAGCACGGATTTTTCCGCACAAATTGGTGGAATTGCCATCAATCCGTTCACCTGAATGCCCGGCAGCACGGCAATTTCTTCCAATAACTCGGGCAGCGCAGCTTTTTCGATGCCGCCCTTGCTTTCTTCCCCGCCGATATTCACTTCAATGAGCACCGGCATTTTGCGGCCTATTTTCTCCGCAAGGCGGGAAATTTCCTTTGCAAGCTTTACGGAATCCACCGACTGGATGCAGTCAACCTTATCGATGATATATTTCACCTTGTTCGTCTGCAAGCGCCCGATAATCTGGCCGGAAACGCCCTTGTCCCAATCGATCTTTTCATATTTGTCCATGAATTCCTGCACGCGGTTTTCGCCGATGAAGCGCAGGCCGCAGCCGATGGCGTGGTTGATGACCTCCGCCGGCACGGTCTTCGTCGCCGCAAGAAACGTGATGTCCTCGGGCTTTCTGCCGGAGCGCACCGCTGCCTCCGCAATGCGGTTCGTGATGACCTTATAGTTTTCCTCTACGTCCCTAAAACGCTCCTCAAAGCATTTTTCCGTCATAAAGATCCGTCCCTTCCACAATGACTTCATCGTAAAGCTGTATCGTTCTCGAGGTGACGAGCTGCTCTTTTTCCGAGGAGGAAAGGTTCAGCTTGCACACGGCATAGCCGTCGATCGTCGCATCGGAGAATACCTGTACAAAGCGCACGCGGCTGCCGGACTTGATGTAAACGCCCTTCACGTTCTGTTCCACATGCTCCGTCACATTGCCGTCCGTGTCCGTATCCGTCACGGTCACATCCGCAAAGTGGATGGCCTTTTCGTTCACGAGCACACCGGCATACGACTGTAAATCGATGCGCAGCGGCTCTTTGCGCGCGGCGGCAAGGTCTGTGTTCATGTAAGAGCACTTCAAAATGACCACTGCGTCCCCGCTCGCTTCGTCCCTATTGATCTTCACGACCTCGGCCGGGATTGTCTCCGCCGTCGCAAACGGCATCTCCACCTTCACATTCGTCGTGCGGTCAAGCCGCACAAGGTCGTTTTCATCGATGATGCACGCAATGTACCAGTTGAATTCCTTTGCCACCTTGCCGATGACCGTGCTGTCCGCATTGCTGCCCGCTTCGCCTTCTTCCAGCGCACGCACATCGCTTACGGTCAGCTGCTCCACATCGTCGGTGTCCACCGCGTTTTCGTAGCCGTCCACCGTATGGATAAAATAACCGGAAGCCGGCGACGTTACCGTGCCGGTGCTTGAAGAGGTCGTCGTCTCCAGCGTTGCACGCTCCGATTTCAAATTCTCAATGTGCGCCACATAGCTCGCGGAATCCTCCGCGCCCGTCACGATCTGCTTTTGGCCCATCAAGAGGTACAGGTCGTTTTTATCGTTCGAGATCGACGAAAACGCACCGGATTTCAAATCGGAAAGCAGCCCTGTGACCGTTTTATTGATCTGGCTGCCGATGTTCTTCGGGTTCGAGGACGCGACCTCTGTGGGATTCTCCAGCACGGCTAGCCGCGTAAGCTCCTCGTCGATGCGCAGCATGCGGTTGTGTGCGGCGGCGTCCTCTTCCGCGGGGTACAGTTCTGCCACCGTGCCGCCGAACGCCGTTTTCTCTCCGTCGTCGAGCGTGTAGTTCAAAACGCCGTCGTACCGCGAGTACACAAGCTCCTCATTGCGGATAATAAAGCCCGTGGTGTCGATGGATGCGGAAAGGTCGGCATACATGGCCGTTTCCGTTTTAAATCCGGTGTATTGGCTTCTGTAAATCTGGTAGCCTACATATATCAAAAGCAAAATCGCCACAGCGATCGAACTGATTTTACGAAATAATGTGTTGCTTCCCATAGCGGGGCTTCCTTTCAGTCTTCAAAATGCGCGCGGGCTATGTCCTCTGCCGCGCTTATCAGGTCTGCCGGGGCATCAAAATCATCCGCAAAAAGCCACACGGCATCTTCCTCCCGGCGGAACCACGTCAATTGGCGCTTGGCATAGCGCCGTGTTTCCCTTTTTATATTTTCCTTTGCTTCGTCTAAGGAGCACTGCCCCTCAAAATACGGGAACAACTCCTTGTAGCCGATGGCCTGCACGGAGGTCTGCCCCGGCGTGCCATACCGCTTAAAATAATCCTCGGCTTCTTTTAATAGGCCGTCTGCAAACATCTGCTCCACGCGCAGGTTGATACGCCCGTAAAGCGTCTCGCGGTCTCTGAAAGACAGCACCAACATTTTCCCGTCATACGGCGATTCCACCGCTTTCGAGTCCTTCGCCTGCTTCGAGAACGGCTCGCCCGTCACCATGCAGTATTCAAGCGCGCGGATGACCCTACGCGTATTATTCGGATGGATACCCTCGGCCCCCTCGGGGTCAAGCTCTTTTAGCCGCGCATAAAGCGGTTCAATGCCGTCTGCCGCAAATTCCGCTTCCAAATTACCGCGGATTTCATCGTCACGGCTGTTTTCCGTAAACGGTACCGCCTTTAAAAGCGAGCGTGCATATAAGCCCGTGCCACCGACAAGCAACACGTTTTTGCCACGCGCATGTATGTCTTCGATCACCTTTCCCGCAAGCGCCACATAGTCGCTCACGCTGAACGGCTCCGCGGGATCCTGAAAACCCATCAGATGGTGCGGCACACCCTGCATCTCGTCCGCGGTCGGCTTTGCCGTGCCGATCTCCATGCCCCTATAAATCTGCATCGAGTCACACGAAACCACCTCCGCATGGAGCTTTTTCGCAAGCGTTACGGAAAGCGAGGTCTTGCCGGAGGCCGTCGGCCCGCACACCGCGAATACCTTGATTTTCTCTTGTGCTTCCGTCATTCCGGCGCCCCCTTTTTGTTTACATAACTTTATAATAACACAACTTTCGCCCGTGTTTGTAAGCAAACCGTTAAACTCTGCCGAATTCTTTTTCCAGCGTTCGCTTTTTCAGCATCACGTAGATCGGCCTGCCGTGCGGGCAGTAGCGCACATCGGGGTTCGCTTCCAGCTCCTCCGCAAGTGCAATAAGTTCCTCTTTTTTCGAGGCGTTCCCACCCTTAATGGCTGCGCGGCACGCAATGTTGTGGTACAGCCAGTCCATGTGCTCCGTCGTCGCGTCGGTCTTGTTTTCTTCAAGGTATCCCGCCATTTCGAGCACGGAGTCCTTGATGTCCGCACCGTTCAAATTAAGCGGCGCGCTGCGCACCAAAACGGTACCGCTGCCGAAATCTTCCACGTCAAAGCCCGCCTGCTCAAAAACACTCAAATTCTGCAAAACCGCCGTGTACTCGTTTTTGTCCATCGTCACCGTCACGGGCACAAGCAGCGTCTGCGCCATAGCAGCTTCTTCGCGCCGTTTGAGCTTTTCGTACAGCAAGCGCTCGTGCGCCGCGTGCTTGTCGATAAACATCAGCGTCTGCGCGTCGTATTCAAGGATGATATACGTGTCAAACACCTCGCCGATCACCTTATGCGCCGTGCGGGACAAATCACGCTCCGTCTCCGGCACAATGCGTGTTTCCGGCTGTGCGTTGCTTTCCGGGTTTTCCTGCACCGCTTCCGTCTGCACGGGTGTTTCCTCCCACGCCGGCGGCACGGGCTCCGTCTCGGGCGGCTGCGGTAAGGGCGGTTCTTCCGTTATCACTTCCGGCTTTGTCACCGGCTGCGGCTCCGCCTCCAAAACGCGCTCGATCGACGTACGAATACTTTCAAGCTGCGGCTTTTCCTCCCGCTCTGCGCTGTCCGAAAACGTATGCGGCATCGGCGGCATATCGACGGGCGGCTCATACGGCGCTTCCACCTCTTTTTTGCTCGTGTTGATAACGGGCGCAGGCTTCACGGCCGGCGCAGACATCGGCTTCACCGTCTCCGTTTTCGGCGGCTGATTCAGCACCATCTGCTGCGGCTTTACGACCACATCCGGCTTATACGGGTCGACGGGCCGCCTTACGTGCTGCGCAAGGTCAACGGACTTCATATCGCGGCTCGCTGTCACGGCGGATTTCACCCCGTGGTACACCGCATCAAACACCGGACGCTCGTTCACAAAGCGCACCTCCAGCTTCGCCGGATGCACGTTCACGTCGACGACCGACGACGGCAGCTCGATGTGCAGCACGCACGCCGGGAATTTACCCACCATAATCGCGCCCTTGTACGCTTCCTCCAGCGCCACACACGCCGTGCGGCTGCGCACAAAACGCCCGTTGATGAAGAAATTCTGCATGCTGCGGTTCGGTCGGCTCGCAATCGGCGACGAGATATACCCGTGCACGCGAATGCCGCCCAAGGTATAATCCACCGGCAGCAAAGCGCCGGAAAACTCCTTGCCGAACACCGCATAGATCGCCGAACTCAGCTTGCCGTCGCCCGGCGTGTGCAGCACTTCCTTTCCCTCGCGAATGAGGCGGAACGAGATTTCCGGATGCGAAAGCGCAATTTTGTCCATCAGTCCCGCCACAGAGTTGCCCTCTGCGGTGTCTTTCTTCAGAAACTTCATACGCGCCGGCACGTTAAAAAACAGGTCGCGCGCCGTAATGGTCGTGCCAAGTGGGCAGCCCGCGTCTTCGATCTCCACGTTGCTGCCGCCCTCGGAGGAATAGTGCGTGCCGATTGAACTGTCCGCCGTGCGCGTGATGAGGTCAACGCGCGACACAGCCGAAATGGACGCCAGCGCCTCACCGCGGAAGCCGAGCGTCAAAATCGCGTCTAAGTCGTCCTTTTCGCGCACCTTGCTCGTTGCATGGCGCAAAAATGCCGTCGCCACGTCCTCGCGCGCAATGCCGCAGCCATTGTCCGTCACACGGATATACGTCACGCCGCCGCGGCGAATTTCCACCGTGACAATCGACGCGCCGGAGTCAATGGAGTTTTCCACAAGCTCCTTAATGACGGAAGACGGGCGCTCCACCACCTCACCGGCAGCGATCAGCTCCGCGACCTGCTTTTCCAAAACGTGAATTTTCGGCATTTTCTGCACCTTCCTTTCGCGTTAAATTTATTTCAGCATATTTGCAAGTTCAAACAAAATGTTCATGGATTCGATCGGCGTCAGCGTGTTGACGTCCAGGCTTTTCAGGCGGTTTAAAACCTCCGTGTCCTTTGTCAGCATCGTCAGCTGTATCGGTTCCTCCTGCTGCACTTTCACGGCGTTTTTCGGTTTTTTTACCATCTCGCCGCTTTCAAGGCTCTTTAACACCTCTTTCGCACGCCGCACCACCTTGTCCGGCACGCCCGCGAGCTTCGCGACCTCAATACCGAAGCTGTCGTCCGCGCCGCCGCGCACGATACGCCGCAGGAACGTGATGTCGTCCCCGCGCTTTTTCACCGCAATACTGAAGTTCTGCACGCCCGGCAGCAAATCTTCGAGCTCCGTCAGCTCGTGGTAATGCGTCGCAAACAGCGTCTTCGCACCGCACAGCTTTTTGTCGTGTACGTATTCGATGACCGCCCGCGCAATGCTCATGCCGTCAAACGTCGAGGTGCCGCGGCCAATCTCATCTAAAACCAGCAAGCTGTCCTTCGTGGCGCTCTTCAAAATTTCCGCCACCTCGGCCATTTCCACCATGAACGTGGACTGCCCCGCCGCAAGGTCGTCAGAAGCGCCCACGCGCGTGTAGATGCCGTCCACAATGCCGATCTCCGCCGCGCTCGCCGGCACAAAGCAGCCGATCTGCGCCATGATGACAATGACCGCCACCTGCCGCATATATGTAGATTTACCCGCCATGTTCGGGCCCGTAATGATAGACACACGGTTCTGATTCGGGTCCATCTCAAGGTCGTTCGGCACAAACGGCGCGCTGCCCGTCAGCAGCGCCTCCACCACCGGGTGCCGGCTGTCCTTTAAATACAGCCTGCCGTTCGCCGTAATGGTCGGGCGCGTGTAGTCGTTCCGCACAGATACCGTCGCAAACGATGCCAAAACATCCAGCTCCGCAATCGCCTTCGCCGTCTCCTGCACGCGGGTCAGCTGTTCCGCAATCGTCCTGCGCACTTCTTCAAACAGCTTGCCCTCAAGTGCAATAGAACGGTCGTGCGCACCTAAGATGCGGTTTTCAAGCTCCTTTAATTCCTGCGTGATGTACCGCTCGCCGTTTGCAAGCGTCTGCTTGCGCACGTAGTGCTCCGGCGTCTTGTCCTTAAACGCGTTCGAAACTTCAAGGTAATACCCGAACACGCGGTTATACCCCACGCGCAGTTTCGGAATGCCCGTCGCTTCGCGCTCGCGCGCCTCCAGCTCGGCGATGAGCTGCTTGCCGTTCGTCATGTCACTTTTCACTTCGTCAAGCTCCGCGTTGAAGCCCTCGCGGATAATGCCGCCCTCACGGATCGTGTGCGGCGGCTCCTCCACAACGGCGCGGTCGATGAGTTCGCAAATATCGGAGAGCACATCCATGCGGCTGTCGATGTCGCGCAGCATCGTCGCTTTAAACGTCGCAGAAAGCGCTTTCAGCTGCGGCAAGCGCGTCAGCGCCGACCACAGCGCACGCAGGTCTTTGCCGTTTACAGAGCCGTACACCACGCGCGTCATAATGCGCTCCAGGTCAAAAATGCCCGTCAGCGCCTCGGTCACATCGTCTAAAAGCGGGCGGTTCTCAAACAGCTCCTCCACCGCGTTTTGCCGCAGCGTAATGCCCGCCGGGCTCAAAAGCGGCTGCTCGAGCCATGTGCGGATAAGCCGCTTGCCCATCGCCGTTTTGGTCTTGTCAAGCACCCACAAAAGCGAGCCGCGGCGCTCCTTGCTGCGCATCGTCTCGAGTAATTCAAGGTTTCGGCGCGTGTTTAAATCAAGCCGCATCGTCTTCGCCTGCGAATATATGCGAATTTCCTCCATGCGCTCCAAACCCGTGATTTGCGTGCGGCTGAGATACTCGAGCAAAGCGCTCAGCGCCGCCGTGATCTCCGTGAAATTCAAAACGTCGGAGCGTTCCAAAACCTCGGGGTGAAACTGCGCCTTCACCGTTTCTTCCGCGTGCAGCGGTTCGTAAACCGCAAAATCCATGCACTCGAGTGACGCCGAAAGCTTATCGGAAATGAATTTCGCCACGTCCGTCAAATCGGTAAATTCCGGGTTGATGAGGATTTCGCGCGGCGTAAATCGCGACAGCGCGTCGATGACCGCGCGGGAGAGCGTCTCGCCCTTCTCCGCCGTCAGCGTCGTCGCCTCCAGCTCGCCCGTTGAAATATCCGCAAAGCAGATGCCCACCTTATCGCCCTGATAATACGCGGAAGCGATGTAGTTGTTCTTCGCCTCGTCGAGCATGCTGCTTTCCATAACGGTGCCGGGCGTGATGACGCGGATAACGCTGCGCTTTACGATGCCCTTTGCAAGCGCCGGGTCTTCCATCTGCTCGCAGATGGCGACCTTGTAGCCCTTTGCCACAAGCCGCGCGATATACGTCTCCGCGCTGTGGAACGGCACGCCGCACATCGGCGCGCGCTCCTCCTGGCCGCAGTCACGGCCCGTCAGCGTCAGCTCCAGCTCACGCGACGCGATTTTCGCATCGTTAAAGAACATCTCGTAAAAGTCCCCAAGGCGAAAGAAAAGGAGCGTGTTCGGGTACTTTTCCTTCACTTCAAAGTACTGTTTCATCATCGGGGAATAATCAGCCATGCCCGGCCTCCATATCGTTAAGATTCAGTCAACAAGTGAATTACTACCAAAGGCAGATTTTTGTAAAGTAGGTGCGCGAGATGCGCCGTCAGATTTTTCGTCATGAGCGTATACGCCTTGCGTAGTAAATTCCGCAGGCAGGCTGGCGCCTGTCAAGGACTTTACGACCGGTATGGCGGAAAAGATGCAAGCAGATCACGTGCAAACTTTGCAAAATTCTGCCTTAGTGGCAGGC
>ENA-ORSM01002310-ORSM01002310.1-human-gut-metagenome-genome-assembly--contig:-NODE-2310-length-13697-cov-4.720422_pt1 | contig 13697 bp, 20 predicted proteins | sample MGYA00241903_ERZ509170 | MGnify/ENA primary metagenome ERZ509170 (study PRJEB26280, sample SAMEA2338784) | human gut metagenome | biome: human gut; feature: human-associated habitat; material: faeces...
GCCTCAATCAACGCATCCAGCTTTTCAGCGTCAACGGTAATGCCATGCTCCCGGATCCAGTTCAGCACATAGGTTTTCTTCTCCTCACCCCTGCCGGAACCGGTGTAGATCTGCTCGGCAGCGGTGACGGCGATCTTCACCCAGGCATTGATCTCAGCCTGCTGGGAGGCCGTGGTCTTACTCTTGATATAGGGGATAACAATGGCGGTAATAATAGCCGCCAGAAGCATGAAAACAGCTTCGATGATCGTGGTAATGTCAAACATAAGTTCAGTCCTCCTTGCTTAAAAATCGATTCTTAAACGTGGTTTGAAGGGATAAAAAAGTCCTCCCAAGCAAGCTGTAAAAGCTCGCTTGGAAGGATGCTTACCAGGGCATAGGCCCCACCTCCTTTCACATTAAATAAAATTTGGGCAAGCAAAAAGCACCTGAAGCAAAAGACTCCAGGTGTAAATATGAATTCCAAGTTAAGCAATTACTTTTTCATAAGCATACCGAATTGCATCTGGTCTCAATTCTGCATAGATCATGGTTGTCTTCGGGTCGCTGTGCCCCAAAAGATACTGGATCACCGTGAGATCCATTCCCGCATGGAGAGCATTGGTGGCAAAGGTATGGCGTAGTAGGTGGGGATGTATCCGTCTCCGCTCTCCAGCCCGAACACCGACCGTCTCAACAGCTCGCTCGATGGCCCGAGGAGACATAGGCTCATAGGGAGCCTTGCTGCTGGCAAATAGCGCCTCGCCGCCCCGACGCTGCTCCATGTAAGCCTGGATCATTAACGCTGCACGGACGGAGAAATAAACCACCCTTCGCTTGCCACCCTTTCCTAATACCTCCACACTACGTTCCCGCCAGTCGATTTGATCGACACGTATTCCCACCGTTTCTGAAAGGCGACATCCAGAGGATACCAGGAACTCCACCAGTGCCTTTTCCCGGTAGGTACGGCACCCGTCCCGAAGCCGCTCCAGTTCCTCCGGAGTAAGGGGTCTCCTGGCCTGAAGCTTGTCCAGTTTTATAGATTTGATCTTCCTCATGGGATTGCGCTTGATGGCATCCTCCTGATCCAGCCAAGAGAAGAAGCTGCGTAGGGTATTGACGTGGGTTTGAATACTGCTATCCTTCAGTTCCCGCTCTTGGGTCAAATAGGCGATATATCCCCGAATATCGTCTGAATCAATCCGGGTGACTGGCTTCTCCACCTTTGCAGCAAAAGCACCCAGCATCTCCCGGTAGTTCTTCAAGGTCTTAGGTGATAGTCCGTCAATTTTTTTCGCCGCAAGAAATGCAGAGACTTTCCGATCCAGCCCGCCCCGCTCCCGTGACGGCTCCCGGCTGATCCGGTATTCGCCAACAATAGAAGCAATTTCCTCAGCCATACCAGGCATCAACACGGATAGCCGCTCCACCAGCTCCTTTTTTGTATCCATACCAAGCACCTCCTGTTTTTGCTCTTAGCATAGCAGGAAACGGCATCTTAGTCGAATAAGGTGAACGCACAGATTCACGATGTCAAATCCGCCTCAGATCTGATGGAGCTTGCATCCGGGAAAGAAAATATTGTGTTTTTTACGGACTGGTATGGGGCAACTCCCGAGAAGTACGGATCTGGCGTTATTCTAAGGGGATTGGACGATAAAGATAGGCGGATCTTCTATCGAGGCTATGAAAACTTTTTCACTGGTTATTACCGCACAGACCTGCCGTCTATTACATGGACACACCTTGCCACCACTACACCGCCCCAGGAGTATGATCTTTCGATAAATAGCAGCGTATTTGAAAATTACGATAATTCAATATGGCTAAAATCTTCATATAGGAAAAGTCAGACAGGAATCGTTACAGTAACAATTATGGGCCAGTTTGTAACTGATTTGCATTCCGATAGCGATCAGACACTTGCGACTATACCGGCAGGTTTTCGCCCCAAAGGATATATGCGCCGAATCGGAAGTACATTTGCTGGAGCTGTGGCACAAATTGATGTTTCAAATAGTGGAAGCATATATGTACGTGGGTCTGCCAAAGCGAACGACTGGTTGTGCTGCGAATTATCGTTTGTAGCTTCTGATTAACCATCTGCAACAAAGGTAAAAAATCCGGTATAATATTCCACTTCACCAACAGTATTATAGCCACTGATGTTTCCATTTGAGGAAACCTTCATGTCAGCAGGGATATATCCTTTTCCTGTTGCCGAACAATATCCACTTCCTCCGATTAAATCTCCTGGGCGAAAGCCGATTGGCAACGTTGCAAGGCTTACCTCACCACTCTTTGGCATGTCCGTGTGAACCTGCAAATATACCGTTACGATGCCTTCTTGTGTTTTGAAATACACCGATTGACGATGTTCTGTCCATCCGTCCGCCAATTCAAGATTGTACACCTGCGGCTGGATTTTCTCCGCCTTATTCGACTAAGGCGGAAATAATAATTAAGTTTGGAGTGATAAATCCATGGATTATAAGCACTCATGCGTTATTGACGCACAAAATCTCTATAAAACCTTTGTGCTGGTGCTCCTCGTAGAAAATGAGGAACACCAACAGGAGGAACAGATCCAATACTATGAGCTGCTGGAAGGCGAGATGCTGGTAGATACGGCCCCGCCCGTCATGCGGCCCTATGCTGGCGCAGTAGGACTTGTCAGAGCCAAATGGGATGCAGATACCGCCCAGTGGGTCGAGGACGCCAGCATGGAGGAAATCGCCGCATGGGAGAAGGAGCACCCGGCCCCGGAGGTGCCGGAGCCGGAGCCCGAACCATCCGGGGACTATGTGACTTATGGTGAACTGGCCAAGGCAATCCGGGAGGGGGTAAACGCAGTATGACGGATAAGGATTTTGTTTTGCAGACCATGCAGCGGGCGGGTCTCTCCCAGGCCCAGGCCATTCAGGCCAAGGCCACGGACATGACCGGGACGGAGCTGTACGCAGCGGAGGACTACATCCCGGACTTTCAGGCGGCCAAAGATCAGAAAAACATGCTGGAGCGCACCGCCGGATTTGTCTGCCGGTCCACGGCAGGCCGGGTGGTCCGCCTGATCCAGCCGTACGACAGTAATACATATCCCCAGGAGCCGGAGGAGCTGCCCGCTCAGTGGGGTTTTGCCTGGTCCACAGACCCGGCAAAAGCGTTGCCTTTCATCGAATTGGCCACCAGCCCCTACAATACCGGGGACTGCTGCACCGAAAACGGCCATGTGTGGCGATCCAAGATTGACACCAATACGTGGGCTCCCAGCTCGTACGCACAAGGATGGGAGGACCTGGGAAGCACCGAAACGGTCGGCTTAGTCGAATAAGCTGTCCAATCAAATCCTGGAACGAGTACAAATTCCGGATGGTTCAAACCTTCAAGATTTTCTCATTGGCAAACCATACGGTCACTACTATGTATTTGGCGAAGACCTCATTGATGGAATGCCGACCACTGATCGAGTGTGGTGGTTTATCTGGTATGTGCCAGTTGGAGTATTTGCAATATCAGCCAACACGAGTGAATTGTGGCATGCTGAATTTACAAATGGTCTGTTGCTTCCATGGAAAATGCTCTCCACAGCCACTCCACCCCGGGAATTTAGTCTGCCGCTGGCAGAAGATATTATTGTATATCCTGGATTTCAGGCGACCTACCACAGAAACCAATTTGGAGAGGTTACCGTTATACTCACAGTAAAAAAGCAGGATGATTCTCCGATCACATACGGAGAAGTTATAGCTACTCTCCCTGCGGGGTATCGGCCATCTGCCATTATTGCGGTTTCTGCGGAAGGTCAGGTGCAGACCGGCGTTTTTGGATCAAATTTGACGATTCAGGTACACCCGGATGGACGTATCGTCTTTTACACCTCGGGTGGGTCGGGAGCAATCGACCTTGGAGCCTGCATCACCTTTTTGGCTGTGAACTAATCAGCGGCTACAAAAAATATTGATGCAGTAACATCTCGCATTTCAGAAAACGGATAAATATATAATTCTCCGCTTCCTGTTACAACTGCCATCCCAAGTCCGCCAACAGTTGAAAATGCAATAGCTCGATGTAATATCATTCTTGGCCTGAATCCAACCGGTAAGGTTCCTATTATGCTTTGAATAGACACTGGTGCATCGGGTATCACAGAAAGGGATATATGGACTACACCAAACTGATCTTTACTGTACTTACATACATCAGATTGGCTAGCCGTCCACCCGTTTTGCAGCGGTAGGTCGTACTCCTGCGATGGAGTAGCGGTGGAGAGATATGTCCCATCAGTAATTTTAGGTGGACGACTATAATTGATTGACATCAGCAAATGATCGTCATGATCGTGTACCTCAAAGTCAGTGCCGTTGTTAGTCAAGTAATATCCATTCATCCCACCCGTGTAAAACCAAAGACGCTTCCCAACAGGAATGGTCATCCAACTCTCGGAAAGCCACTTCTCCCCTCGATCCGCCTTATTCGACAAGGCCGCATCAATCTTGGTGTTATCAGTCCCGCTTACCTGAATATCTGCGCCGGTCAGTGTCACGTCGGAAGAAAGACTCTTGCTGTTGATCTTCCTGGTCAGCGGGACATAGATTTTGCTCAGTGCAGATTTAATCGTGCTCCAAAGCACACGCTTGGTCTTGCTACTATCTGCATCGTCAACTATCGCTATCGCATCTGTATCCGAGACACCTTCTTTAACCGCCGAAGATCTTAATAGCCCCTCTCGTTGAGCTATTTCCTTATCAACCTTGTCCCAGTTCTGATTTAACGCGAGCTCGATATTGAACGTCTGGTCTTTATCTGCAACGGGGTCATATTTAAATAGCTCAAGATTTTCTGTTTTAGAGCTCATTTGCCCATACCTCCAAAAGCAAATTTATCCAACATCTGAGCCTGTAGCTCCGAAATACTCATAACCATGTGAATCTCGCGAATCAACAAATACCGATACAAATACTGATATACGAGATGGGCCGGCTTGATCTCATCTAATGCGTCGCTAAGATCCGTCATATTGGGTGGTGTTCCTAAAACACCAATGAACCTCACATCGAAGCTGTATTGCTCTGGATGTTCAATTACTTCGACCTCTCCATTGGTAAAACTCGATGCCACGTGTCGAATCAATTCTTTGGTAACTGTTCCCTGACCCGCCAGTTTTGCAATAATTCTAGAACGTCTGTCCTCAATAGAGGATTTGGAGTCAGTTGGGAGCCCGAGAATCTGCTCGTGCCGTTCCAATCCCCATGTAGAGGTTGAAATGACAAGTTGCAATTCCTGGCTGCTTACGTCATCGCGTAGCTCCTGCATAGCGATTTCTTCAGCCTGCAATAAGTCCCGCATATTTTCCATCCGCAAAAGGAAAGGCGGGAGCATCTTAGAATCATTCAGCTTCATGAACGATAACCTCCTGAAGCTTAAAAAACTCACCTACATCGGCTTGTAAAGATGAAGTCCCGCCGTTGATCGTATAGGAAGAAATGTCCTTTACACCAGGGGCGTTGAAAATGCGATCTCCAATTCTAAAATAGCTCAGTGGGGTTTCATCTTGAAAGGCAATCTCATTCAAATATTCTTGGATGTATTGGCCGATAGATTCCTTGGCATCCTCAAACCCGAACCCGGATTCCATTGAAATTGTGGCGTCAATGCTGACAAGAATGGGAGTTGCGGCAACTACTGTAACAGCAGCACCAACAGGGCGATTCTCTTCAATATAGTCTCGGACTGCTTGAAGATCTTCCTCCCCGGGAACATCTTTTTGCAAGGAGATCACGATTACTTTTACTGTTCCAGGTCCATTCCAACACGGAATGCATTTCGCATCCCCAATATTGGGAACACTTTTGGCCCAGTAAATGTAGTGGTTTTTGTTTCCACTCGTCAAAGGATTCTGAATTTTTTGAAAAATACGAGCGCGAAAGGCATCATCTGTTTCACCTTCCAGACGAACTTCATTATAGTCAAGCGCCTTTCGGTCCAAATATTCACCTTCCGCAGTATCCAAAAGTACATGGTCAGGAATTGTAGCGACTTCCATTCGAACGATCCGTGCCATTTCTTCAGCAACAGCCTGAATGTTATCCATACAAAATCCGCCTTCAACCTTGTTAACCTCATCTTTTAAAGCGGCTTTTAGACGTGTTAAAATTCCTTCAAAACTAAAGTCCAGTTCTGATTCTCTACTCATAAACATACCTCCTTGGCCTCCCATTCGACCTGAGCTAATCCATAGATTGTTGTGCAGGTAAATTCTACTTGGAGTCCGCTTTTAGCCTGAGTAAAAGTAAAATCAGAAATCTCAGAAATATATGGATTTACCATTAGAGCCTCTATAATAAAACGCTTGAGTTCAGATTTTACAATGTCAGAGTGCGAGGAACTCCCTATCAATGTATGGATTTCGCTGCCGAAGGCACTGTCATAAGCAGTATAGCGAAATCGCTCCGTGGTCAGCGCCTTAAATATCCAGATACGCAGCGCCTCGTTGCCCTCCACCAGGTAGGTGTTCCCATCCCGAAGCAGCAGGCAGTTGTTTTCAAAGTCGTATGCGTACTCCCGAAACATAGGCAGTTCGCTGACCTGTCCGTTTTCCAACATCTCCGGGCTGATAAAAGGGAAAATGCTCATACTGGCACCACCTTTGCGATGATATAAAAAGCAACGCCAGTTTCATATACCAGCACCTCATCCCCAGCCTTGAGGGAAAGGGAGGCACTTTTGTAGAGGTACTTGGAAATCACCTGATCATGTGCTTTGATGGTCAGCGGGGTGGTAGTATTGACGGTTGCAAACCGCCAGGTGCCGTCCGTACTGCTGGATCCATCACAGCGCAGAGCCTCGGCCATCTCTACAGCCCATCTTGGCATATCTTTAGCCTCCTATCCTTGGGGTTGGTTTTCAATCTCCTTCTCGTCCATCATGTTGGAGAAGGCCAGGGTCAGAGCCATCTCGTGTTTGCCGTCCGTGAAGGTGTGGGTGTCACTCTCAATATAGAACTTGCCAAATAGCCCGGTAGTAGTTTCCTGGACGATCAGTGCATAACCGCTGACCGCCCGACTATCCCCAGGACAGCCGTTGACACTGCCGGTCTGCTCCAGCGTCTGCAGAAGGGCCTTCGCCTCGGTCTGTGCGTCCTTACCATCCTCCTGCTTGTAGACCGTCTGCACCACTCCATACTTCTGCTGAGCGGCTGTGTCCTCCACCACGCCGATCTGGTTGCCGTCCTTATCTGTGATCAGTACCTGGTCAACCATGTTCTGCAGGCTGGTCTTGTAGTTAGTATCCGTCAGGTTATAGGAGCCGTCCAGCACCACCCCGCAGAGCGCCCCCTTTTCAATTACATAGAGCTGTGTGGCATTTTTGATCAGGGGGATGTATTTCTTGCCGTTCTTCCGGCTGGCGGCTGTGTAGGCCGCCATAATGCCGTCATACGCCTTTTTCCCCAGCCAGGGCATATAAACGGGGATCCCCGTAGACGCTGCCGCGCCGAAGGGGATCCCCAAGTGGGAGCAGATCCAGCTGGTGATAGCCTCCGGAGTTTCGTTGTCGAACACCCGGTTGATGTCGGACTTCGTGACATAGAACATAAGGTCGAAGGCGGTATAGGTCACCACATTTCCACTGCCGGACTTCTCAATGTCAAAGACCGGGCCGCTGAAGAGCAGCTTCCCGTCCTCCAGGAACTGTACCTGATCGCCTTCGTTGATATTCACCTTTGGGAGGAAGCGGTCACTGTCCTTGCTGGCCACAGTGAATACCAATTTCCGGGCCACCTGCTTGCTGTCACCGCTCCAGGTGATCTTTTCGATGACCTCAGCCAGCTGCTTTCCCCCGGCGTTCAGTTCATAGCTCATGGGATCACCAGCTTCTGGCCGGGCTTGATCAGGTTGGGGTTGCTCCCTATCGTCCCCTTGTTGGCCTCATAGATTTTCGTATATTGGGAGCCATCGCCATAATATTTCTTGGCAATGTTCCACAGACAGTCCCCAGACACCACGGTGTAGCTCTTTGGGGTAGTCTGCGTATTGGGACGGTTGTTCAGCCCGTTGGTATCACTCTGCTGCTGGCTCTCCACCTGCACCGCAGGGACATTCAAAAAGCGGTACTCGGACAACTCCAGGGTGTAATACACATCCTTATCGCCTTCCCGATGCTTCTTGGTCAGCTTGTCGATACTCATGGCCAGGTTGAAGTCACAGTCGCTGATGATAACGCGAATGGGCTGTGTGCTGGTTTTCCACTTCTCCAGTAGTCGGATATACTCCATCGGTTCCCGGTCAGCATAGCGGGCCAAAGGTGATGATGGAGACGGGAAAAAACTGGACAAGGAGCCTGTTACCAGGCCCCGATGTCCGATCAGGTTCACCTCACCGATATTCAGCAGGGTGATCTTCTGGTTGTTCTGTGTTTCGGAGAACTCAAACTCCGATGGATTGATGGGGAGATTGAACATCTCCTCATGGTTGTTGTAGCTCAATTCAATGATGCGCTGCTTCAAGCGGCCACCTCCTTATGCGGGCACCGGCACCATGTTCTTCACAGCCAGTACCACTTCCTTGGCGACCTTCTCGCCGATCTTGTCGATATCGGCCTCCTCCCGCACCACGATGGTGTCAGCCAGCTTCGCCAGAGTGATCTGGATGACCGAAGCGGCAGGGGAGGCCGCTCCGCCCTGGCGGATGGGCGCATTGGCTGGGATGGGGGTGGCGCTCTGTGCTGCCGTGGCAGCCCGCATCTTCTGTAGGCTGCTGGCCAGCTGCACGCTTTCCTTGTTGGGCAGGATCCGCGTCCCACGGGGCAGGTCAATCAGCTCCGGACCTTGCTCACCCACCCAGGTTGGGCCGCCACGCCAGTTATTGGTGCCTTCCGCGTTGGAGCCTGTGTCGCTTCCGCCGCCACCAAACCCGAACAGGCCTCCGACCTTGTCCGCAACCCAGCTCAAGCCGTTGCCGATGCCCTCAACAACGGGTTTCACTTTGTCCCACACACTGCTGATGACGCTGGCTATTCCATTAAAGACCGTTTGCACCACATTGAAAAGGACTTTAAACACGCTGATGGCGATATCGATAACTGGGGAAATGACTGACCAGGCAGTGGTCAGTATGTCAGCTACCACCGGCATCACCGTGCCGATGATCTCTTGTATCCATCCCATCTTGCTGCCGATGAAGGACAGCACGGATCCGACCTTCTGACCGATGCCGTCGAAGATGACCTGGAACACGGGAGCCAGGGTAGAGATGACCGTCCCGATGCCCTGTACCAGCCCGGCAATGACCGGAGCTGCTGCACTGATCACTTGGCCGATGGTGCCCACCACCGTCTGGATCACAGGCAGCACCGAGGGGATAACCGTCTGCACGGTCTGTATAATGCTGGTAGTGGAGCAGGTATGCATCGCCGTCCTGGGCAATTACTTTTTTAGATCTTCAACAACGGTCACCTTGCCGTTCATTGCGCCGGACAGCTCCATGATGGCCGTTGAGATCTGCGTGATCTCAGACAGGTCAAACATATTCACGATGTCCAGCGGCTCCTTCAGCTCCCGTTCCTCCGGGGGCAGCTCAGCTTCCTGTCCCATGATCTCCCTGGCCACATCCCGCAGGTTTGGCTCCACAGCAGCCAGGTAGATGCTGTATTTGTCACTGCGCTTGATGTCGCCGTTGTCCTCCAGCGTCATACACTCCATGATCTCCCCATAGTCCAGGTTGCGGATCGTCAGTTCCATATCCATGCTGGGGATGTGCAGGGTCTGCCGCTTGGGGATCTTCTTGTCCTTCAGTCGCTGCAGGGCGCGGTGCGAAAAATCAGCCAGCAGCTTTTTCTTATCAGTGTCCATGCTTGCTTCCTCCTCTTATGCGGAAATGGCGTCCAGGTTGACCATGTCGGACGGGGTGAAGCCGCCAGTGGCTTCCTCCTCGATCAGGCCACCCTTCTCGTAGGTGACCAGGGGCAGGTCGTTATACCAGCAGTTGTCGATGCTGTAACGCTCCTGCTGCCCGTTGGTGGCGTCCGGGTCGGCCAGCTTGGTGATGATCTGGCTGCGAAGGTCAACACCCTTCTTCCAGCTCTCCAGCACCTTGTTGTAGCGGGTGTACGCCTTCTTGATGGTCAGAGTGAACTCACCCTTGATGCCGGTCATCTTGCTGTCCACATCAATGTCCAGCTGCACATCCTCACGGTTGGCGCTTACCTTGACCTCAATCTTGGACAGCTCGGCGATCAGCTCGCCGTCCACCCAAATCTCGCCCCAGGTGCCCGTCAGGGTACGGTTGCCTCTCAATTTGCTCATGCTTCTGCCCTCCTTACATATTGCAGGTCAGCTTCAGATCTTCCATCGCGTCCACAAACTTGACATTGCTGGCGATAAAGACCTTGGAGCCGGTATTCGCCTGGGCCAGGGCGGTTTCATCCATCTCGGAGGTGTCGGTGCCCTGGCTCTGCAGATAGGTCTCCTGGGCCTCCACATCGATGGCGGCGGTATTGTCAAAGGTTCTGTCCAGAACATTGCCCTCCAGCTCCCGGTGATAGGCCAGGATCGCGGCCACAAACGCCTGCTTGTTGTCGTAGTCGTTGATGACCTTGCCCACATAGGAGGACTCAAAGGTTTCCCGGATGTCATCCTGGTACAGGTCAACGCCCTCGATGATCTTGATCTTCGAGAAGTCCTGGCCATGCTCCGGGGTGAAGGAGGTCAGGCTGTTCACGCCGCGCCCGATCTTGTACTTCTCCCCGTCAAAGACGATGACCAGCTCCCCGTTGTCGATGCGCTCATCCGCATCCTCCGGTACTTCGGCGGCGGTGATGTCGGACAGCTCAAAGTAGGTGCAGCTCCGGGCCAGGGACAGCCCCGCCAGCACACCAGCGATGCGGCAGCAATACTCCGCCGTGCTGAAGGCCGTGGTGCCGAGGGTACTGGTGATTTTGTCCGTGGTCAGGTTGATGATGCCCTCGTGGTCGCCCTTGCAGTTGGGCAGCACCGCCTTGAAGGTCTTGTGGTGATCGTCTCGCGCCTCCTTGATCCAGGCGGCCACCGTGGTCTTTTCATCCTCGGTGATCCCAGGGATGACCAGGTAATTCCACTTCAGGTCGTTCAGCTGCTTCAGCTGCGGGTTCAGGTTCTCTTCCGTGGTGGCCACCTTCAGCACGATGGTCTTGGAGGGGGAACCCTCATAGACCAGCTTCAGGTACTCATAGTTGCGCGCCGTGAAGTGGGTGGGATCCACATCCAGCACACTCTTGTAGATGTTCAGCGCCTGGCCCTCTTCGGTGTCGTCTTTCAGAACGATGGCCACGATGCCCCGTGCGCTGCGCTTGATGGCGGTCACGCCCTTGGTCTTAAATTCAATGATGATTTCGGGCAAGCCCATAAAATCACTCCTTTCGGTTGGTTCGGATGTTGGACTCCAGCTCCGCCATGAGCGGCGGGGCCTCCGGCTCCTCAATGCTGTCGCGGAAGGCCAGCGTGAAGGTGGCGTGGAGTACCTTGTCCACAATATTGAAGGCCAGGTCGGGAATGGTCACCGCCCTGGCCTCGCCTTTGTCGGTAAAGCGGAATACCGGGCGCAGCAGATCGTCCAGCTCCTGGCTGATCTGCAGGTACTCCAGATTGCTCTCGCCCTTGGTGTGGATCGCGGCGTCCACCAGGATGCTGCGGTCTGTGTAGCCCCGGCCTGCGGGCTGGTTGCCGGAGGGGATGATGTCCAGATAGATATAATCCTCCAGCTCTGCCCGGCCTGCCTCCTGCGTCTTGTCGATCCCCTCACCAAACACATCGAAGGCGGGCCAGCACCCCTTCAGCAGGGCGATCAGGCTGCTGCGGATGGACTCGTAAATGGTGGTGGCCATGCTCTCCCTCCTCACAGGTCATGGGTGCTGATGAAGTCGCTGAGCCATTCCCGCAGGAAACCGGGCAGGGCCTGGTTCAGCTCCTCCAGGGACAGCTCCATCATGTGCTTGCCCGGCACAAAGCTGCGCCCGCCCCGCGTCCGGTGCCCATACTCCACTGGCTCCGCGTACTCCACATTGGTGTAGACCTCGATATAATAGGTGTCCCCCTTCTTGACAATCGGGCCGACCTTCCAACTGTCCTGAAGGCGGCCCGTCTTGTGCGGGGTCTTTTCCTTGACCTTGCCTTGCAGCTCACGGGCGATCTGAATGACCATCGCCCGAAACTCAGTGGGATATTCCTCCTCGATCATGCGGGAGAGCTGCTGCTCCAGCGCGTCGAGGCCATCAAAGCGGTATTCTGTCCGGCTCATGCTTTCGCCTTCGCCAGCTTCAGCGGCACATTGTTGTGGGAGGGCTGCCGATCCGCAAGCCCGGCCTCCGTCAGGTACTCCCGGCCCAGCCGGATCACCTTCACCGTGTCCCCAGGCTCGATCTCCACCTCCGGGCGGACAAAGAGCAGGAAGTCGGTGTCAATGCTGGCGGTGGGTTCCTTTTTCCCCAGCTTGCCCCCGGAGGGGCTGGAGAGGGCGCAGGGTATATTCTCATATACCTGCCTGCCGTCCAGCCCCTTCTGGAACACGCTCTCCCCGGAGGGCAGGGTAGTTTTCTGCGGACGGTACACCCAGCAGCTGTCCTGGTAGGTCAGCGCCAGGATGTCGGCTTCCGTCATGGGGGGCAGTCCTTCGGCAGCTTCATCCGCTTGAAGGGGATGAGCTGGCTCTCATAGTTCTTCACAAAAGCCACCGTCTCCTTCAGGCTGTTGGCCTTGTCCCGGTAGCTGATGCTGGTGTCGCCCCGCGTAACGCTGGCCACATCGTTCTCCGATGGGGCCACTTGGTCGGCCCGGAGCATATCCTCCACAATCTGCGCCGCCACATCCTCCAGCGGGGGAGGGAAGTCCTCCCGTCCGCAGAATACCAGGATGCGGCTGATGGCCCGCTTCACATACCGCTCGATGGTGGGCAGCTGCTCATCCGGCAGCTGCAGGTCACTTTTCGCCGTTGCCGCTATCCGGCTCACCAGTTCCTGATCCATCCGGCTCCTCCTTGGCCTTGCCGCCCTTCTTCGTACCGCCCTTGCTCTCCGCCTTCAGACGGTCAAGCAGGGCGTCGCCCAGCTTCTCCAGGTCAGCCTTCGTCACCGGGCGGCTCTCCTCCTCGGCAGCGCCGCCGATCCGGGTAAAGCCCTTCTTCTCCAGCTTGGCGGCCCGCTCCTCGCTGGCCACCTGCCGGACTTCATTCAGTCTCTTCAGAGTAATCATGATAAGCCCTCCTCTTAGCCGCCAACGCCGGCCTTGGCCTGCTTGATGTTCACCCACATGGCCGTCAGCTTGTTGTCCGGCACCCACAGGTCATGGTACTTGCGGTAGTCCGTCGCCCAGGCCCGCTTCTTCTGATAGGTTTCCGGATCGAAGATCCGAACCTTGTCCGTGCGGGACACGGCGATGGGTGAAGTACGGGGGCAGATAATCCAGTTGATGTCCTGGGCATCATCCGCAGCCACAAAGCCGCCCTTCTCCTGGGTCGAAGTGGTACCGTCATAGAACTGGTAGCTGGTTTTCATCCGCCCGCTGCCCACACGGATGATGGGAAACTCACCGTTCAGGCTCTTCACCTTCACCGTGACATCGCCCTGCTTGAAGTCCATCACGCTCAGGCTCTTGGACAGAGTACTGGACATATCCAGGATGGCGGCCACGGGGCGGGCCATCGTGATCACCAGCGGGGTATCTTCGCCCACAACATCCTGCACCGCTG
>ENA-ORSM01002313-ORSM01002313.1-human-gut-metagenome-genome-assembly--contig:-NODE-2313-length-13675-cov-2.030764_pt1 | contig 13675 bp, 12 predicted proteins | sample MGYA00241903_ERZ509170 | MGnify/ENA primary metagenome ERZ509170 (study PRJEB26280, sample SAMEA2338784) | human gut metagenome | biome: human gut; feature: human-associated habitat; material: faeces...
GAGCATGTCCTCCAAATTCACCAGATCGCAGTTGTGCATGTGCTGGGCATAGTAGTCGGAGTCGTGGAAGTGGATAATGCCCTCTCTGTGGGCCTCCACAATGTCCGGCGGCAGCAGCAGCCGCTCGCTCAGATCCCGGGAGACCTCGCCGGCCATATAGTCTCTCTGCGTGGAGTTGACCACCGGATTTTTGTTGGAGTTCTCCTGCTTGGCCTCCTCGTTGCAGCACTCGATGAGGCTGAGGATCTTCTCATCCGTGGTGTTGCTCCGCCGCACCAGAGAGCGGGTATACCGATAGGTCACATAATTTTTAGCCACCTCATAGGCACCGTGGGCCATGATCTGGTACTCCACCAGATCCTGGATCTCTTCCACCGCGGGAGAACGGTTCATCTTCAGGCAGCTCAGCTCCACAAACTCCGCAATCCGCTGGATCTGCAGAGGCGTCATCCGGGCACCTTCCTCCACACTCTCATTGGCTTTGGTAATGGCAGAAACGATTTTTTCAATATCAAATACCGCTTCCGTTCCGTTGCGCTTAATAATTTTCATACTTCTCCCCCGTATTGTCCCGTGCGGCAGCGCCGCACCGTATATCTCGTTCGGTTTCCCATTATAATACACAAGATATAGTATCTCAAGTCGTTTTTGCCACTGACAGCAAAAAAGCCCGCCAACTGCGGTGCACAGGGAATGATTCTGCCAAACCCAGGCGAAAAAGTCCATAGGGAATTTCCACAGAAAAGAACGGAATTTTTCTCTGCTTTTTCTCAGCTCTTTCCGGGCTGGTATTTTTCCCGGCAGCTCACTATAATAAAAGGCAAAAAAACAGGAAGGTTTCCAGACCTTCCCGTTCTTTCGCATGGATCAGCGCCGCTCCAGTTCCTTGCGCACGGCTTTGCGCACCAGCTCTTCGCCCTCCGGAGAGCGCAGCACCTCCAACACGGTGGCACGCACCATCTCCTGAAAAGACTTGCTTTTTAAAAATGCGGAGAGCATGGGACCATCCTCCCCTGCGGGGCGGGATGCAAGCCGGGGAGCGGGTACCGCCGGACGAGGTGGAGCGGGAGGCTCATCCACCGCGCCGCTGAGCCAGGACTCCATCCGGGTACGGTCGTCGCTCTCCCCGCGAAGGTAGAACAGAGAGACACCGAAATAATCCGCCAGCTTCTTCTGCTGATCCTGGGTAGGCGTCTGACGCCCCGTTTCAAATTTCTCCATCGCACTTCTGGGCAGACCCAGCGCCGCGGAAAGCTGCGGACGGCTCAGGCCCTTTTCCACCCGGAGCGCCTCAATCCGCTGTGCCATTGTAATCATGGGAAGACCTCCTGTAAAAGCGCGGAACACCGGAAGAATTCGCATCCTTCCATGCACCACGCTGCATTTATTTTTTTATTATAACGCATCAAACCGCCGCAAAAAAGAGGAAAATCAAAAAAGATGGAGGAACACCCATGTACTGGAATCGTCTGCGCGCCTACCTCAAAGCACAATATGGCACAACTGTCTACAAGCTGGCGCTCTCTTCGGGATGTTCCTGCCCCAATCGGGACGGAACCCTGGGCACCCGGGGCTGCATCTTTTGCGATGGTGCCGGAGCCTTTGCCCAGCACGGCCCCATTCCGGATCAGCTGGCCGCTGCCAAGGCCCGGGTCGCCTTCAAAGCCGGTCCCAACGCCCGGTACATTGCCTATTTCCAATCCTTCACCAATACTTACGCTCCCCTTTCCCGGCTGCGGGAGCTCTATACCGCCGCCATGGCACCGGAGGATGTGGTGATTTTGTCCGTAGCCACCCGTCCCGACTGCCTGCCGGAGGAAACCGTGGACCTGCTGGCGGAACTCAATCGCATCAAGCCGGTATGGGTGGAACTGGGCCTGCAGACGATTCATCCGGAAAGCGCCGCCTGGATCCGCCGGGGCTACGATCTGTCCGTATTTGATCAGGCGGTAGAACGGCTGCGGACGGCGGGAATCAGCGTCATCGTCCATCAGATTCTGGGACTGCCCGGTGAGACGCCGGAGCAGATGGTGGAAACCGCCCGGTATATTGGAAAGAGCGGAGCCTCCGGTATCAAATTTCATTTGCTCCATGTACTGCGCGGCACGGACCTGGAACCGCTCTGGCGTTCCGGAGCCGTGACGTGTCTGGAACAGAATGCCTATATTCGAATTTTGGAAGCATGCCTGCGGAACATTCCCCGGGAGATGGTAGTCCATCGTCTCACCGGCGACGGAGCCAAACGAGATCTGCTGGCGCCGCTGTGGAGTGCGGACAAAAAACGGGTGCTTTCCGCCATCAACACCGCATTCCAGCAAGACAATTTGGAACAAGGCAGCGACCTCTGCTTCGATATGTGAAAAATTTCCGGCAAAAAAGAAGCATATTCCCCTTCCTTCGAGTCAAACTATGCCTGCGATACCCAAACAGCGCAAACACAAATTGATTGATGAGAAGGAGAAACACCATTATGTCTGCTAAGAACAACAACAAGCTCAACGTTCCCGAGGCCCGTAGCGCTATGGATAAGTTCAAGATGGAGGCTGCCTCCGAGGTGGGTGTCAACCTGAAGGAAGGTTACAACGGTGACCTGACCTCCCGGGAGGCCGGCTCCGTCGGCGGCCAGATGGTCAAGCATATCTGTCCAGTACGAACAGTAGTTTATGAACGTGCAAACCGCCGCACTTACGGTCATGTAACGCCGATTACATACCAATATACCCTTTCTCTATAAAAATAAGGCTAAAATTTTGCCCCGCAAACATACCGCTGATACAGGATTTTTCATAATATCATGTAGAAGGAAACCGACCAGGGCACCCATAAACGGGCACCCCGGCCGGTTTGTCTTCTTGAAGCTACACTTTCAACTTTAATCCTTATTAGTGAAAATCTGGCTAAAATAGAACCGGCCATCTTCACCCAATGCAACACCAACGCCAATCAAAGTCTTGTTGGATGCAATCATCGTTTTAAAATGCCCTTCAGAGGCTTCTAACGCATCTACGACCAAGCTGGCATCAAGGTCCGTTGATGTAGCAAGGTTTTCGCCAAACTGCATAGCTGTAAAATCTAGCCCATACTCAGCAAAAATAGTGTACATACTGCTCCCATCAGGACGACCATGGTCTATTTTTTGCATCTGAGCACTTTCCTCAGCGCGCTGCTGAGCAATCTTCATCAGCAGGTCACTCTTCGTCAAGGCGGCGATGCCGTTCTCGGCCCGCACGTTGTTGGTCAGCTTAATGATTTCATCCTTCACATCAGCGTATTCATTGCCGCTGGGGGTGGGGTCAACCGTGGAAGAGCCTGTAACAGTAACCTTTGCCTCAGCAGTGATGCCGTTGGAGTCAGTGACCGTAATGGTAGCGTTACCAGGACCAACTGCCTTAACTGTGCAGCCAACCTTGTTACTGGCTGTTGTCTTAATGGTTGCCACCGAGGTATCAGAGGACATAAAGGTAAAGGTCAGGTTATCCTTGGCGGAGAAGGGAATGGTACTGATTTCCACTATAGTGGAAGCACCGACTTCCAGGGAAGACTTCATAATACCCAGGGACAGCGTATACTCAGCTTCAGGCTTATCAGGTTGGCTCGTTCCACCGCCGGGATTGCCGGACTGGGAATCGTCATTGAACGTCTGGTCATACCGCATCAGCATGGTGGCCACTTGAGCACGGGTCACGGGCGCGTTCGGGGACATTGTTGTGGCGGAGGTGCCGGACAAAATTCCATTGGGATAGGCCCACCCCAGCATGCTTCGCTGCACATCCATCGTGACGCCGGGGTCGCCATCGTCCATGTCGGTGAAGGGACCGCTCTCCACCGTGCCCACGGCGACCGACTCACTTCCCAGTACCTCCCGAGCGAATTTCCAGAGCATGGTGGCGAACTCGCCCCGGGTCACCGCCTCGTTGGGGCGGAGGGCGTCACAGTTTTCCACAAACTCGTCCGCAAAAATATTGCGGTGCCGCCCCCAGAACGCGGCGTCCCAGTAGTAGGCGTCATCCGGCACATCCCGGTAGGGGAATACCCAGGTGTCCGGCAGTTGGGGGGACCCTGCATAGCGGAATAGTACCTGGATCAGCATGGCACGTGTCATGGTGGTGCCCGGCTCAAAGGTGGTGGCGCTGGTGCCCTGGAACAAACCTTCGTCCGTCACGTACTGGATTGCGTCGTGCGGTAAAGGTCTGACCAGCGGCAGAAGCCGGGACCATCAATCCGACGCACAAAGCCAGTGCGGATAGAAGGGCAAGCAGTTTTTTCTTCATCTCGTTCTCCTCCTTCTTTGTTTTGCCCCCAGCGAACGGCCCCGGTGGGCGGGGATTGCTCCCCGCCCTGGGGTGCCCGCTGGAAACATAAAGGCGGCGTCGAGTTATGTACTCAACACCGCCTTGATTACTCAATGCGTAGCACAAGGCGATTTTTCCCTTTCACCTTGCAAAAACATAGTGAAATGGATATAATAACCCCGTGGTGCAACGTATGTTGCTGTGCTGAGTGCTGTACTCACTCGCATAGGGCCGTGGGGTGTTGGCGCACCCTGCGGCCTGCCCGCAATTATGTTTCCGCCCTTATTTTAACCGCTTCCCGTTGGGATTTCAACTACTCCCAAGAAGTTTTTCCAGAAGATTTTTGATTATCATTTGAAAGTGCACCTTCAAAATGGGCGAATGCTCATCTTGAAAATGCACTTTCACTTTTTATACTTCGACCATGGGCTCCATACAGTCTCCACACAGAATGTTAACTTTGCGGGTGGCACGGACACTTTGACCGCACCGTGGGCAAATCAACTTGCGGGTGCTGCTGGGCCGCTTGCCGCCCGGTGTAGTGGTGGCGCTCGTCTGGGCGGTTCCTCCGGCCCCTGTATGGATGAAGGGCGGGAGACTGGACCGCCCGATCTGAATTTCGTTCCATCCCTTTTTCAAAGCGTATTCCACCAGGTTATCGCCTGGCGTGGTATTCCATCCATATTGCCCACAGGGAACGCAGGTTAGGCCGTGGGCCTCAGCAATTTCCTTGAATTTTCTGTTGTGATACTTTCCGCCCCGGCTCACTTCCTTAATTCCGTGCTCCCGACAGAAAATATGGGTACTTTCATGTAGTAAAGTGTCTATTATTTCTTCTAATGGGTAATTCAGAACCTCGGCTGCAATATTCAGCTCATAAGCCCCGCCGTCCTTGCGCTGCCAAACCTTTGATGTGGTACAGTGGCCGTAGGTTCCTGGTTTGCTCTGGACGGTGATAATTGGCGTGGGTAGCTCCCCAGCGAAGAAGTCTGTATTGAGACTGTTATAGATGTGTTCCAACTGGCTGACGGCCCGGCTCATTTTGGTGGTCTGTTTCATTGTCTCAGTTCCCATCATGAATAGTGTGCGAAGCGGAGCGCCTCGCGCTTCGCTTGACCACCTTCACGCGCCCCCGGTCTGGCCCGTCAAGACTGGCCGCAGGCCACTTGCGCAAAAAATCCGGTCTGGCTCTTACGGAAACCAGATCGGATTTTTTGCAGGTCTTGACGGGCCGGGGCCGGGGGTGCTACTGATTGGGAGTGTCTAGGTGCTTAGGTGCTTGGTCAACCGTACCTCTATAGCAAATTTGACGATATGTACTTTTTGCTGTATAATAAAAATGTAAGGAAGTATTGAAGATATAAAGCGAGATATTTATATTACTTACGCTATAGCTAATTAAGCTATAGCGTTTTCTCTTTTAAATATAAAAATGAAATATAATGGAGTTGGTGCAGCGCCACGAACGCGGAGATTTATTACTTTTATGAAGCAACAATACTGCACCTCCCACCTGACCGGCGCAGGCGCTGCCGTTGGTCCTTTTTTATGAATGAAAGGACCGGTCTATGCAACTCAGTACCTCAGAAAAAATTGTCATCTACCGCCACCGCAACCAGTTAACCCAAGCTACCCTTGCCGACCTAGTCCACATGTCGACCAGCACGCTTGCCCGGATTGAGTCAGGGTCACGCCCAGTCACACTTGATGAACTGTCTGCTATTGCTAAAGTTCTTCGGATTCCTATTTCAGAATTGCTACCGGATAATTAAAAATCATGCGGCCACCTCATGTTATGGGGTGGCCGTACCTTTTTAGCAGTTGACAGAAATCTGCCAAAGCTGGCGCCAAAAACCGCCCCAAGTGTGAGACAATATGGGCATGGAGGCCGGCACTCTAAATAATCAACAAAGGAAGGTATATATTATATGAAAATTAAGCTCGCAGGAAAGATACATCGGGAAGGGACATCCGCCAGAACTGGACGCTCTTATAATATCAACATTATTCACTACCTGACTTCTGTACGCGGCGTGGAGGGGCAGGCTGCCCAGACGGCTACGCTGGATGCCGTGGAGTATCCTTACGACACCCTGGTCGTAGGCGCTGAGTATGTCATTGATTATGACGCCGGTGGTCATTTGGTAGATTTTGCGCCCGCGCCCAAACAGGGGCCTTCTGGCAACGGGCGGTAACTCTCCGTGACATTGCAGGCCGCTCAGGGGTGGTGGAGGAGGCCCCATAAGGGCAGCCTCCACCACCTGGAGCGGTGGTACCATCGACACGTTAGGAGGATAACCGTATGTCGCAAGACGTTACACTGTCCTGGTTTGCCACACTCAACAACCCCGCAGACCACGGATATCCTGGGTCCCCACAAGAGGTATGTGAGCAACTGAGAGACGAGTGGATTCAAGATAGCACGACCCGGACAGGCGCATGGGCATACTGTATCAGCGCGGAAGGATTGCATCATGTGCACATGGTTCTGGAGGATGCTGTTGCCATGCGGTTTTCCATGGTTAAAAAGACCTATGCCATCGGCGCACACTTAGAACCTACAAAGGGCAGCAAAAAGAAAGCAGAGGACTATATCTATAAGCGGCACCCCTACGACGAAAAGGGTGAAATTGTCAAATGCGTCGTCACAGCTGGGCGTATCCGTGGTGCGCAAGGCAAGCGCTCGGATTTGGAACGCATCGAAGAACTGATACAGGATGGAAAAACTCCGAGTGAAATCCTTGACGAAAACTTTGCTTACTACAGGTATGAAAAGGAAATCCGAAAAGCATATTTTCGCAGGTGCCTCGTGAATACCCCGTCAGTTCGTGAGGTCAAGGTCCATTTGATTGTTGGCGAAAGCGGAACTGGAAAATCATACATCTATACTCAGTTGTGTGACAAACATGGGGATGATAATGTATGTATCGTCACCGATTATGCGATAGGCGGATTGGACCACTATGCGGGGCAACCAATCTTGTTTATGGATGAGTATAAGGGACAGTTCCCTTTTTCAACATTTCTAACGTTGACGGACAAATATAAAGCTCAGATTCACGCGAGATATTCCAATATTTGGACGCTATGGAACGAAGTCTATATTACATCTGTCTATCCCCCAGAGCGTCTGTATCAACTCATGGTTCCCTTGGGCAACTGGGACTATGACAGTCGCCAGCAAATGTACCGCCGTATCACGGACATTACCTATACCTACAAGGCTGGAACAGAGTATAAGCGTTACACCGTACCTATGTCTGACTATACCACGTATCAGGCGTTGGAGGCTGAAGCTATCTTCGCCACCTCTTCTCCGCTGTCCCTGCTCTGAACCCATCCATGGGGTGGGGGCTAGTATTACCCCCCACCCCATTACAATTACATGCCCCCCGCTATCCCTTGAGCCCCAGTCGTTTCAGCACGTGTCCTGCGTAATGTCGTTTCATTACAAACTATCCCACTATTACACTCCGGCTGGGCTATCCCCGGCCCCGGCCATGTGCCGCTGTATAGAAGGAGGTCCATAATATGAACCAAATCAACCGTGACAGCGTGAGCGGTGAAACACTCCGCCGTCGTCTCTTCCTCCGCCTCAGCTCTGGGGTGGAAGAAATTAAGTCCAATCCCCGTAAACGCTATATTATAACGGGCTATCTTCTTGCCGCAGCATTCATCTGGCTTGTATCCCTCGGAAATGTGACCGGCCCTCTGGCATTCACGGTGCAGGGTATTTACCAAACGACCTTGCCGGTGCTGCTCATCTCCGGCCTGCTGGCCCTGCTCATTTGGGTTGGAACACCTCGCGGCGCTATGGCTGTCCACAATGGTCTTCTGCGTGCGGGCCTCGTCAACCACGCCGGAGAAGCCCCGTATCTGCTTCGCCGTTACCCGGACCCGGACAACCCGACGCTGACCATTCTGGAGTTTGACGTGAACGGTATTCCTCGGTCCGAGTGGGAAGAAAAACAAGCCGATATAGAAGCCGCGCTCAATCTGTATATCGCACAGTATCGAAATGGGTCTGACAATAGTCGTCTCCTGCTCTATACCGTGCCTGCCGATGGCGGACTTCCGACCTATCTCCCCTGGAAAGATGATTACCTATCTGACAAGAATTTTGAACTTGTAGCTGGTATGGGGCTGGCCGGGCCTGTCACACTGAATTTGGCCGAAATCAGTCACATCCTAATCGGCGGTGCCACAGGGAGCGGAAAGTCTGTCCTGCTTCGGTGCCTGCTCTATCAGGCCATTATGAAAGGCGCCGTAGTTTGCATTGCGGATTTCAAAGGAGGCGTTGACTATTCTTCAACTCTTTGGAGAGAGCACAGTTGCCTTGTTACGGATGAGAACTCTCTTTTGGAAAATCTTTCCTACCTTGTTGAAACCATCAATGTCCGCAAACAAATGCTCCTAGATGCTGAATGCAAAAACATTGATGAATATAATGAGAAGAAAAATGGACATCTCCAACGCGCTGTGTTTGCCTGTGACGAGGTTGCGGAGCTGCTTGACAAAACTGGAATGAACAAAGAGGGGAAAGAACGGGTGGACAAAATCATCAGCTATCTTTCCACCATCGCCCGACTGGGCCGGGCCTTCGGTATACACCTAATCCTCGCCACCCAGCGCCCGGATGCAAATGTGCTTCCAGGTCAAATCAAGAATAATATTGTAGGCCGCGCTTGTGGTGCTGCCGACAATGTTCTCTCCCAAATCATCTTAGACAGCACTGACGCTGCCGATCTAATCCCGAAGGAAACTCATGGGCGTTTTCTATTGCATGACGGAACTATTTTTCAAGCATTTTGGTTCTGTGAAGAATAGAAAACCTGACCAGGGAAATCCTAGAAACAACTCAGCGGAAGGAGAGGTGCGAATAAATTGGCTCAATCCCCACCAGAGGGGCACAAACGCATGGAGCAAGGAGTCATGTTGGCATACTTGCTTCAGCTCAACCGGTATGCGTTAAAAAATGAGCTGATTACAGAAGAAACATATAGAAAAATGGAAATTAGTATGATACAAAAATATGGAATGAATTTGACCTAGAAGCATATACGGGCGAGCAGAACGGGCTGGAAATCATAATTTTTCCAGCCCGTTGCCCTTTACATTTATAGGAACTTATATTATAATATTGTTAATAAAACATGATATTACTTCCCAAAAGGAGGCAATCGAAATGACTATTTATGAATTGCGAGACTTGTTGGAACATAGCGATATTTCAGACCTCCCCCTCCGCTGCTCCACATACTCCCGTGTCAGTACGGAGAAGGAAACTCAGGCGGCATCCCTCCACAACATGACCGACGATTTCCGGGACTATATCGAGAGGCACAAAAACTGGACCTTTGTAAAGGCATTCGTTGATGACGGCAAAAGCGGTCTGACCACAAAGAAGCGGAAAGACTTTCTAAATCTGCTGGCCGCTGGTGCTGCGGGTGAATATGACTTGCTGGTAACGGGTGAAATCTCCCGGTTTGGCCGCAACACCATGGAGGGGCTTCAAAATATCCAGTACCTCAAGGACAAGGGCATTCCGGTTATCTTTCTTTATGACGATCTGAACACCTATGATACCGACTGTGACATTCAAATCCAGCAGAAGCTAGTGGACGCGGAGAACGAGAGCCGGAAAATCAGCAAGCGTGTCAAGCGCGGACACCAAAAAAGCATCCAGAAGGGGCATGTCCTGGGGTGCCGGATGTGGGGATATAAAAAAGTAAACTGCAAATTAGAGATTGACGAAAAGACCGCCCCCATGGTACGCCGGATTTTTGAACTCTACGCCACCAATCAATATTCCATGAAAGAGATTGAGGAAATTATCTTCCAGGAGGGTTACAGAAACAATAACGGCAACCGCCTGTCCCACACCACCATGTCCAATATCATCACCAATCCCAAATACAAGGGATACTTCGTTGGCGGCAAGGTAAAGGTCGTTGATATTTTCAACAAGCGTCAAAAGTTCCTTCCCGAAGAAGATTGGGTCATGTACAAGGACGAGGACGGCACCACCGTTCCGGCCCTGGTCAGCGAGGAACTTTGGCAAGCTGCCAACGAGGTATTTCAGCGGCGGAGCATTGACGTGAAGGGGCGGCGCAACTGCTCCACCCATAAGAATATCTACACCGGGAAGCTGTACTGCACTGAGGATGGAGCGCCCTACTATTGCAAAGATGTTCGTTACAAGGGCACAAACGTCAGCAAGTGGCTGTGTAGCCACAAAATCAACCACGGGGCCGCCTCCTGCCGCTCTATCGCTATCTACGAGAGCGAATTAAGCCCGATTATCCTGGACGCCTTCCGGGAGTTCTCCAAGGGCGCGGATGAAATCTTAGCCGCCTATCTGGAAGAATACCGGCAAGTCATGGACGATACGGCCCATTATAAAGCAGAGCGGGAGCGAATTGCAAAGGAACTTTCTTCCGTCGAGGAAAAGCAGGACCAACTTCTGGACATGAAGGTGGCGGGCGATTTGACCCTGGACGAGTTTAAACGCATGATGGACAAGACCCGCGTTCAAAAGGCAAATCTGGAAGCGGCCCTTGATAGTATGGCCGACTGGGAGGAAATCGCGGAGCAGATGGAGGAGCAAGTGGACCGTCTCAAGCGTGCCCTGTCCTTCAAGCTGGAGGACCTGGAGGACGGCATGATAACCCGCGACTTCGTGGACAACTTCATCAAGCGGATTGACGTCACCCCGCTGGACAACGGGCACCTTAGCCTGCAAATCCATCTTCTGACAGATGAGATCGTCCAGCGTGAACTTGAAAAAATAAAGGGTCGTACTGGTCAATTAAGTAAGAAGATGATTGAGTCCTACGAGAAGTCCCTGTAAGCACGCTCCTGAATCAGCACCGCCCAGACAAGCGCCTGGGCGGTGCTTTTCAATGTCTAGGCTCTCTTTTCCACAGCCTGCCTTACCGCCTCTTCCAAATCAAAAGTTTTAAAAAAACATTATCTTTACATATTTTGTTTGAATTTGTGTCTTTTGCTATTTGTCAATCTTTTAGCAAAGTGTTATAATGCAAAGCAGAAAGTTGTAACGCAAAGCAAACCGCTGCATTCCTACATTTATAAAATAACATAACAATAGAAAAGGAGTTATCAATGAAATCTATTTTTCGACGAGGTCTGGCCTTTTTGCTCTGCTTGCTGGTCGCAAGCTCATCATCTGTATTTGCTTTAGAATCAGAAAGTGAGTATTCAGCAGATCTTTCCATCACGGAGGACGTGTTTCCTGACCCGATATTCCGTCAGTGGCTGATGGATCCCTCCAACTTAAATGGCGCTGGCGCTGATGGGAGCTTTACCCAAGCGGAACTGGCGGATATTCTTTCCATCAATGTCTCCAATCTGGGCATTTCTTCACTGGAAGGAATCGAGGTATTTTACGCCCTTGAACAGCTCAGCTGCAACGATAATCAGCTGACCGAGCTGGATGTTCGTCAAAATCGATCCCTGCGTTATTTGTACTGCGAATCCAACCGCATCAGCAGTCTGGATGTATCCGGTCTGGACCAGTTGATCGCACTGTTTTGTGAACACAACCATATGACCTCCATCAAACTGGCCGGCTGCACAGCGCTGGAAATCATCTACTGCCGCAGCAATGACCTGACATCCGTGGATTTTTCCACCAACACCAATCTGAAATTCATCGAGACCTTTGACAACCGCCTCACCGAGATCGACCTTTCCATGCTCAAAAAGCTGGAGTTTGTTCATTTGGATCACAACCGCTTCACCCATCTGGATCTGAGCCACAATCCCAATCTCACCGGTGATGGCAGCGGCTTCGTTGCCAAAAACAATTATCTGGAAACGCTGACCCTGCCCAACCGGCCCGGCCAGTATGTGGACTGGGACGTCTATCTGGAACAAAACCCCCAGACCGGTCATGACCGGGTGGAGTGGTATTATGATTTCCAGTATACCGACCCGGTGGAAGAGCTTACGCCCGCCGACGGCCGGACCCTGTATGCCAAATGGCTCCCCAATGACTACACCATCCACTTCGATGCAGCCGGCGGATTCGGCTCCATGGGATCTCTGGCCGCTGTATGGGATGTCCCCATCACTCTGTCTCCTCAAACCTTCCGCCGCACCGGCTATGCCTTCCGGCACTGGGAAAGCTCCATCAACGGCAAGACTTATCCGGATGGTGCCCAGGTGACCAATCTGTCCGGCAAAACCCAGGGCAGCCAGGTCACGCTGTATGCCAGATGGACCCCCATTACCTATACCGTCGCTTTCAACGCCGACAACGGTTCCGGTTCTATGGGACCCAGAACGTATACCTACGATCAGGAAAAGGCCCTGCCTCCCTGCACTCTGACCGCTCCCACCGGACTGGAATTTGTGGGCTGGGCACGCAAAGCCGGAGGCCCGGTGGTTTTCCGGGATGAAGAACCCATTCAAAATCTTGCCTCCACGCAGGACGAGGTCGTTACACTGTATGCTGTATGGGGGACGCCCGTGCTTAACAAATATCTGGACAAGCTGGACGCAATCTATGGCCGGTATGACTCCTCCGACTACACCGCTCAGGACTGGGTCACCCTGGAGGGCCTTTATCACCAGGCTATGGAGAACCTGGTCGCTGCCGCAAACGAGGAAGCCATGTCCCGCATCTGTGCCGATGCAGAACAATCCATGGCTGGGGTATTCACCCAATCCCAGCGGGCACAAACCGTCTTGACCCTTTGGCAGCAAAGCAATCAGGAAGTTTTGGATCTGGTGGACCGCGGCGCCGTACAGGAATCCAACGCACAGTCCCTTTTCACCTCCGCCCGGGATGCCGGTGATTCCCTGAGTGCGGACTTTGTGGCCCAGCACACCGATCTGACTAACCCGGCGGATCAAACACTTCTGGCCCAACAGGCCCGCGATGCGGCACAGTCTCAGCTCTCCGGTCTGGATCGCCTGGAAGCCGCCGCCCAATGGGCTGCGGCACTGGACGGCTTGTCTCTGCGCCCCATGTCCGAGGTGACTTCTCAGACCGTTTCTGCATATCAAACCGCCGTTGCAGAAGCCAATGACCACATCACTCAGCTCCATGAAGATCTGACGCGCAGTCTGCAGGACCGCGCCGCCCTGGCCCTTTGCAAACAGCAGTCTACCGACGCTCTGCACACCGCTTACCAGGGCTACGACCTGACCCAGTATTCCGAGTCGGCACAGGCACAGCTGGAAAGCATTTGGCATCAGGCAACTCTGTCCATGGAAGCAGCGGCATCTGAGAGCAGCGTAATCACCCTTTTGGACACCGCGCTGAAGGATCTGCAGTCTGTCCCCGTTCAAACGCAGCCCGGCGGAGGCTCCGGCGGTGATTCCGGAGAATCCGGCGGCGGTGATACCGGAAGCGGCGG
>ENA-ORSM01002314-ORSM01002314.1-human-gut-metagenome-genome-assembly--contig:-NODE-2314-length-13672-cov-3.503635_pt1 | contig 13672 bp, 11 predicted proteins | sample MGYA00241903_ERZ509170 | MGnify/ENA primary metagenome ERZ509170 (study PRJEB26280, sample SAMEA2338784) | human gut metagenome | biome: human gut; feature: human-associated habitat; material: faeces...
GGCCCGGACCTGGTTTCCCGCGGCTTTGTCTATGTGCGGGAAAGCGAGGAGCTGATGGACGGTGCCCGCGTGCAGGTTGAAATGGCCCTTGACCGCAGTATGGCGGATAACATGCACGACTGGGCCAGCGTGAAAGCCCGCGTGCGGGAGGCGCTTTCCAGCTATATCTACCGCAAAACCAAGCGCAGCCCCATGATTCTGCCCATTCTGATGGAAGTTTGATCCAAACCATATCTGACCGTGACCGCCTGCCCCACATTGCAGGCACCGAGGAACGATGATGAAAAACAAGCTGAGACGTGATATCTTTGTCATTATCTTTTTGCTGCTCGTTGCGTGCATCGCTCTGGCTGTGCCGCTGGCGTTCAGCAACCCGCGCTGGCTGCTGGCACCGGCGCTGCTTGTAGTGTTTGCGTTGGTGGTGGCGGTGCTTGGCATCCGCCGGCTGCGGCGCTTTGTGGCCGATATGCTGTGCGGGACCAACTTTGAGGGCAGCAAGACCCAGTATTCGCTGGCGGATTTTTCCATCCCCACTGCCCTGATTACCGAAGGCTCCGTGGTGTGGTATAATCCGGCCTTCCGGGAGCAGATCCTGGCGGGGCAGGATGCCCTGCTGGCTGCACCGGACCGCCTGATGACCGGCATTGACCTTTCCGTCTGTGCCCGCGCCCACGGCCAGGACCTGACCATTGACGAAAACCGCTACACGGCCTATGCCACAACCAGCCGCAGCAAAACGGGCACATTGCTGTTTTTGGTCAACGATACGTTCTACAAAAACACGCTGGATGAATACACTGCCAGCCGCCCGGCTTACCTGATTATTGGGGTGGACAGCTATGACGAGCTGTTCAACGATATGAAGGACTCCGAGCAGGCGCACGAGCTGGAGGCCATCAACACCCTGCTGGAAGAATACATCGGCCGCACGACCGGTTTCCTGCGCAAGGTGTCCAACAGCCGCTATATTGCGGTGGTGGAAGAGCGGGATATCCGCTGGATGATGGAAGAACGCTTTGATATTCTGGATAAAGTGCGTGCGTTGCACCCCGGCGGAATGCTCACCCTTTCCATCGGCGTAGGCCACGGCGGCGCTACTATGCAGGAATGCCAGGAGATGGCCCGCGAAAGCATTGATATTGCCTTGGGCCGCGGCGGCGACCAGGCAGCCGTGAAAACAGTCGATGGCTTTGAGTTCTTCGGCGGCATTTCCCATGGTGTCGAAAAGCGCAGCCATGTGCGCAGCCGCATCATTGCCAACGCCCTGGCAGACCAGATCCGCCAGAGCGACAGCGTCATTATCATGGGCCACCGCCAGAGTGATTTGGATGCCATCGGCTCCGCCATCGGTTTGCTGCGCATGTGCAAAATGTGCGATGTGCCTTCGGTCATCGCAGTGCGCAGCAAGGCAACGCTGGCGGGCCAGCTGCTGGATGTGTTCAGCAAGGCGGGGGAGGACCACAACTTTATTGAGCCGGAAGAAACCTATAAGCTCATTACCCCCAAAACCCTGCTGATCGTAACTGATACATACCAAAAGCGCCTGCTGGAAGACCAAAAGATTTACGAAAAATGCAGCCGCGTGGTTGTTATCGACCACCACCGCATGGCGGTAGGGCATATTGATAACCCGATCCTTTTGTATCATGAACCCTTTGCTTCCAGCGCCAGCGAGCTGGTGTGTGAACTGCTGCAATTCATGCCCGCCCAAAACAACATCACTCAGTTGGAAGCCCAGGCGCTGCTGTCTGGCATCATGCTGGATACCCGCAGTTTTGCGCTGCATGTCGGCGTGCGTACCTTTGAGGGCTTCGGCGCTGGCAGAGATAAAGTGGCGGTAGACCTGCGAGGACACAACGGTGATGACCGAGCTCACGGCGGCACCGATCACCGATCCGGCGATACCGATCTTGGAGGCAAGCGCGACGCTCGTGGCGGCAGCTGCGGCGCCGGCGATGATCTGGGGAATGGAAATGTCGTCAAACAGGCCCTTTTTGGGCGCGATGGCCATGGTCTGTCCGATGGAATGGTTCTCGTGCACGCCGTTGTTGAGCGATGCCGGCGTCATGACGCGCGTGCGCGGCGCGTCGGTGTACTTGGTTGTCATACGGGGTCCTCCCGGTGTAAATCTGCTTCGTTTCGTGTAGCCATCAGGGTACCCACCAGATGTGAATCGTACGTGACATTTAACAGATACCATCAACTCATCAAGGGGGGCTTGCTGTCTTTGGTGCAATAGCTTGATGCTAAACTGGATTTACGATTGCGAGGTGGTTTACGTGATGTACCCGTATATGACATTCGAAGACGGTACCGAGGTCGTTCATTCTGACCTGATTGCAGATGAGGATATCGAAAAGGTTGTCGTGCATTTTGAACGACCGACGGCAGAGGGCTTCGACTCCGCTCGCTGTGAGTTGCCTTCCTGTTCGTGGACTGACTGGGAAGGGCATTTTACTCAGAGTGAAAAACGAGCTTTCGAAGAGTGTTTGAGCAAATCATTTAGATTAGTTCGAGTTTAGTTCGAATAAAGAAGCCGAATGCGATGACCTAAAGCGTATGCATTTTTAGTATTAGATGCGTATGAAATGGAGGATGTGAATGGATGAGCTAATAGACTTTAAAAAACGATTTCTCAAGAATGGCGAGCTGGTTTCAATTCCAAAAAAGGAAAGCTATAAAAGAATCATGCTGCTATGGGCCGTCTCTTTCTTTGAATTAAATACAAGTTATACGGAGCTTCAGGTTAATCGTGTGCTGTCACAGCTCTATCCTGATTATGCCGTGTTGAGGCGGTACTTGGTTGATTATGGATTCCTATTAAGGGATGAACGAGGCCTGAAATACGAGGTTAATCGTGATGTTCACGGTATTGAGAGCTAGCCATCCGGTTCGGGTCCTATATATTGCTAGAGGGATAAGCGAAATAGGCAATTGGTGTGCGAATATTGCTTTGCCAATGCTGATTTACGAGGTAACTCACGATGTTTCTGCAACTGCTTTGATGGTCTGCTGCAGATTTGCCCCCTCTCTGTTTTCAGTTTCGCTCGCGCAGCTGCCTCAGAAGATGGGTATCGGGACACTGCAGGCCATGAGATTGGCAGACTTAATTCGCGCGGGATTATTCGTTTGCTATATTTTTGTTGATAGTAAATGGAGTATGTTTGCTATTACGTGCGCGGTATCGCTTTGCCGAACGGTTGAAATGCCCTGCTTTTACTCGTTGTTAAGAGCCAATACGAATAGTATCAATCGCGACGTAATTAATAATTCGTTTGGGTTTCTGCAGAATTTGATGATGGTTCTGGGGCCAGTTGCCGGCGGTTTTGTTGTCGCTCAATTTGGGGCGGAGGCTGTTCTTGCATTAGACGCGCTTTCTTTTGCCGCGTCGTTCTGGTTGCTGCGAGATGTTCCGTCGGTTATCGAGGTTAATGATAAAGAGGGGATAAGAAAAAATGAAAAAAACAGGACTGCATTTAGTGATCTTAGCGCGAAGCACTTGGCAATTGGTTTCCTATTAATCGATATTTCTAGTGGCGTGGCATTCGGCTCTCTGAATTCTCTTTTGCCAGCTATAGCGCAATTGCAATTTGACTCGTCATCGATACAATATGGATTCCTTCAGAGTAGTCTTACAATCGGACTGTTGTTCGGAAATACAATATATGGTCGTTTAATTAGTGGTTCCGATTGCGTTAAATCATATTGTTTTGTGACGTATCTTGCGCTCGGTGCGTATCTGGCGTTTGGCTATCGTTATGCGTCTGGGATATCGTTTATTTTCCTTTTTATCGTCGGTGCCGGAAACGCCATTCAAGATGTGCTTCTCATAACATCGCTGCAGGATTTGGCGAGAGACGAATCTGAATCGATAAGCCTGTTTTCAATTAGGGAGTCTTTGCAATCGGTTGCTGTTGTTATTTCAACACTCCTTGTTTCGCTGTTCACGAGCACCGCGATGTTCTCAATTCTCGTTACAGGACTTGGTGTATTTTCAATTATGATGGTAGCTGCGTTTCAATTGAATTATTTGCGAAAGATGTGACGTTGATATGCCTAAAACGCTTTTAGTATTTCCCCCAGGATGGAGTCCAGTGGGGCCGTATCTTGCCTTGCCTGTTTTGAAGTCATATCTTCAAGAGGTTGAACAATATAAAGTTGACATTGTTGACTTAAACGTGGAATTTTACGATGACCTCCTATCTTTTAGACATGTCGAAGAGTGCTGTAAAAGGTATCGGGAATCAAAGGATTCGTTTAGTTCGAATGTTCAATTAACAATCGAGTTGATACAAAAGTCAGCACTTAATGTTGACGAGGCAAAAGATATTTTCAGATCGAAGAGATACTTTAATCTAAAAGAAAGACAATATGCTGAAAACATTTTTAGAAATGCACTCTATATCATAAATCACGTCTCGTATGGAGTTAAATACACGTTCAACTCCATAGATCTGCCCTATGATTATTATTCGACACCAGAAATAATGAAATCGCTTGCGGATACCTTGCATAATCCGTTTATTTCCTTCTATGAAACTGCCTTTCTTAAGCGTATTCAGAGGGAAAAAATCGAGTTTATTGGGATTTCGGTGAGCGGCTGTTTCCAATTGATTTCTGCAGTTACGTTAGCGAAACTGATTAAAGAAGAATGTCCATCTGTTAAACACGTCTCATTGGGCGGCAATTACATTACTCGTTTAGCAGATGACTGCATGAAAGAATGGCATCCCTTTTTTGAATACATTGATTCGATAATGATGTATGACGGCGAAGAGCCGCTTGCACGTCTTCTTGAGGCTCTTGACTCCGGTGATGACAATCTCGACTGTGTTCCAAACCTTTGCCATGCTAAAGGTGGAAAGATATATAAAAACCATCGGATTGAGCAAACATTTATCAACGATACAGTTCCCGATTTCGATGGCTTCGCCCTTTCTAAATACTTCATGCCTGAGTTAATATTGCCGGTTTATTCCTCTAGGCAGTGTTTTAATCATTGCGCCTTCTGCACCATTCCCGGTGCTACCGGTGGTTGTTACCGAAAGATGCCTATATCGAGAGTATTTGAAATAATGTGTCGGTTAAATGAAAAATACGGCACGAGAGTTTTCTCTTTTGTGGATGAAACATTCGAAGGCAAAAGAATGGAGCAACTCGCGGATGAAATAAACGCATCGGGAAAAACGTTTTTCTGGCATGGAGAAACGAGGTTCTCTCCAACCCTAAGTACAGACGTTTTCAACAAGATATACCAAAGTGGATGTAGGCAGATTCAGTTTGGCCTCGAGTCATACAACCAAAGAGTTCTTGATCTAATGAAGAAGAACACGAGAGTTGATTGGATTGATCGCAATATCCATGATTGTCTCAATGCGGGTATTCCTGTTCATCTATTCTTTATGATTGGCTTCCCGACCGAAACTAAAGAAGAGGCTCTGAACACCTTAGCTTATACAGAGAATGTTTTGAATTATTCAAAACAGGTATGTGGTGTTCCATATTCCACGAGAGGATTTACGAATTTTGGTCTCGTTATGGGGTCGGATGTTTGGAATCATCCCGATAAGTATGGTGTCTCTGTAATGCCGAAGTCCCAATATGAGGATTTGCGCCTCGAAGTGGATTATGTTTCAGGCACTGGTTTAACTTTAAATGAAGCAAAATCCTTATCTGATGAGCATCATATTGATTTTTATATGCAAGAGGTCATAAACGGTAGCGACACAATTGACTTGCCCCAGCGGCTTCATATTTCAGAGGTGACCTGGATCCTAGATTCTATTCACGCTGTCAGGTATAAGGGACATTTGACCAAAGTAAAGCGACGGCTAACTAGTCTAAATCCAGCTGATCGAATCTGGCTGGATTCCAAGACCTCTGTCGTGCTCGTTGAGCCATTTGCCTACTTCTATAATTCTGAATACCATCATGTCTATGCTGTTTCCCAGTTGGTATACCTTAAGTTGGCCCGTTTATTGGAGGCCGATTGTAGCATTTCTCTTATCCTTGATCAGGGCGACCTCGAGCTGACAAGGGCGATAGAAGAACTGTTGCATTATGGATTGCTGAATACAAATATCGATGCCGATTATGTAATGCACGATAATGGTTTTCAATTGGTTAAAAGTTCGTTTGTGAAAGAAGTCGGACGCTCAAAAGAGGGGTTAAGAGTACTGCTGAGTTGTGCCACCCATAGAATGTGTGCGGTTAATGATTTTTCGTTCGCTTTGCTTTCGTTGTTTGAAAAGCCGATTACTAAGAACGAGGTGCGCGACATTTTGAAAAAAGAGGGACTATCGGCAAACGAGGAGCAATTAAACAAGTTGGTTGATAATTGCATGAAAGCAGATATACTACAATTGATTAGATAGAGGAGGTTTCTGCATGGACGTTATTAACAAAGATCTCTTGGAGCAACTGAAAGAGTTTCAGGAAGAGGGCGTCGTGGTGGAAGTGTTCGACTTTGAGGACTACATGGATAAATTCTGCCATTAGTTTCGGAATTTACTCGCCTCGCTTAAAGGAGAAGTCGATTATCGATTTCTCCTTTTTTAATTAAAGATATTTTTGAAATACATGCTTTTAGCACAGGTTGGCCTCTCAGTAAACTGGGAGGTTGCTTTGGCTAGTTAGAGATATGTGAACGTCCGTTAGACTGAATCTCAGGGTAGAAGGGGCCTCCAGTGTCCAGATCAACAAGGCAATGCTGCGTTTCGGCTAATAAGAACGATGGCTTTTTGCGTGTGGCGGCGGCGTCGCCGCAGATTCGCGTTGCCGATGTCGAGGGCAATGCCGAGGTTGCGTTAGCGGCTGTTCGCGCGGCTGTTGAGCGCGGCGTTCGCGCGCTGGTACTGCCCGAGCTCAACTTGTGCGGCTATACCGCGGCCGATCTGTTCCATAACCGCACATTACTGCATGCCTGCGAGGCTGCTTTGGTGCATATCCTCGATGAGACTCGTGAGCTGCCGATTGTCTTTACTATCGGTCTTCCCGTTGCAGTTGCCGAGAATATCTACAACTGCGCCGCCGTGTGCTGCGCGGGTGAGCTTTTGGGCCTCACGGCCAAGAAGTATCTGCCCAACTATGGCGAGTTCTACGAGCGCCGCTGGTTTGCTCCGGCGCCCGCAGATCCCGTGTGGGTCGAGTTTGCCGGTCAGGGTCCGGTTCCGCTGGGTTCGGAGCTTGTCTACCGCTGCTGTGACGAGGGTGCCGAGGATATGGTGCTGGGCGTTGAGGTCTGCGAGGACCTGTGGGTGCCGAACCCGCCGTCCACCGCGCTGGCGCAGATGGGCGCGCACATTATCGTCAACCTGTCTGCTTCGGATGAGATCATCGGCAAGGCGGGCTACCGCCGCGACCTTGTTCGTCAGCAGTCCGGCCGACTGCTGTGTGCGTACCTGTATGCAGATGCCGGTTTCGGTGAGTCCACGCAGGATCTTGTGTTCGCGGGTCACGACCTCATTGCCGAGAACGGCGCACTGCTGGCCGAGAGCAAGATGTTCTCGCAGGGCATCATTTACGCGGATATCGACCTCCAGCGCCTTGCACACGAGCGTCAGCGCATGAACACGTTCGCGTCCATCGAGGGCGGCGTGTTCTCGTTCTCGCTCGAGCCGGTGGAGAACGACCTTGCCGACCGCACGTTCCCGCGCACGCCGTTCGTTCCGGCGAACAAGGCACTCCGCGATGAACGCTGCGAGGAGATCCTGACGCTTCAGGCGACCGGCCTTGCCACCCGTCTGCGCCATACGCACGCGAAAACGGCGGTTGTTGGTCTGTCCGGCGGCCTGGATTCCACGCTCGCGCTTATCGTGCTCGTACACGCATTCGATATGCTCGAACTTGACCGCAAGGGCATTCTGGCTGTCACCATGCCGTGCTTCGGCACAACCGCCCGTACCAAGGGCAACGCAGAAAAGCTGGCGGAAGCCTACGGCGTTACACTCAAGACCGTGGACATCAAGGCGGCGGTCGATCAGCATTTCATGGACATCGGTCAGTCCAAGGACGATCTTTCCGTCACCTTTGAGAACGGTCAGGCGCGCATGCGCACGCTGGTGCTGATGAACCTCGCCAACAAGAACGGCGGCATGGTTGTCGGTACGGGCGACCTGTCCGAGCTGGCGCTCGGCTGGGCGACCTACAACGGCGACCACATGAGTATGTACGGCGTGAACGGCTCTATCCCGAAAACGCTGGTGCGCTACCTTGTTGCCTATGAGGCCGACCGCACGCTCGGCGAGCTGTCCGACGTTTTGCAGGATGTGCTCGATACCCCGGTATCGCCCGAGCTGCTGCCGCCCAAGGACGGCGAGATCAGCCAGAAGACCGAGGATCTGGTCGGTCCGTACGAGCTGCACGACTTTTTCCTGTATTATATGCTGCGCTTCGGTTATCCGCCGCGCAAGATCTTCCGTGCCGCGCACAAGACCTTTGCGGGCGTGTATGACGATGCGACTATCAAGAAGTGGCTGACGACCTTTATGCGCCGCTTCTTTACGCAGCAGTTCAAGCGCTCCTGCCTGCCGGACGGCCCGAAGGTCGGTACCGTAACGCTTTCGCCACGCGGTGACTGGCGTATGCCGTCGGACGCAGTGTCCGCGCTGTGGCTCAAGGAAGCGGAGAGTCTGTAACAGAATTTATGACATAGGGCGGGTACTCCCGCCCTATGATATTCCAATACAAAGGAGAATCTCCTTTTGAAGAATTTGATTCGCGGCATAGCGGTACTGCTGACAGCGGTATTTCTGTGCTTCAACATCTATTATGAGTTAGCACCCGGAATCACCGTTGCACCCGAGCAGAAATTTGTGTTTGCAGCGATTTTTGCGGTACTTTTGCGTGCTGCGCTGTTCTGCGGCGTGCCGGACAATACGCGTCCGATACGGCGGCGGCTGTACATGCTGGCGCTGTTTCTGTACTACATATGGGTGCTGCTGAATGTGCTGTTTTTCGATAACGCGTTCGGCCGCGGATTTGGTCATACCTCGCTCGATATGGTGAATCTGGAGCCGCTCCGTACGGTGAAAAATTACCTGCTGGCCTACGGCTACGGCAATATCTCGCTGCGGCTTGTGGTGCTCAATCTGGCAGGCAATTTGATCGCGTTTGCGCCGATGGGCGTATTTCTGCCCGCACTGTTCCGCTGGCAGAGAAGCATTTTCTTTTTCACGGCGTCGCTCACGCTGAGCATCACGGCGGTGGAGGTGCTGCAGGTGTACACCGGAACGGGCTCGTGCGATGTGGATGATCTTATCCTCAATCTCGCGGGTGCGCTGCTCGTTTTTATCGTGTGCAGAGTGACACCGCTTTGGCACCGGATTTGCAGCGTTAATCCAAGACCCAAAAAATAATGGAGAATTGAGAATGGAAAATGGAGAATGAACGCGATGGCTTCATCTCTTTGTGATAAGTTTTTATCTCAACATTCATTTTCAATTCTCCATCTTCAATTCTCAATTTTATTTGACAAACCCTGTCTGCCGTTATAAACTTTAACTGAATAAAAAACAAAAGACAGGGGGAACCCATTCATGTTTGATACCGTACTCATCGCCGGTCTGGGCCTGATGGGCGGCTCGATGGCGAAAACCATCAAGGCGCGCACACTCAGCCGCGTTTTAGGCTGGAACCGCACGCGCGCGACCGCAGAGCAGGCACTGGCTGACGGCTCGATTGACGCGATTGCGACCGAAGCGCTGTACAAGGAGGCTGACCTTGTTATCATTGGTCTGTACCCGCAGGCAACGGTGGACTGGCTGCTTGAGAACATGCCAAAGATGAAAAAGGGCTGCGTGATCGTTGATATGGTCGGCGTCAAGCAGTTTATGGTCGATCATCTGGAGCAGGCGGCGCTTGACGCCGGTGTGCACTACGTCGGCGGTCACCCGATGGCGGGCCGTGAGTTCTCCGGTCTGGATTATTCGCTGCCGACCCTGTTTGACGGCGCGAGCATGATCTTTGTGCCGACCAGGAGCAGCACCGAGCGTGTGCTTGAACAGCTGGAGGCGTACTTCATGTCGCTCGGCTTCGGTCAGACCGTGCGCTGCACCGCGCAGCAGCACGATCACATGATCGCGTTTACCTCGCAGCTGGCGCATGTGGTTTCCTCGGCGTACATCAAAAGTCCGGAGGCAGACAAGCACAACGGCTACTCGGCGGGCAGCTACAAGGATCTGACGCGTGTTGCCAAGCTGAATGAGACCATGTGGAGCGAGCTGTTCCTGTGCAACGCAGAGCCGCTCGCGCAGGAGATTGACGAGGTCATCAAGCACCTTGACGAATACCGCAAGGCCATCCGTGCAGGAGACCGCGAGGAACTGACCATTCTGCTGAGAGACGGACGCGAGCGCAAGGAAAGACTGGGTTAATCAGAAATTCGAAACGATACGAAAAGGGACAATGCCTGTGTGCGTTGTTCCTTTCCTTTTGCGCGGATTCGGGAAATTGTTAAGGAAACAGGTCGCAGAACGTAAATTTTTGCGCATACCTCCAAAATCCTGTGTCTGTCCGCGCAATCCATTTACATAGGAATTTGTTTTTGTTATAATTTATTTGCATGAAATCAGAAAGTGTTTTGCTAAGGGGAATGAATGGCACGGCACTTTACAGGACAACACAAAGGAGTGTGGGTATGCAAGAGAAAATTTCTATGGACGCAGCGCACGATTTTGAGGCAAAAATGCCTTTGTCGCGCAAGATTCCGCTGGGACTGCAGCACGTTTTTGCGATGTTCGTCGGCAACCTGACGCCGCTGCTCATCATCATGGGTGCGTGCGGCATTGCAGGCGGCGAGTTCGCGGACCTGCAGGTAAGCGTTCTGCAGAACGCGATGTTCGTGGCCGGCGTGGTAACGCTGGTGCAGCTGTTTTCCATCGGCCCGATCGGCGGCAAGGTGCCGATCATCATGGGTACAAGCTCGGGTTTTATCGGCGTGTTCAACAGCGTTGCGGCTACCATGGGCGGCGGTGTGATTGCGTATGGCGCGATTATGGGCGCGTCCATTCTCGGCGGCCTGTTTGAGACGGTACTTGGCTTTTTCCTCAAGCCGCTGCGCAAATTCTTTCCGGCGGTCGTTACCGGCACGGTCGTGCTGAGTATCGGTCTGTCGCTGATCTCGGTCGGCATCAACTCGTTCGGCGGCGGCAACTCCGCGAAGGATTTCGGCTCGATGGAAAATCTGCTGCTGGCGCTGTTCGTGCTGGTGGTTATTCTGGTCGTCAAGCACGGCTGCAAGGGCTTCCTTGGCTCGTCCGCGATCTTTGTCGGCATTATTGCAGGCTACATTGCGGCAATCATCATGGGTTTTGTTCTGCCGACCACCGCAGTTGACGCGGACGGTGTAGAATTCACCAAGGCATGGGTACTCAACTGGGACAAGGTAGCACAGGCCAGCTGGTTTGCCATCCCGAAGCTGATGCCGGTAAAGCCGGTGTTTGATCTGCGCGCCATCCTGCCGGTGCTGGTTATGTTTATTGTTACCGCGGTCGAGACCGTCGGCGATATTTCGGGCGTTATGGAAGGCGGCATGGGCCGTGAGGCAACCGACAAGGAGCTGTCCGGCGGCGTAGCCTGCGACGGTCTGGGTTCCTCGTTTGCGGCGCTGTTCGGCGTACTGCCGAATACCTCGTTCAGCCAGAACGTAGGCCTTGTTACCATGACCAAGGTTGTCAACCGCGGTGCCCTGTCCGTCGGTGCAATCTTCCTCATTCTGTGTGGTCTGATTCCGAAGCTGGGCGCGATCGTGTCCATTATGCCGCAGTCCGTGCTCGGCGGTGCGGCTGTTATGATGTTCTCGTCCATTGTTATCAGCGGTATCCAGCTGATCACCAAGGAGGAGATGACGCCGCGTAATCTGACCATCGTGTCGGTTGCTCTGGGTGTCGGCTACGGCATGGGTGCCAATATGACCATTCTGGCACAGGCGCCGCAGGCGGTTCAGCTGATTTTTGGCGGTTCCGGTATTGTACCGGCAGCATTTGTTGCGATTCTGCTCAATATCGTGCTCCCGAAGGATAAGAAAACCGAAGCATAATGCAAAACCCCGGAAAGAAGTTCTTTCCGGGGTTTTTAATTGAGAATGGAGAATTGAGGATGGAAAATGATCGTAACGGTCAACCATTCGCCATTCCGATTGAGAGAGGCGTAAAATGATACTGTAGGGTGCGACGACCTCGGCGCACCGTGTAAACCGACTGCACAAACGTAACCGTAGGGGCGCACAAGGTGCACCCGCATAACGCCGCATCAAATGGTTGGCATTACCGATAAAATGAATCGTTTTGAAAAATCATTTTTAATTCTGCGAGAACGTCCGGTGTATCCGCGTCCATCAATTCCGCCGGATGTCGAGCAGGAAACAGCGTTACCTTTTCCGCATGCCGCTTGGCGACCGCGCCGCCGCCCCTGCCCTCGGGAAGAGAACGCAGTTCCTCAAAATAATCCGCGCCGAACAGCACCGGACTGCCCGGCGTACCGCTTTGCGGCTCGCATAGACGGAAAATCTGCGATTTCCGGTCGGGTTCTGCGCAGAATGCCGACACCATACAGCAGAGTGTTTTCCTCGTCAGCAGCGGCTGATCACCCGGCAGAAACACGCAGCCAGACATGGCAGGAAACCGCGGCAGCAGGTACTCCAGTCCAAGCCGCACGGTGTCGCTGCGAAGTGGATGGGTATGGTGCAGGACGGGAATACCGTATTTTTCACACAATGCCTGCACCTCGGTCGAGCGGGTAACGACTACGCGGTGCAACCCCTCTGTCACGGCAAACGCACGGCAGAGCAGCGGTTTTCCGTCAAATTCGGCGAGCAGCTTGTTGGAGCCAAACCGTTTTGCCAGGCCGGATGCCATGATCACACATCCGATTTCACTTTTCATCGGGGAAAAACTGCGGATAGAGCTGTTTTCCTGCCTGTTTGCAGGCGTCACGATACTGCTCATAGCGATAGAGAAACTCCTTTGCCTCGTCGGTGAGTACGCTGCCGCCGCCGCCTTTGCCGCCGATTTTGCGCTCGGTGAGCGCAAAACCGAGCACCTGCTCGGCATGACGGACGAGTCCGAGTGCCTTGGTGTATGCCATCTGCATGGACTGCGCGGCGGCGCGAAGCGATCCGGTCTGCTCGATGGCATGCAGCAGACGGCACGGTCCCTCACCGAAAAAGCGCTCGCCGTCCTCATCGAACAGCATCACGCGGATAGTTGGCTGCATGGCGGCTCCTTTCCCACAACTTTTTCTTTTCGTTGTATTTTGATATTCACAACGGCATTATAGCAGATTTTGTGGTAAAATAAAAGTAGTATACTGAAAAGATAACACATTCCCCTGAAAGAGAGAGGATATAACGTATGTTGACGATACGGGAATACAAAAAAGCCGAGTCGCTCGAGGAAGCGTATACGCTCAACCAGAAAAAGTCCAACCGCGTGATCGGCGGCATGATCTGGCTCAAAATGGAGACGCTGAATGTCGGCACGGCAATCGACCTGTCCGGTCTGGGATTGGACACCATCGAGGAGACCGAAACCGAGTTCCGGATCGGTGCGATGGCCTCGCTGCGCGCGCTGGAGCTGCACGAAGGACTGGCAGCCTACACGAACGGTGCTATGCGCGAATCCGTGCGCCACATTGTCGGCGTGCAGCTTCGCAATCTGGCGACCGTCGGCGGCAG
>ENA-ORSM01002317-ORSM01002317.1-human-gut-metagenome-genome-assembly--contig:-NODE-2317-length-13649-cov-4.347727_pt1 | contig 13649 bp, 19 predicted proteins | sample MGYA00241903_ERZ509170 | MGnify/ENA primary metagenome ERZ509170 (study PRJEB26280, sample SAMEA2338784) | human gut metagenome | biome: human gut; feature: human-associated habitat; material: faeces...
GATAAAACCTACCCTCCCCGCGTGCTCTGTCTGTGGAACATGCGTATAACTATGATTCATAATACCGTCACAATTACGGAAATAAGGCTTGCATACATAGTCACAATGCCTTATACTTATAGACATAAGGAACGAACCAAACAGAAGGGAACAAATCATGGCATGCAAAATCATCAAAGAAACCGAAATTCCTGGCGCAGTGCTTCCTAGCGAGTTTGACGAAACTGGTACCGTTACCATGACGCTTATAGTTGATAATGGTGTGTGGGAGACTAAGGAGCACATGAACGGTAAATTTTGGATTGTAGAACACGATAGCAAGCGTGAAGCGGAGAAGTATTACGCCATGAAGGTTAACGAATACCGCGCTTGCACAGCATGGGCCGCGCAGTTTGATTAGTCGCACATCAACGAGTTAGGAGCCAACATGTACCACCAATACGCGCCATTAGCCGCTTTCATAGGCCTTATCCTAGCTATAGCAGGCTCCGCTATGTTCGCGCAAAAGCCAAGCCTGTTAGCAGTTGCCCTGGTCGCAATCGGGGCGGCATTGAACGTAACACCGTATCTGTAAAGGGGTAAACCATGAGTGACAGCATTAAAACTACTTACAGAACCGAGTATAGAACCGAGTTCCCTAGAATCGGTAGGGTGTTGACTGTAGAAGTCGGGTACGATGAGGTTGCTACTATCAAAATCAGTAGGTGCGATAACGCAAAGCTGCTCAGTATTTACGCAAACGCAGGTGGTACCGCTTGCGTCCGTGTAAGGCGTACGGACACGTATGAGGTTGTAAAAGAAGTGACAGGCGTTGGTACTGAAGATGCGATGGAATTGTATGAGAAATTGCTTAATCTGTATGCTAAATGCGAGAATTGCAGGCGGCCATGCTGTACCCTCTAATCTCACACCACGAAGTGGATTATCTGCTCAGTAGGTACCAAACGGAATTTACCAAGACCAAAAAGCCGCGGGAAAGAGTGGCGCTTTGGCAGAAGCTAATCCACGAGTTTAGAATCCGTTGTTATTTGTGGCACCTGGAACCCGAGGATTGCACCGGCAAGGCCATTTGGTGGATAACTCCAAAGCACACCAAATACGCCCGCTGGTATGAGGTGCGCCAGGGTGTTGTTACTGATGTGCACGATAACGTGTTTTTCGTGCAAGCAGGAAAGAAGAACGTAACCGTTAGAATGAAGCACCTGCTTGCAATGGCAGGTCCTGGGAAGGAATGAAAATGGCTACGTCTACACAGATTGGTTTGGCTCAGATTGAACGGAGATTGCAGGTTGAAGGGTATGTGTGCGAGATATATTCGCACATGAATTCTTCTCGAGGAGTTGTATACGGATTTGTCGTATACACAACAGACGATGACATTAAACAGTTGGTTTGCTTTGATTTTGGCTACACAACATTAGGCGAAACCGAGTGCGTTGCCCTTGCGTGCGTTGCCCTTGCGTGCGTGTTGCGTGTTACAGCCGAGGTGCAGGTGGAAGATTTCCCGGTGCTTCATCTTGATGACGATGACGATTTGGCGGCACATTGTAACAACTGTGATTTATACCGCCCATGCTAACCAAAAGGCCCTCCAACTGGAGGGCCTTTTATTATCTCAACCCGCACATGCTCAGCATGTCCAGCCACATCTCACGTGTAGCATCCGAATCGAAATAGCAATCACCATGGCTATAAGCGCGAACAGCGAACTTGATAAGCGGGGCGTTGCGCTCAATGAGCATAGTATCAGGTGACATATCATGACGCGTCAACACAACCACCTGTTTGCCAGCAGGCGGTTTTCGGTCAACGTACACAATACCTGTGTGCATATCTTGCCAAATGGCAAAGGGGATGCCCCTAAACTTTAGGGCGATGATGCAATCACAACCTTTTGTCCTCGGCTTGACAAATTGGCCCGTCATGTTGGTAAATTCGCTTTGCTGAGCATACTCCGCATAATCGCTACCGGCGGTAAAGGCACCGATATTCGAGGTGGCCGAATATTGTTCGAACTCGGCGTTAAACGCGTTTTCGTAGTACACCGCCGAATTGCCCACCTTAAAATATCTGCTACTGCCCCTAGGAATGGGCGTAATGCCCCATGCCTGAAATAGCGGATTGACGAGGTCGGCATTGTTTGCCAGGCCCACCAGGATAACGCGGTTTTCTCGGCGGTCGAACGTCTCCCACATGTTCATCAACATATCAACGCATCCGCTCGGGTAAGGTGGCACGCGCTTTTCCTTGATGAACTCATCCAGGACCATCAAGGTATTGTTCGCCGTTGTGGCACCCTTTAACGAATCGAACGAGGTAAGCGCGTACATCTGGCCCAGGTTCTGCCACTTCGGCTTCCATTTGACATTGCCCGTATCCTTTTGTGCCTGGTACGCGGTCTGCATCATGCGGCCGTTCATCTGGAAACGCTGCCCGGGAAACTCGTTATTGCGTTCGATATCCGATAAAAACCCCTCGGGGCTACGCAAAATGCGGTCAATCATAGTATCGTAATAACGCACGTATGCCCATGTTTCACCCTTAGTTAAAAACCGCTTAATACCAACCTTTTTCATGGCGTATGTTTTTCCAAGGCTTCGCGGCCCCGTGCACAATCGCACGGGGCACCGTGCGCCCATCAAAGCGCTTGGGTCCCAACGTGCCCATTTAGGGATACCACTCATTGTTAAACTCCTTACTGGCCTATAAACCGGTAAATCTCTAAATTGCTACCCCATGAGTAATAATTTTCCACGGGGTCGGCTTCAACCTTTGGGCACGGGGCCGCTCCTGCACCCCACGCAATACCGTTGCCCCAATACCAACCAACATGCTCTGGGTTGGTCATTAAGATAAGGTCGCCAGGTTGCATGAGGTCGCGTTGAATACCATCACATATTTTAGTTGCGGTATCGCGCATTGTCCATGTTGACGTACCCAGCCAATTATACTTGCCGTTTGTGGCCTTGTTCGCGGCCCACCAGATGCAGGCGGAACAATCGGTAAAGCCGCTAACGTCCGGCTCCAACCTGCCCGCCGCCTGGGCGTAATTAAACGCGCCCTCGTTTTGCTCCCAAATGGCCCGCATGGCTTCGAACTCGTCACTACCGCCACCACCTCCGCCGCCACCAGTACCCGGGTAGGTTGGCGCGGTTGCGTTTCGAACGGGTAGCCAAACGCCGTTTCCCGTGTTGTGGCACACTAGGCGTGTTCCCTGCCCCATGGCTCCGTAAACGATTAGATCGTTGCCCACCTGCTCCAGGCGGCTAATACTTGATTTGGTTTGCCCGTTGGTATCGGGGTTCTTGCCTGGCGTAAAATCGGACTGCCCGAAGTCGGGCGGGGCGCTGGTACCGTCCCAATCATTGAGCAGCTGATACACGCGGTTGTAACGATTTGGGTAGCCCGAAACCGGCCACGTGTTAAGCGTGGCGTTTAGGTAATCGTCAAGGCTTCGCCCGCCGCCTATGTTCGCAAGTATTTGGTTAGCGCTGGCCGGGGCCTGGTGGTAAACGGATAGCATGAAAATGGTTTGCTTTACGTTGTCGGTGCTCATACCCCAACCGGCCAGGGTGTCTAACGCGCCGCCAGAACCGAAAACCCAGTCAAGAAAAAACTGGTCCTGAACTGTATGGTTTTCCATGTCCTGTGCAGACGCTACCCATGAATCTGCATCGTCCTGGTAAAGGTAAAACCCGGTCCACCAGGTCGCATCAGTGTCAGACGGATGATTAGCCACTGCATCTTTAAGGCGGCCTGAAAGCTTGTCATAGCTTGTGCTTGCGTTATCACGCAGTCGCTCCATGAGCGCTGCCGCGTTATACGCGTAAAACTGCCCAATTCCCAGTGTGATAGGGTCGTTCATGTTGACCGCTGCATAATCACATCCGCTTTCGACCGTGCAGATAGTGTACTCGCAAAACTGCTGTTGTTCTTTTGTCCATGCCATGCCTGCCCCTTATAAAAGTAAACCCCACGTGCCTTGTCACGCGGGGTTTAGAGTGGTGCCAATGGGCTGTATGCGGGAACCCGTGGCAGAGTTATTTTACATCAACGTTAAACAGCTGTGCAAGTTTTGAATTTGCCAACTCCGGGGAAAGCTGGCACACGTTTTCGAAAATAGAGACGATTTCTGTCAAGATGATGAAAACGCACACCGGCACGAACAGCGGCAAGGTGAAACCCAGGTCGATAAACCGCATGGACCATTCGACAAGCGCCGCCAGAATAACGGTCATGATAAAGCCGCATTTGTGCCAAAGTCCAGCGCGCATTTTGGATGAATCCAGAGTTTTGTTTGCGAGCGCCTGCATAATCCCCGTGACGAGGTCCATCACCACGAACGCGCAAACGATTGCTGCAATGTGCCAATCCATGTTATTTCCTCTCAATCGTTACTTTGTACGTATCATTTTCTAGGACTGCCACGCCATCAGGATTAGCCCCACCATCATTGCCGCCACTATCAGGTCCGTTGTCACCTCTAGCATAGGCTTGCCACTGCTCCTTAGTTCCGTAGAACAAATCAAGGTCAACATTACCGGCGATATCGTCAACGACTCCGTCGCTGCAGAATTGCCACGCTACCACGTTGCCGTCAGCGGCCGGACAATCCCAGCCTTGCGCTTGGCTCCACGTGGGGCTTGCAACATCCGGGTAAGACGCAACCCAGCGGGCGCAGTTGGGATTAACACCGCCCTGATTGAAGCGCCACGGGTTGGCGTAAATCCAGGGCCAAACGCCGGTCTGTTCGTGCACGGTCTCCACGAAACGGTTTACCCAATCAACGCCCTGGTTGCCCTCCCAGTCCAATACGGGGATGCCTGAGCCGAAATAGTTTGAGCAATTGTTGATAAAGTGCACCGCTTCGCCTACCGCGTCTCCATCACCAGCGAAGTGGTAGAACCCCCATGGCAAGCCTGCGCTTTTGCATTGCTGGATAATCGGATCGCAATACGTGTCAACAAAATTGGTGCCTTCGGTAGCCTTTACGATAACCGCATCGGCCCCGGTAAGGGCGGGGTTATACCTGCCCTGCCAGTTGCTGGTGTCTAGGAAGTTAATCATGGCGTTACCTCGATATCACGGCTGTTATGCGCTTTTCGCGGTAGCTATATGCCCACATTTTAGCGCGGCTTCCTGTGTGGCGGCTATCAGCGCCGATGCGCTGCACCGTTAATCCGTCAGAATCGAACGTAACCAGGTTGGCGACAAGACGCGATGTAACATCGTCTTGGCTCCGATACACGCTGTTATACTTGTCGTGCAGAAGGCTTCCAACGGTGACAATCGGGACACCCCTATACACAATAGCACCGTCTGAATGCTCATGGCCACACAGCATGGCAATGGGCGTGTTTGTTCGTTCGGCGTGTGCGAACACTATGTCACTTAGTCTAGTTGCACCAGGGTATGTTATATCAGCATCAGAGTTATACCAACTCTCGTTTTGCCAATATCGTGCATCGGTAAAACCGTCAGCTTTGTATGGCAGATTTCGCGGCCCGATGTGCGCTAATATCAACGCCGGCATGTCGTTAAGCGTGTCCCCGAGCCATGTTATTTCGCTAGCCAGATTCTGCTCAAGCGCCGTTACGTCAAGGCCGATGATACGGCAACCATCAACATCTTTGTGCCACCATGTGGCGTTAGCATCTGGGAAGATTAGTCCTCGGTTTGGGTACGGGTCAAAGTATCTGGCGCGAAGTTCGGCTTGTGATGGCTTGTCTAGGAAATGATAGCCCGAAGGGTCCGTTCTGTAGGTGTTTATAGAATCGTGATTACCGATGACGGGCAGGATGTTAGGCATGTCTAGATGCTCAACACCTTGCGGAAAATAATCGTGTACCATGTCCCCCGTGTGCACAACCGGCACTTTTAGTTGTGATGCCGCTGCCATGGCATCAGCCGCAGACGTCGCATCTCCATGGCAATCTGATATGTGTAACACACGCATGTTAGCCCACCGTGGGATTAATCTTCTGATAAGCGTTTTGCGTGCCCAGAGTAAAACCGGTGTTGGCACCCATATACAGTACAGTGGAACTAAGCAACGAAAATTTGTCGCCTGAATGAGGATATGTGGAGATGCGAAATTGACGAGTGCCCTTTATAGCGTACAGCGAACTCCAAGTCTTAAAATCTTGAGAAGTATCCCACACTATGAAAGAACAGTCCGTTACGTTACCTGTCTCTGCGTTGGCAGGGACATAAGACGGTAGAGTAAAGATGCAGCTTTGTTCGTTAGAATATGTGCCGTCCATGGAGTTAAGCACAAGCAAGCCCAACTCGACGATGTAGAATCCTTCCAGATTTGCCCCACTAGGTACAACCGCGCCAGTATTATCGGCGCTTGCATCGGAGCTGGCAAACCTCTTTACAGTCAGTCCTGCCCACATGGCGGCAATAGCCGTTTGGTCAAGTTTGGCAGCGGTAACAGCACCGTTTGACAAGCTGTTGGATGTGATGGGGAACTTGTTCTCAAGCGTGCCAATGGCTTGTTCGTTGGCAGCAATGGCTTGTTCGTTGGCAGTGGACAACGAATACGCGTTGTTTGCAGTTGTCTGAACGCCGGCAATAGTGGTTTCAACTTGCCCAACACGGTTAACTGCGTTGTTAGCAGCGGACAATGCGGTAGATGCATTAGCGCCGATGGTGTTCATTCCAGCGTCGACTTTTTCCATCGCACCGTTGAAGTCACCCAACCACGTGGGCTGGTCGTTGTCGGTAAACAACGGGAGTTTGTAGTTGGTGGTTTCGTTGGTTGCGGCCATGTGTTCTCCTTACTTTATAGTGTCTAAAATAGGCTGTTGGCTAGCTTGATTCGTTGGCGCTTTACCCTGGACGGCCAGCTCTAGCGCCTGCATCCGCGTTTGCAGCTGGTTAATATCTGCGAGCGCCTGTTTAACCGTCTCGGAGTCCATGCCAACGGATTTTGCAAGTGCGTCCATAAATTGATAGCCTACTGCTTTTCCAACCATTTACCCCTCCTTTGCTAGCCAGTCATTATACGTCTGTACGGCGAACGTAACATCGAACTCACGTGCCGTGATGCCTTTTGAATCATACGTTTTTGCCGTGTATCCCATGCCGTCATAATCCTTGGCGGTTACCGAGAACGGACGGTTGAAATCATACACCCTATCAACCACGGTTTTAATGGGGCGGTCGGCACCCCACGTTGGGTCAAACACAACCCCTGGAAACTCTGTAAGCTGCTGAATAAGCCTGAGCAGGTAGTTGTAACGCTGCATAACGTCAGCGGATATCGCCTGGTCCTGAGCATCCACGTATGCCTTTAGCGTGGCGGTTGCTGCATCAATCAACGCCTGGGCCTGCTCGGTGTTGACCATGTTAAGGTCAAGCCCTTTAGCATACAGATACAGCCAATGAATCTGGTCCTCGGGTGTGCGCATCTGTGCAAAATCCAGCTTGTCTATGCCGGTATAACCAGGCATAGTAGGGGCCACGTTGGCTTCCTGCGTGCCGGCGGCGTTTTGGTTTTCGAGCACACGGAACCCGTACGGGCTAAACATCCCCATTGCTATCATCGCCCTTCGGCTCGATTTTGCCACGCTCATCAATAAGCTTGATAAGCGCGTCAACGCGGCGGATGCATGTGCTGATTTCCTGGCTCAGTGGGTTAAGGGTATAGTACGCGTCAATGTCGTTGTCCATCATGGCGTGCTTCGCGTCAAGTTCGAAGCATAGCCGCATGCTGTCCAGCTGCACGCGCATATACTTGTAAACATCCTTGCTTTGCACCCTCATACCTCCTTACTACATAGGCAAATCGTCCCACGTTTGCATGAACAACGGCTCCAAAATATTAAACACGAGGTTATCCGTTGCCATGAAACTAGATGCCATCATATCATACACGGCATTGCCAACGCCGGAAATGGAGCTATACGTCGTGGCTGCCGTGCCGTCCTGGTTTCCGTTGTCGGTTTGCTTTGTTACACCCGTTAGATACTGCTCCCCGTCCGGGTTGTCCAAAAACACCTGGGGTGTGCTCGATGCCGTGGCTACGCTTTGATTGGAATTCTTGCCCTGCGTGGCCGAATTGCTTTTACCCTGCGTAGTTGCAAACGGGTCGAACTGCTCACGCCGTACCAACTCATAAACGGGGTTGATGTTGGGCATTTGCTCGTTCATGCGCCGGTTCAGGTAAAAGATGAACATGGCGGGGGTTTCGCTTGCGATTTTGCGAAAGCAAAAATGATTGTAAATCGCACGGTTAAGCTTTTCGCGGTATCCCTCGTCGAAGATGGGGTAGTCTTGCATGCCCCAATCGTAGCCCAGGGCTTCAATTACATCGCGGAGCGTGTACTTATGCTCGTCAAGCGTTGCAAAGTCGTTGTTGTTAAAGGTTAGCATCGTTACCATCCTCCACAGCGTCACCGTATCCCAGCAAGTCCGGGCTGCTCATATACATGCTCTGCTGCTCAGATTCGGCTGCCATGTGCGGCACGCTCCATTTAACGGAGCAATTCCAACCGTACATTTCGTTTATCGCCTTGCAAAACTCCTGACGCGGGCGCAAGAACGAATTGCGCTGGATCATAAATTGCTCGTTGTTCGCCAGGGTTTCGGCAGTCTGGACGCGCTCCTTTTTCTCGGCTGCGGCGTTGTTGTCAATGCCGAGCATCGTATACACAGCAGACACTATTTTAAGTTCGTCGTTGAGGATATCGCTACCCGCATAGGCCGCTTTGTTCATGGTCTGGAGCACCTGCACGCTCATGTTTTGCATGCCCGACGGATTCATGTAGATAGCAGGCTGCCCGGAATCAATGCGGTTATACATGTCCTGAGCCTGCTTTTTGCCGTACTCGTCCACGCTGATAACGTACGGCACGCGCATAGCTCTAACGTGCTGGTCTACTGTGGTATCCATATCGGCCAGGCGCTGGGCCTGGCGGTCGATGAGCTGCAGAATCGGGAAACGCGTTAGATTGTCCCAGCAGATAACGGCATCAGCGGGCATCACAACCGTTTTAGTGCCGTACTGATTGCCCACATGCTTAAACCACCAATTGCAATGACGGCGCTGGCGCTGGCCGTTCGGCGTGTACACATCAATGGTGTTAGGGTTGCGGTAAAGGTCCAGGTTACCAACGGGATTCATTCGACCGCACCAATACGTTAGCACGCCGCTGGTGGAACGCTTTGTTGCCGCGAATGAGCCGTATCCGCACAGCAGCGTTTCCAGATAACGTGAATCGATGCCGTCCGGCAATCCCTCCCACTCGAAACGGCTTATTGCGGCCGTCCAGAACAATTGGCGCCAGTAGTCATACGTGCGATATTGCTTTACACTTGCCTGCCAACGCTTTACGTAGCGCTTGCCGAACATAGACACGTTAAGCGGCGTGAACTCGGTTGGGTCTAGCATCCAAGGTTCCATGCATCCTCCTTACTTTAGTATTCGATATTATACAGCGGGGCGTTTACAACAGGTGCAATGTTGCCTATCTCAGAGGGGTTGCCCCATACGGTAACGCCCTTTTCGAGCACGCCGCGTATTGCATCCTTCTCGGCTTCATTAGCCTTCGCGCAGGTGATATATGTTTCGGACACCTTCCAGTAAGAAAAATGGTTCATAACTTTAAGGGCAGGCATTTTAGCATTCTTGAAGTTGTAAAACCGCTGAATCTTATAACCGTATCGGGCCCAAAAATCGCAGACCGTGCGCATTGCCGCACCGCCAGCCGTTTTGTAATTGACAGCAAAGCCGACAAGCCCGTTTTTCCACATAAAGCCCTGGCCGCCCATCTGGCCTACCGTGGACGGGGCCTGCAATGCAGCATCCTGCACCGTGGCGTTAATAGCCGCAATCTGGTTAGCGTAGTCGCCACGCGCTGCGTATTTTGCGTAGTCAAGATTCTGGCCTGCGACCTGGCGCGACAAGTCTTGTGTGGCGTTAAAGGCAAGGTTGCCCGTTTGGCGCTGAGCAAGGTAATTAGCGGCACCGGCCAACGTAACCTCGTTAGAGCTTACAGCAGGTTGACCGGTAAGGCGATTCAAGCCGCTTTCAATCGCACCCATGGCCTGCCCGGCATAGTTAGCAATCTGAGGTGCACCAATAGGCCCCTGGTCATAGCGGTTGGCTTCATTGAGCGCCGTTTGGTTCATGGCCTGGGTATAGGCCAGGTCAGACGCTGCATTGCTTTTGGCGTTTTGCCAACCGGCGGATTCGTACTGATAGGCACGCGTGTGCGCCGTTGACGCAAGGTATGTAATATAGTTGCTGTTAACGATTGAAAATTGCGGGAAGTCAGCCAACCATAGGCACGAATCCAGGAAATCACCGCTCGGGATTACGCCGGTATGATCCGAACCGTCGAAACCGTGCCACGTGTACTGATTGTAATTAACCGGCTGACCACCCTCGAAAGCCTGCCCATAATTGGTTGGGAAAACGCCGATACGCGCGAACGGCGCGACGGCGCACCCGATGACGGTAAGCGCGAGGGTGTTGCCATACACGAGTTCGGGCTTAACGAACACCGAGTTGCCATTGTAAGCGGTAAGCTCGATGACCGAATATGGGTAGGTGTACGCCTTGTAAAGGTCATGGTAGCCATCCGGCACGCCGTTCGAAAGCTGCTGATAGATATTGCCAGTGGTTGCGTAGGTTTTAAGCGGCAATTCCAGCGTATCGGTCTCGCCTAGAAACTGCATCGTGATGCCGGAGTTGCCGAAAAGCTGCACGTCCGTTCCTGCCGACAACAAGCGGGCAGGGAAGGTGGAAACGGATTGGATGCATTGCGCCACCCAGCTTTTTTCCTTCATTGCATTGAGCACAGCTTTAAATGTGGACAAATCCATGGAGTACACGTTACAACCGGAGGGGATGCCGTCCGCGTTCTGCCCGTCAGCAACGTTAAGATTAGGGTTATCTGTTGTGCCCGGGTCGGCAGCAAGGTCTGCACTGCTGATGATGATGATTTTACCGATATCGAAAGTCGATGCATCCGTCAGCGGATACCACTCGTGATTAGCCATCACGTACGAATCGCCGATATCCAGGCCTTCTGGCACATTTAGATATTTTCGCAGATACTGGCCCTGTAGGTTCCGCACCCCGTTTTTAAAGACTGCGTTAGATACGCCCATGTGCCCGCGCTCCACGAACATGTTTCCCAGGCACACACCAAACTGATAGGTCTGGATAACGTCCAGCTGCAACGTTAATTGCGTGGTACCGGGAGCCACATAATCAGTTGACAAAATAAAATAGCACAGCTTTAGGGGCTGTTCTTCACCATCAACAGGCTGCATGGGATTTTGCACCACCGCATAGTTATATTTGTACGCGGCAGAATAGGGGACCGGAACGCTGATAGGCTCGTTTGGGCGGCAATACGAAAAACGCTTCGAACGCCATCCGGTGCCGCTAATGGCCTGAGCATCAAGGTAGGCGTTACGCTGCTGCACATCATCCCAGATAACGATATCACGATAATTAGCGTCCCACGGCACTTGCATTAACGTTACCTCTGTGCCTACCGGCCATGTGTTAGGCGTTAACTTTTGGGGTGTTTCGGCCATGATTTACTCCTTAATACACAAAATGGGGCGCATTACGCGCCCCATTATAGCAGGGTTAAGGCTTTAAGCCTGGACCGTAACGGTCACCTTAGCAGTGACGTTGGGCTTAGTTGGGTCACCGCCCTTCGCCACCAGAATGATAGTGGTTTCGCCGACCGAAACGCCGGAAACCGTTAGCACGTCATCAGCAACAGCAGCGACCGTGGCGATGGAATCATCAGCGCTGTAAGCCTCATAGCTCTTGTTGGTTGCACTGGTCGGGGTCCAGGTCAGCGCACTAGTGGCGTTCGCGCCGACCTTAACCGTTACGGCCGCACCAGCAACAGCGGTTGCATACGTGGCACCGGCGATGGTAAAGGTGTACACCGCCTGATACTGACCGTCAGCAACGGAGGTTGCAGACACGACCACCTTATCGATATCATGGCAGTTGCCCGAATGGAACACGCCGTTGCTATCGATGTACATTTCAGCGGGCAACGTAGCACCTGCGCCACGCCCGTTAAACGCCTTAATCTCATACATGACAGCCTGATTAGGCCCGTTCGTGCCCTGGACCTTGGCGACAAGCTGTACAGATTCACCCGGCTGAATGGTCTTAGACGTGCCGCCGTCTGCATCGGCAAGCGTCACACCCGTATACGTTGCGGGAAGTGCGGTAATCTCAGAATCGGGACGGGTACTAAACATAACAGAGCCGAGGAACAGCGAGTAGCTAAGCACCTGCCACACGTGCATAAACGTGTTGTAGCTCAGATTATCGGGGTTCATCGGCGCGGTTGCGGTTACCTGCAACGTGTCGGCAACCTGGAACCATTCCTCATCGAGCAACAGCGCCTGACAACCGGCAATGGGCAGCTCGTCCAGCACAATGACCTCATCGGCGATAAGGCGCTGATTGTCCTCATTGAACGCATAAGCGTTGACGGCAACCTTAAGCGCAGCTTCAACGTCAGAATCAATAATGGCAATCAATCGGTTGGAGCGAGTGGCAAGGCCCTTGTTGCGACCCTCGGGGGAGTATTCCGTACGGAAGTACTTCATCTTGTTATAGGTCGCTCGCATAGCTTCGATGAGCTTAACGCCGGCCTGAACTTCCTCTTCGTGCGTGAGCGTCTTGTTGTGCAGGTCTGGTACCTGGATATTCCAAAAGCCCCAAAGGTTGTCGAACGTCTCCAAAAGGCTACGCATGAGCAGATACTCATCATTGTTAGCAGACGCGATAGGAGCAGCGGTCAAAGAATTGAAGAAGGCCGAAATGGATTCGCCCTCAATAAAAGAACCGCGCAGCACATCCTCCATGGGAATGTTGATAACGTACTTATCGCGGCGATTTTCGGTGTGGAAAATCTGGTGGATATCAGGCTCGCGCCCCTCGCGACCGAACACATTTTCAGCACGAGAATCATAAGCACGTGCTTTGATAAGATTGGTCTGCACTTCCTGGATGGTTCGACCATAGCGCAGGGCGGGGCGCTTCAGCTTCGACAGCGGATTGGTAAAGTTCATACGGTCGTTAATCTGCACGCGACCGATACGAGCCAAAAAGACGTTCCAGAACACATCCCAGGCCGGCGAATAATTGTTCATGGCACGAAGGGTTTGGACTACGCCGCCCTGCGTGGTTGCGGGAATTCGCTGCTGGTAATCGTTCGGTGCATACTTTCGCACCGTGTCCAAAATCTGCGCGTTGGTGAGGGTCAGTCGCCCCTCTTCATTAGTGAGTTTGCTTTTTGCCATGTTTACTCCTTAAAGGCCGAGCATCCCGGCCAGGTCCTCGTCATCCAAATCGATAGCCGCGCCGTATTCGTCATCGGGCAAATCCGCATCAGGCTTGCCGTCCTCGTCCTCAGCAGCAGCCGAAATAGTAGCCATCGCAGCGGCCAGGCCCTGCACCTGCTCCGGCGGCATGTTGATAATATGAAATGCCAGCCGTTGGGCAGATTTGGCGCCCACACCCGGAAGCTTGGAAAGCTCCTCAATTAATTTTGTAACCTGACTGCCGTAGTAATCCATATCAGAAGGGGAGGCCTCCGCCCAGATTGCCCAGACCGCCGGTCAGCTTCGACATAGCCGCTCCGGACGCCTCATCC
>ENA-ORSM01002325-ORSM01002325.1-human-gut-metagenome-genome-assembly--contig:-NODE-2325-length-13621-cov-2.495503_pt1 | contig 13621 bp, 7 predicted proteins | sample MGYA00241903_ERZ509170 | MGnify/ENA primary metagenome ERZ509170 (study PRJEB26280, sample SAMEA2338784) | human gut metagenome | biome: human gut; feature: human-associated habitat; material: faeces...
CTTTACCAATGTCGACGTCGGCGTGGACCTGGGAACGAGCAACCTGCTTGTTTTCCTGCCAGGGCGGGGCATTGTTTACCGTGAGCCATCCATGGTAGCTATCGATAAAACAAACGGAAAAGTTGTCGCTGTCGGTCGGCGGGCAAAGGAAATGATGGGGAAGACACCTGATCGCATCGACGTGGTTCAACCTCTTGCGGGCGGTGTTGTCGCCGATTATGAAGCGACTGCCGGTATGCTTGGTACTGTCCTCGAACGGGTCGTGGGACGCAACATCTTTTTTAAGCCCCGTCTCATGGTCTGCATTCCGACGGGTGTGACAAGTGTTGAAAAGCGGGCTGTCATCGAGGCCTGTGCCCAGGCCGGCGCGGCAAGGACTTTCCTCATTGAGGAACCCTTGGCAGCAGCTATTGGGGCCGGTATCAACGTGCGGGAAGCCAAAGGGCGCATGGTCGTTGATATTGGCGGCGGAACGACGGATGTGGCTGTCATCAGCCTTGGCGGTATTGTTGCCAGCAAGGCGCTGCGCATCGGCGGCAGTAAATTTGACGAGGCCATTGTACGCTACCTCAAAAAGGATCTGAATATCCAGGTCGCGGACAACGTGGCCGAAGAAATCAAGCTCCAGATTGGCAGTGTGAGCCGTCTGGGAATGCATGGTGATATGCTCGTCCGCGGCCGTGACCAGATCACGGGCCTGCCGACAGCACTGCGCATGACGAGCCGCGATACAATGCGGGCCATGGGAGAACCAGTATCCCAGATTCTGTCATGCATCCGGTCCGTTTTCGAAAAAACCCCGCCGGAGCTTGCGGCGGATATCCTCAGTGAAGGCATTGTCCTGACTGGTGGCGGCGCTCTTTTGGAGGGACTGGCCGATGTTATCCAATCTGATACACATATTCGGACAAAGGTCGCCAAAGATCCTTTGGACTGTGTGGCCATTGGAGCCGGCAAGGCCTTTGCCCATCCGGTCATCATGGACGGACTGCTTCATCAGGAATAGCAACAACATCATAGACGGGGTGCTGCTGTGCGGCGCCCCGTTTTCATCTGTATGAGAGGAAATAAAAGAACCATGAACATGAAACAAATTGGGCGAACCCTGTCCATTGCGCTTCTGGCAAGTTTGATAGCAGGTTCGGCCGCGGCGGCAACCATCAGTGACCTTCGGGGCGGTGTCAAGGATGCGCGGGCGCGGCTTGTCATGGATATTGATGAAACCATGCACTATGAGGAACGGGCCCAAGGCCGGACACTCACCCTTACCTTTGATGCCAAGACGGACCGGACGCGGTCCGTAAAGGTGCGGGACCGGCGCGTCAAAAATGCGGTCCTGTCGCCTTTGGGGAAAAAGAGCCGTCTTGTCGTCACCTTCCGGGAAAGTGTGCCGAACTATAAGGTCTTTTTCCTTAAGAAGCCAGGCCGCTTGGTCATTGATTTTCCGACAGAGAGCAAAAGCAGCAGTTCGGGATCCCGCCAAAAAACGGGAGAAAACCTCGGCAAAGGGGTGACCTACCGAAAAAGCCGTGTCGACATGGGAGCGGGCAATGTTGACACCTACGTTCTCACGATTGCGCCTGACAGTGCTTATGAACTCCAATTTGTGCCAGGGTATGGGCACACCATCCAAAAGGGAACCCTTTCCATGATTTCCCGCCGTTCTGGGGCCAAGGCCCTTGTCAATGCTTCCTATTTTGACTCCGATATCTGGGTTGTTGGAAACCTTAAGATCCGTGGCAAGTGGCTTGGCATGGAAGAAACGCCTCGCACAGGCCTCGTCCTTGAAGGAAAGGGTAAGGCAGCCATCCTGCCGCGGCTTTCCTTCACGGGCACCGTGACCCGACCCGACGGAACTGAAATGAAGATTACGGGCCTGAACCGCATGCGCCTTGAAAATGACCTGATTTTTTATAATAATGGCTATGATGATACAACAGATACGAACGCGGCAGGCGTGGAAGTAGCAGTCCGTAACGGCCGCGTCATAAAGACCGGTACAACAGGCAGCATGCCTATGAGCTGGAACATGACCGTTCTTTCCGGACACGGTACGGCTGCGGACTTCCTGCGGCCCCTTGCAGTTGGGGACAAGGTCGAGATCAAGACCAGCCTTGGCAGCCCCCTTGCCGATAAAGCGCCCAGTGTGGGTACGGCAGGGCCTCTTTTGGTTTATGACGGCCTTGTGAATGTGACGGCAGGCCTTGAAGAAATTCCATCTGATATCGCGGATGGACGGGCACCCCGAACAGCGGTTGGCATCAAGAAGGATGGGACCATCCTTGTTGTGGTGGCAGACGGACGGTCCAGCCGCAGTGCGGGGATGACCCTTTCTGAACTGGCGCGTTACCTGATCCAGCTTGGCGCGGACCGGGCCATGAACTTTGATGGCGGAGGATCCAGTGAAATGGTGGTGAATGGGGCCGTGAAGAACCGTCCCAGCGATGGCACTGAACGGCCAGTCCGTGTGGCACTGGGCCTTTTCCCACGCTAAGGGGGCTTGCATGAACAGACACTTTCGATATATAATGATAGCTACAACGAAACCTAATTTGTCGTTGTCATAAAGAAGGTGGATATCATGATGAGAAAGTTACTCCATAAAAGAAATGTATGGGCTCTTGCCCTCCTTCTGGTCATTGCCGCCCTTGGCATTGCCCAGGCAGCCACAACAAGACCGCAGACAGCCAGTCTTTCCGGGCAGGTAGTGACCGCTGTTTCCGTCGGTGCTTCCGTTCAGGAAGGCAGCGTCCTGGTAACGGTCAAGACCCTTGCTGGTTCGGCCCCGGCTGCAAGAGCCAACTGCAGCGGCAAGGTCGTTTCCGTATCGGCAAAACCGGGAAGTTCGGTTTCGGCTGGCCAAGTGGTTGCCCAGATTGAAGAACCATAACAAGTCTTAAAGCTGCAGCGCATGAAGGGTTGCAGCTTCTTTTTCGTATCTAGAACAAAAGTAGGGAGGACCTATGCTACGCTTTTTGAAACGAATGGGGCTCATGGTGAGCCTTGTTTGGATGATGCTCATTTCGGTGGCCTCTGCCAACGTACCCACCATTGCGGTAGAGGAGCTGCGCCCAGGCATGACGGGCTACGGCAAGACCGTTTTCCAAGGCACAAAGATCGAGACCTTTGATGTTGAGGTCCTTGGCGTAACTGGATCGGAAACGGGGGGCTACAGCATCCTTATCCGTGCTTCTGGAGATAACCTCAGGAAAAATGGCGGCATCTCCCAAGGCATGAGCGGCAGCCCGGTCTATATTGATGGACGCCTTGCCGGTGCCGTGGCGTATGGACAGGCCTTTTCAGACCCTAACTACTGCTTTTTGACCCCCATCAACCAGATGCTTGATATGCTCCAGGAACCTGATCCGCGTCCGTCCGTCTTTGAGGGCCTCACAGCAAAAAATACGCCCCTTATGGTCAGTGGGTTTACGGAAGATGGGCTTTTGCACCTCAATGAGAACCTGAAACCCTTCGGCCTTACAAGTTATGCCGTACCGACAGGGGCTGATGCCCTTTCCGGTGTGGGACTCGAACCGGGCAGCTCCGTCGGCGTTTCCCTGGTCCGGGGCGACATGAATATCGGTGCCATTGGCACCGTCACTTGGGTGGGGGACGATGGTCATATCCTGGCCTTTGGACATCCCTTCATGCAGCACGGTAAGAGTGACTATTTCATGACCAATGCCTATATTTATGCAGCTGTCCCCAATATTCAGAGTGCCTTTAAAGTGGGCTCTCTCGGTGATACCTTGGGCCGCATTACAGAGGACCGTTTAAGCGGCGTTGCAGGAAAATTGGGGGAAAATGCCAAAATCATCCCCATGTACGTGTCCGTCACTGATATGGACCGCGGTCTTCACCAATCAACGAATGTGCAGCTTGTCACTGATGAGGACCTTGTGCCGACCCTCGTGGATGGTGTTGCCTATAACGCCGTAAGTCTTGCCAAGGACCGCAAAGGCGGCGGAACGAGCCGCATCCGTTTTACCGTAACTGCCCAGGGGGAGAAGGAAGGCCCCATCCGCCTGCGCCGGGAGAATATGTTCTACAGCAGCAAGGACATCGGAAAAGTTACGAATTCCGAGCTCAATATTGCGCTTGATATGCTTATGAACAATCGGTTTGACACGGTGAAAATCTTTGATGTCAATGTCGATGTGGAAACAAGTGCCCAGTGTGAAGTAGCGGAACTGGTCAGCGCCTCCTTCCCTAACCAGCCCGTGGTACAGGGCGGGAATCTGCCCATCCGGCTGACCTTTAAGCCGTATCGGGCCAAGGAATTTACGCGGACCATCCACTTCAAGGTCCCTGACAAGCAAAAACCGGGGCCAATGAATCTTATTGTACGCAGCGGCAATGCAACCCAGTGGCTGCAAAACGCTTTGAGCCGCCGCAATCAGCAAAATGCGGGGGATGAGCAGATGGCTGGCTCCATGGCCAATGCTCAGCGGGAATTCAAGGATTTCCTGAGCGATTTCAATAGTATGGATGCCAATAATGAAATTGTCGTGGACCTTGCCCAGAATCTTGATTCTGTGGAAGCTAAGGATGGAGATGCCCAAAGCTTTGCTTCCGGCGTTTCGACCCTCCTCAAAGGAAGCCCAAACAAGCAGAAATATACTATGGACTTCATCATCAGCGGGGAGACGGCCATTACGGTGCAAGTGAAAAAACGGTAACATGGTTCCCGCAATCATTGCAGAGCCTTGATCACGATTATGAGCCCATTGCTTTAGGAAAGATGGTCCTGAAGCAATGGGCTCATGCTATATCAGGAAAAGTGGCCGGATTGTTTTGACTGCATATAAGCTTTGATAGGGCTGTATCGCTTCATAAAGACCTATTTTTTCATTAATTTTTTCCTCAAAATGCGGTATAATATTAAAATGATTTCTAAGTATGCAGAACACCTGCGTTCCTGCAATAAAGGAGTTACGTCATGGGACTTAAGACAATCTGTGCCTATCTGGGCTGCCGGGCCGTTTACGCCTTTCGGGCGACAGGACGCATTATGAACCTTTTTTTTGCGACCTGTGGGGCCCTTTCCAAGGCCGCACCGCGGGAAGTCCTGCGTCAGATGGCAAAGCTTGGGGCAGACTCCCTGCCCATTGTAAGCATGACGAGTATGTGCACGGGCATGGTCCTATCCGTTCAGACAGCAAAGGAATTTGTCCGTTTTGGTGCGGCTGATTCCGTCGGCGGCATTGTGGCCATCGCCATGGCCCGCGAGCTTGCACCCATTCTTGCCGGTGTCGTTGTGGCCGGTCGGATCGGGGCCGCCATTGCTGCTGAAATCGGCACGATGAAGGTCACGGAACAAATCGATGCCCTGCGCGTCATGGCGACCAGTCCTACTCAGTATCTTGTGGCCCCGCGGTTTCTTGCCATTGTGCTCATGATGCCCGTCTTGGTTATCTACGCCAACCTCGTTGGTGATATCGGCGGCGGACTTGTCGCGATGAACTATGCTGGAATCGGGAGCCATATGTTCATCGAATCCATTCGTGGTTTCGTTGAATCCTGGGACTTGATAGGCGGTCTCATCAAAGGCGCCGTTTTTGGGGCTATCATCGGCTGCCATAAGGGCCTTAACGCTCAGCAAGGGGCCGAAGGGGTTGGCAAGGCTACAACGGCATCGGTAGTTCTTTCCATTATCCTGATCTTTATCTTCAACTATTTTCTCTCCGTTATTTTGTACGTCCATGGAGGCTGATATGAGCGAAACGGTAATTGAATTTAAGGATGTGGATATGTCCTTCGGGGACAAGACAGTCCTTGACCATGTATCCTTTTCCGTCGAAAAAGGGGAGACCGTTGCCATTATCGGCCCGAGCGGCACGGGCAAAAGCACGACCTTGAAACTTCTGATTGGGCTTCTTGAGCCGTTGGGGGGCAGTGTTCGTATAAAAGGCCGTGAGGTCAACCACTTTACGGAAAAACAATGGAACGACCTGCGCCTTCACATGGGGATGGTTTTCCAGTATTCTGCCCTTTTCGATTTCCTGACTGTGGAAGAAAACGTGGCCTTTGGACTTACGCAGCATACCCACATGCTCACAGACGATATCAAACTGCGGGTAAGAAATCTCCTTTCATCCGTAGGACTTTCCGGAAACGAAAAAGCCTATCCCGCCGAGCTTTCTGGAGGAATGAAAAAACGCGTCGGCTTAGCCCGCGCCCTTGCCCTTGATCCTGAGATCATTCTTTACGATGAACCTACAGCTGGCCTTGACCCCATCATGGCGGCAAACATCAGTCAGCTGATCCTTGATACCAAACGCAAGCGGGGAATCACGTCCATCCTTGTGACCCACGATATGGCGTCAGCTTTTCTTTGTGCAGACCGGATTCTCATGCTTGATCATGGGAAGATTGTCTTTTCCGGTACGGTCCACGAAGCCCGTCATACGGATCAACCGCTTGTCAAGGCGTTCATCCGCAGTGACCTATTTGAAGATACCCCCAACAAAGGAGTGAAACCATGAAATCCACAGATGAAGTAAAAGTTGGAGCCGTGACGCTGGGAGGGTTTGTTATCCTGGCGCTGATGCTCACCTTTTTGGGTGTCTTCAGTTTCGCGTCCCGGCAGTATAAGCTCAACGTCATCTTTGACAATGTCAATGGCCTCAAAGTCGGCAATGAAGTCCGCTTTGCCGGTGTCCCGATTGGAAAGGTCGATGATATCCTCGTCGATGGTTCCAAAGTCAAGGTTGTCATGAAGATTGACCAGAAACAGAAAGTGCCCCGCAACTCCCAGTTTGGTATTGGGATGGACGGCGTTATGGGAACCAAGTTCGTGACCATTACCCCGCCTGAGATTGCGACCGGCGTAACCTTCCGGGAAGGGGAGACAATCACGGGGCAGACAACGGGCGGCGTTGATAAACTGATGAATTCGTCGGGGAAGGTCATGGAAAAACTGGAGACTGTTGCCGATGCTTTCAGCAATGTTTTTGGGGATAAAGATGTCCAGAAGTCCATGCGGGAGGGGTTCGTTCAGACTGGTGAGATCACAAAGAACCTCAATGCCTTTACGAAAGCCTTGGCCCAGATGGCTCAGGATAACCAAGGAGATATCCATGCCATGGTTGGCCAGATGAAAGAAATGACGGTTCATATGAACAGCATTATGACCCAGGCAGATAACAATGGGGAAACGGGCCGCAATGTAGCCCTCATGGCAGCCAATATGAAGGATGTCAGTGAAACCATCAAGGAAACGGCGGCTTCCCTTCAGGGCGTTGTGACTGACCCCAAGGTCCAGGATGATCTCAAGGTCACCATCCATAACGCGGCTGAAACAAGCGAAAAGGCAAACCGCGTCATGGGAGTCGTTGCTGATGCCCGTATCCGGACGGATGTCATGTATCGCGACAAGGACAGTAAATGGCGTGCCGATATCGGCGCTGAACTGCCAACGGGCAAAGATGACTTTTTCTACTTAGGTGTCAGCGACGCTGGCGGAGATGATGATTTCAATTTCCATTATAATCGGCGCCTAGGGAAATTTGTCGTCGGCCGTGTTGGCCTTATGGAAGGCGAGTTTGGTGTCGGTGCGGATTGGCTCTTGTCGCCAAAATTCCGGCTCTTTACGGACTACTATGACTTTAATGATGGCAAGCTCAAGGTAGGCGCTGAATGGGCTTTTTCTCCGAAACTATCCCTCATTGGAGAAAACATGGATGTCCTTGATGGACATAGTGACCTTACCTACTTGGGACTGAGGGCCCGTTTCTAAGGATTTGTGAACAATTGGTGGAACGGAAGTAAAAACCGGCCCACCCCGTTGACTTTCAAAAATATTGCGCATATAATGTTTATTACTGACTAGCCAGTCAGAATTTGAGGAGGGTACGATACGTCATGCATATCCATAAAAAAGCACTGATCGGCGCTGTCTTTTTGAGTGTCCTGTCTCTTGGTACCGCTTTTGCCCAGGAGGCTCCTCAATCTGTCAGCCTCGACCTGAATAAGGCCGTTCGCATGGCCCTTGAAAATAACTCTGATGTCAAGATTTCCTCGTCCGAATTGGATGCAGCCAAAGCCGGCCTTGACGCGGCTCGGGCAGCTCGTTGGGGGAGCATTGATTTTGCTCATTCTACGGGGCGGAACATGAGATATAAGACTGCTGCTGGTGCAACACTTGCTAATGGCCCTGTGGGGACAAACAGCAGCACGAACACTGTGAGCATTTCCGTTCCTATCTATACGGGCGGGAGACTCGAAGGCCAGATAGAAGAAGCCAAGGCCAACCAGAAATATTATGAATATGGCATGAATAGCGCCTACCAGACGACACGCTATAATGCGGCCAAAGGATATTATGATGTCCTTGAAAGCATCAATACGGTAAACCTTCAGAAAGAAACCGTGGACCGGCTGGCTGAACATCTGAGAAATACCCAGTCCCAGTTCAATGTCGGTGTTTCCGCAAAAGTCGATGTCCTCCGCAGCCAGGTGGAACTTGTCGATGCCCAGCAGACCCTGACCCAAGCTCAGAATAATTATGATGTGGCCGTAGCCACCTTGAACAATGTCTTGGGACTTCCGACGGGTACACCGCTTTCCTTGAGTGAAGGGCTGGAATATAAATCCAACGACTATACCCTTGATAACTGCCTGTCCTATGCCATGTTGAATCGGCCCGAAATCCATCAGGCCCAGGCTTCCGTAGATATGGCAAAAGCAGAACAAAAGATTGCCAACGCGGCCACCCTGCCACAAGTGAGTCTCAGTGCTGCCAATGGCTGGGCCGATGACCGCTTCCCTGGTGCCCATAAATATGATTGGTCCGTTGGAGCCTCTGTGGACTTCAACATTTGGGACTATGGCGTCAATTCAGCCAAGATCCGTCAGGCAAAGGCCAACGTTGTCAAAGCCGAGGAAAGCTATCGCCAGATCAGCGACCAAGTGAACCTTGCTGTCAGAACGTCATACCTTAGCATGCGGGAAGCAGAAAAACGCATCAAGACAACGGAAGTTGCGGTTGAACAAGCAGAAGAAGATTACCGTATTGCTCAGCTGCGCTACCAGGCCGGTGTAGGAACGAACACGGACGTCCTCGATGCTTCCGTTGCCCTGACGACTGCCAAAAATAACTACATCCAAGCTCTTTATGATTACAACACGTCATGGGCACTGCTCGAACAGTCCATGGGTGTTCCGACGGATGCGGAAGAATAAAATTGAATAGTCGGAGCTGCGTTTGCCCCGATTTAATGCAACAACGTACCCCCATTGTTCCATGGAAAGCTCCATGGAACAATGGGGGTACGTTGTTGTAGGGAATCAGTGAGATGGATTTGCTGAATCATATATCGCGATACCTGTTCAACTAAAATTTATTTTCCTCTTTTCCTTCACTTTGGTATACTATAGTTGAATCTATGGGGAAACGGAACAACTAAGACCTTTTTTTACCCGTTTTTCCCAAAGGGAACGGTATTCCGTTCCAGAAAGGCAGAACATGCGGCCAAAATGGAAAAAGCGCCTGCCTTTCCTTCTCCTTGTCATACCGGCGCTCTATGTAGGGACATTCAAGGTTCTTATGCCAAGGGTACTTCCCACGGTGCGGCCCATGGTGGAGGAAACAGCAGCTCAATATATCAACGGAAAACTCCATATTGACCGGATTGAAATCAGCCCGGACCTGACTTTCCGCATCAAGAACAGCGCGGTCTATGACCGGGCAGGAATCCTTGTGGCAAAGATTCCGGAAGTTGCCGTTCGCATCAATCCTTTGAACCTTCTGGTGGGACACGGGGCTGCCAGGATGGTGAGCCTTGTTGCCATCAATGATCCAACGGTGTATATGGTCATGGACAGCAGTGACCGCTGGAACGTGGAAAATCTTATCAAAAAGTCCGAGTCGTCCAGTGAGGATTTCCGCGGCTTAGTGACGGTCAATCGAGGCACGATCCAGCTTTCGACGCCTTATGGTACATGGCATGTCAGTGCATCCGGTTCCCTTGACCTTGCGCATAACCCTATCTATGGACTTGACGTGGATCTTGTGACGGAAAAGGGGGAGACTCTGCAGCTTACTGGTTCCATTAAAAGTGACGGAACCGGGGAAGTGTCGGCGAGCACTGAGGCCCTTTGCGTAACGCCCTATGCAGCGCTTGCAGCGCACTATGCTCCCATAACGGATCTTGAGGGAACCCTTTCAAAGCTTTCTATTACCTGGCGCAACGATGATCAGGAAAGTAAGCTTTCGGGGAGCGTCATGGCAGATTCCCTATCTTTATCCGTACATAAGGACAATCTTCTGCTGCCGCTTACAGCTGCAGGAACGGTCCACTTTGACAATAAGGACCTTGACTTTACCAATTTTACGGTGTCTCTTGATGGTTCAGCGGTTACCTTGAACGGGGGACTTGACCTTACTGATGCACAGTCGCCTGTTTTTCACCAGTTTGCTGTAAAGACGGATGACTTTGACCTTGAAGCGATTCCCTTGGACCTTCCTCTTTCGGGCCGTGTCACGGCCAGTGCCTCCCTGGATGGCTCTTTCGACCGCCTTCTTGCCGCGGGGACCGTGGACAGTCCGGCCTTGACCGTTAAAGGATATGAAATAGACAACCTTCACCTGCCCCTTTCAGCTCAGGGCAGCCAAGTAAACGTTACGGACGGGACCTTCCATCTTGCTGGCGGCAAAGGAACTTTGACGGCTTCTTATGATACACAGGACCACACCTTTGCGGCGACACTTAAAAGCGAAGACCTTGATCTGGGAGCGGCAGTTCCTGATGCAGAAAGTATGATCCTTTCCGGCGATCTTTATGCTGAGGGGCGCTATGACGATGACCTTTTTGCCCGTGTCCTCAGTGATGATCTTTCCCTTACGGGCCATGGGCTCTCCCTCACTCATGTTGATTTGGGTGCTGTTTATGAAAAGGGACGCCTGACCTTGGACCGCTTTGCAGCTGATTCGGATGAGGGTGGCGCTGTGACGGGCTCGGGCAGTCTTGAAGGCTCAGCCCTTAAAGGAGATTTTTATGTTACGAACCTCTCCGTGGGGCCTATCCTTGCTTCCTTCGGAGAAGAAGGAGAGGGCTTCCTTTCTGCCCACATGATGCTTGAAGGAACCACGGATGCCCCGGAAGGGACGGCAGCCTTTTCCATCAAGGATGCCTCCTTTAAGGGCTTTGTCGCAAAAGAAGCCCATGGTCTTGTCAGCTGGAAGGACCGTGTCGTCCGTCTGACGAAGGTTGAGCTTGATCCGCCGCAAGGCCGCCATGAACTTGATGGGTCCATTGTCCTTACGGGTGATGATCCCCAGCTTGACCTCACCGTTGTTACAACGGGCGTGCGCCTCGAACCTTTCTCCGATGCCTTTGACCTGCCTCTTCCTGTCACGGGAAACCTCACCAATACGGTCCGCGTGACAGGTACCCTGAAAAATCCAGATATTTCAGGTCATGTGCGGGCCTACGACGGTTCGGTCAATAAGTTCCTTGTCGATGAGCTGTCCGGTGACTACTCCGTCACTGACGGTGCTGTTACACTGAAAAACTTCAAGCTCCAGGCCCTGACATCGACCGCGACTTTTGCGGGGACCATTGCGAAAAATGGCGACCTTGCTTTGGGTATCGACGCTTACGGCATCATGCTCCAGCGTCTGCCTTGGCTTAAGGAAGCAGCCAGCCTCCAAGGCAGCGTGGATTTCAACGGGGCTGTAGGCGGCAACCTTTCCAATCCGCTTTTCACCGGTGTATTGTCTTCAAATTCGGTGATCATCAACGGAGAGGAGTTTACGGGACTTGCCCTATCCATTGATTCCACGGGGGGCAAGATCAACGAACTTGAAGGCTCCTTCCAGCAGAAGTCAGGAGGGGACTATTTCCTGTCCGCTCACATAGACCTGTTGAATCATTACTACCAGTGGAAAGCTGAAGTGGAGCGGGGGAATGTGCGGAGTCTCCTTCAAATGGGCGGCTACGACCTTGCTATTGACGGATTCCTTTCAGGGACCATTGCCCTTAATCCAAATGGACGCCGAACAGGCCTTGCCATCAAAGGTAAGGTGGAAGACGGCAAAGTGCAGGGTGTTCCCTTTGATTCCGCTGATTTCGATATTTTTGGTCACCTCGGCGTCTGGCATATCAACCAGCTCCAGGCCCGAGAAAATGGCGGCGGCCTCTTTGCTGCCCAAGGTGAAGTGGATATGAAGAATAAAACCTTGGACCTTGAAGTTGCAGCAAATGGCATTTCGCCTAAAATTCTTACGGTAAGCCTTGATGATCCGCCGGAAATTGGGGGTGCCCTCAATATGGCCGCACAGGTCAAGGGACCTTTTGATGATCCCAATGGAAACTTCTCCCTTGAAGTAACGGGCGGCTCCGTAAGCGGAGTAACCTTCGACTCACTCTACGGCATGGCCACCCTGCGGGATGGGATGTTTACCTTGAACCAGTTCCTCGTCCAGCGCGGGATCTATAAGCTGTCTGCCTATGGAACCCTGCCCCTTGACCTTTTACGGGCCAAGGAGAATCGCCGCAATCCCGACGCGCGGATGAACCTTGACCTGCATCTTGATAATGCAAATCTTGACATCCTGCCGACGCTTACGAAATATGTCCAGTGGGCATCCGGTCCTATGAAAGGAACCCTCAATGTGAGCGGGACCTTGGAGGACTATACCTTGGACGGTGCGGTTCATCTCGATGACGGAACCATCAAGCTGCGGGGCATGGATAATACCATTGATCACGTGAAGCTTGATACGGAATTTGCAGGAACGAAAGTCAATCTTAAGGAACTGTCTGCCACCATTGGCGATGATGGCAGTGTCATGGCGTCAGGAAGCTATGAACTCCATGGCGGGGAATCACCTTATGCCCTGACGGCGGCCATCCGCAGCGTCTTTATTGATTCGCGGCAGATCGGCGGCAAGGTCAACGGGGATATTTCCGTTACACAGAAAAATGGGATGCCCTTTGTATCGGGAACGCTCAATCTGGAGGATCTCTATATTGGTCTGACTTCCGTGCCGAGTTTTGGCAGCGGCGGATCGCCTATTGGTCTTGATTTTACCGTTGACCTCGGGGAGAAGATGCACCTTCATACGGCGTCCTTCTACGATATATGGGGAGGCGGCAAGATCCACTTCGGGGGAACGACAGCAGATCCAGATATTACAGGCGCCATCAACCTTACAAAGGGGACCCTCAATTACCTCAATACCCCCTTTAGGATGGGCCACAGCATCGTCACGTGGCCGGAGCGGGGAACCTTTACGCCCCACCTTGATATGAAAGCTTTTACGCGCCTTGGCCAGTACATGATCCTTGCCACCATCGAAGGACCGCTGTCCATGGATGGACTGCAGGTCCATCTAAAGAGTGATCCGCCCAAGGATGAAAATACGCTCAAACGCTTCCTGACCTTGAAGACGGATAACGCCGACCTGACCAATAATGATTGGATGGGGCTTATCGATGCTGGTATCCAGCTAAGCTACCTGTCCGATGTAGAAGATGCCATCAAGCAGGCCCTTCAGCTGGACGAACTGCGTGTCTACAGCGGCAGTCTCCAGTCCGGCATTGGCTTTAGCGTCGATGCGAAACGGGCAAATGAAGTCATTGGCGATGATCGGCGGCAGTACAACTGGCTTGTGGCT
>ENA-ORSM01002333-ORSM01002333.1-human-gut-metagenome-genome-assembly--contig:-NODE-2333-length-13591-cov-4.992243_pt1 | contig 13591 bp, 12 predicted proteins | sample MGYA00241903_ERZ509170 | MGnify/ENA primary metagenome ERZ509170 (study PRJEB26280, sample SAMEA2338784) | human gut metagenome | biome: human gut; feature: human-associated habitat; material: faeces...
ACCACGAAGCTCCCGAAGACATCGAATACTACATGTGCGGTCCCGGCCCGATGTCCAAAGCCGTTGAGAAGATGCTCGACGACCTCGGCGTTCCGGCTCAGAACCTGATGTTCGACAACTTCGGCGGATAAGGAAACGGTGTTGTCAAAGACACATAATAGTAAAATAGTGAAGAAACTCCGGCAGGGCTGCGGCTCTTGCCGGAGTTTTTTTGTGGGCATAGGATAGAGGCGGTTCGAAAGAAATGAGTATCTTTGCTTTATCGTAATCTAAAAACAGTGGACGGTATGAGCAATAAAATATATCCTATCGGAATACAGAACTTCGAGAAAATCCGCAAAGACGGGTATTTCTATATTGATAAAACCGCTTGGGTTTATCAGTTGGCCAAGACCGGCAGTTACTACTTCCTCAGCCGTCCGCGCCGCTTCGGCAAAAGTCTTCTGATCTCCACCTTAGAGGCCTACTTTCGAGGGAAAAAGGAATTGTTCAAGGGACTGGCCATCGAGAAACTGGAGAAAGACTGGACAGAACATCCCATTTTGCATCTGGACTTGAACATCGAACGGTATGATACGCCCGAAAGTCTGGGTAATATACTGGAGAAGAACCTTTCCGAATGGGAAAAACTTTATGGCGCCGATGTTTCCGAACGTACATACTCTTTGCGCTTTGCCGGAATCATCAAGCGTGCTTGCGAGCAGACAGGGCAGCGTGTGGTGATCCTTGTGGACGAATACGACAAACCGATGCTCCAGGCTATCGGCAACGGGGAACTGCAAAAGGAATACTGCAACACGCTGAAACCTTTCTACGGTGTGCTTAAAACGATGGACGGCTGTATCAAACTGGCTTTCCTTACCGGGGTCACTAAATTCGGCAAGATCAGCGTATTCAGTGACTTGAATAACCTGGATGATATTTCCATGCAGGAAATGTATGTCGGTCTTTGCGGAATAACCGGACAGGAGATTCACGATAATCTTGAAGAAGAGCTTCACGAGTTGGCAGACGCTCAGAAAATGACCTACGAGGAAGCCTGTGCCGAGTTGAAGCGGAGATATGACGGCTATCATTTCGTAGAGAACACCGAAGGTATCTACAACCCTTTCAGCTTACTGAATACTTTTAAATATAAGAAATTCGGCAGTTACTGGTTCGAGACGGGAACACCCACCTACCTGATAGAACTGTTGAAACGCTACCATTACGACCTGGAACACATGGCGCATGCCGAAACGTATGCCGATGTGCTGAACAGTATTTATGGGGATGAGGAACCGTTGCCCGTAATTTTCCAGAGCGGTTATCTCACGATAAAGGGGTATGATGAACGTTTTGGAATTTATCGTCTCGGCTTTCCCAATCGTGAGGTGGAAGAAGGTTTTGTTAGATTCCTCATACCTTACTATACACGTTTCAACAAGATTGAAGCACCGTTTGAAATACAAAAGTTTGTACAGGAAATAGAGAGAGGAGAGCCCGATGCTTTCTTCCGCCGCCTGCAAAGTTTCTTTGCCGATACTCCCTACGAATTGGTGAAAGAACTGGAGCTGCACTATCAGAATGTGCTCTTCATCGTTTTCAAACTGGTGGGTTTCTATGTAAAAGCGGAGTATCACACTTCGCAGGGCAGGATAGACCTTGTACTGCAAACCGACAAGTACGTTTATGTAATGGAATTCAAACTGAACGGCACTGCGGAAGAGGCTTTGCAGCAGATTAACGACAAGCAGTACGCACTGCCTTTTGCAGCAGACAGCCGCGAGGTATTCAAGATAGGGGTGAATTTCAGTAATACTACGCGCAATATCGAGCGTTGGGTGGTAGAGGAACTTTAAGTCAGCCATATTGCTGCCATTGTTTTTTCTCCGCCTGTACCGGCTCTTTTTCTACACATGTGTTTTTTCTTTAGTACATACTGATTGTTTTTCCAGTGGGTACTCTTTGTTTATCCCTGTTAAACTCAAAGTTTATCCTCAATAAACTTGAAGTTTAACCGGGATAAATCGGGAGTTTGACCGGGATAAATTGTAATATACTTCATGCAGAACGAAGTGATATATAAACCATCACCTCGTTTTCCGCCAATCTTTTCGTATCTTTGCTCCATTAAACCAAAGTACTTTATGGAACAATCTGACATACTTCGTAACTTACGGATAGAGCAACTCACCCCGATGCAGGAAGCAGCGCGGGATGCCTATCAATCGGATAAGGACCTCGTCCTGTTGTCGCCCACGGGGTCGGGCAAGACACTGGCATTCCTGCTGCCGCTGGTGCAATCGCTCAAAGCCGATGTGCAGGGCGTACAGGCGGTGGTGCTCGTACCGTCGCGCGAGCTTGCCTTGCAGATAGAAAACGTATTCAAGTCGATGAACGTCCCTTTCAAGGCGATGAGCTGCTACGGCGGACGTCCGGCAATGGACGAGCACCGTACGATGAGGGGCATTAACCCTGCCGTTATCATCGGCACTCCCGGACGTATGAACGACCATTTGCGGAAGCAGAACTTCGATACCCGCTTTGTAACCACATTGGTGATAGATGAATTCGACAAATGCCTTGAATTCGGTTTTCACGACGAGATGGCGGAAATTATCGGACAGTTGCCTGCCTTGAAGAAACGGGTATTGCTGTCGGCAACGGATGCAGAGGAAATCCCGCAGTTCACCGGAGTGGGCGGGGGGGAGTCATCACCGCAGGTTGTCAAGCTGAATTTTCTTTCGGGCGAAACCGTATCCGGACGATTGGACTTGCAGAAGGTAATCTCTCCCGAAAAAGACAAGCTGGAGACATTGTACCGGCTGCTTTGTACGCTGGGCGACCGTTCTACACTGGTATTCGTGAACTATCGCGAGAGCGTGGAGCGTACGGTATCCTATCTGAAGTCGAAGAAATTCCCTTGCGATGCTTTTCATGGCGGTATGGAACAGGACGACCGCGAGCGGGCGCTCTATAAGTTCCGCAACGGCAGTTGTCCCGTCCTGGTATCGACCGACCTTGCCGCACGCGGATTGGATATTCCGAGCATCGACAACGTGGTGCACTATCACATGCCCGTCAACGAAGAAGCCTTTACGCACCGTAACGGACGCACGGCACGCTGGGAAGCGCGCGGCTCTTCTTTCCTGCTTCTGCATGCCGAAGAGCGTCTGCCCGATTATCTCCCGGAGGAGCTCTCCGTATTCGAATTGCCGGAGCAGACGCCGAAACCTGCCAAACCCCGCTGGACTACCTTATATATAGGCAAAGGCAAGAAAGACAAACTGAACAAGGTGGACATTGTGGGCTTCCTGTATAAGAAAGGCGGACTGGTGGGCGAAGATGTAGGACAGGTGGATGTGAAGGAGCACTATGCTTTCGTGGCAGTCCGCCGCGGCAAAGTAAAGCAATTGCTTACACTGCTGCGCGGGGAAAAAATCAAGGGGATGAAGACTTTGATAGAAGAAGCTCGTTGACAGTATGTTATGAAGCATATCCGGTGATGTTATTAAGCATGGGAAAATAGTTTGTTTTTGATAATCATGCACTTTTTTTTCAGTTTTTATTCCCGGTAGAAAGTTTTTTCAGCTTCTATCTTTCAGTTTACTTTTTAATACTTTCCTTGTTAAGTATACATAACAGTTTGGCGTATATTTCTTGTATATACCAATAAAAAGTAAGGCAAATACGCGATAAAGAAGAAAATTTATAAGGAAAGATTTGCAATGCAGAAATAATTCCGTAATTTCGCCATGTCGAAAGACATAAACGAACGAAATTGTATAACCAAAACAAACTTCAAATGAAAAAGCATAATTTCAACGCAGGACCTTCCATTCTTCCGCGTGAGGTGATAGAGGATACGGCGAAGGCTATTTTAGATTTCAACGGATCCGGTCTGTCTCTTATGGAGATTAGCCACCGCGCCAAGGACTTCCAGCCCGTAGTGGACGAAGCCGTAGCACTGTTCAAAGAACTACTTAACATTCCCGAAGGCTATTCGGTGCTGTTCCTGGGGGGTGGTGCAAGTCTGGAATTCTGCATGATACCTTTCAACTTCCTCGAAAAGAAGGCCGCTTACCTCAATACGGGTGTGTGGGCAAAGAAAGCCATGAAGGAAGCCAAGGGATTTGGCGAGGTTGTAGAGGTTGCCTCTTCTGCTGAAGCCACTTATACTTACATTCCGAAAGATTATACGGTACCGGCCGATGCGGACTATTTCCATATCACCACCAACAATACTATCTATGGCACGGAATTGAAGGAAGACCTGAACGTAAACGTTCCTATGATTGCCGACATGTCGTCCGATATTTTCTCCCGTCCTATTGATGTGTCCAAATACATCTGTATCTATGGCGGTGCACAGAAGAATCTGGCTCCTGCGGGCGTAACATTCGTCATCGTGAAGAATGATGCGGTAGGCAAGGTATCCCGTTACATCCCGACCATGCTGAACTATCAGACTCACATCGACGGCGGTTCAATGTTCAATACTCCTCCCGTTGTTCCTATCTATGCGGCATTGCAGACATTGCGCTGGATAAAGGCTCAGGGCGGTGTGAAGGAAATGGAACGTCGCGCCATCGAAAAGGCGGATATGCTGTATGCCGAGATAGACCGCAACAAGATGTTCGTGGGTACTGCCGCCAAAGAAGACCGTTCACGCATGAACATCTGCTTCGTGATGGCTCCCGAATACAAGGAACTGGAAGCCGACTTCCTGAAATTCGCTACCGAAAAGGGTATGGTAGGTATCAAGGGACACCGTTCCGTAGGCGGTTTCCGTGCATCTTGCTACAATGCCATGCCGAAGGAAAGCGTACAGGCTTTGATAGACTGCATGCAGGAATTTGAGAAACTTCATTAATAATATTTGTTCACCACAGAGGGCACAGAGTCCCACAGAGATGAAATGAAAAGGAAAACTCTGTGAAACTTCGTGCGGTTCTGTGGTGAATCTTTTTTTAATACCATTGAATCATGAAAGTATTAGTTGCAACAGACAAGCCGTTTGCAAAAGTTGCAGTAGACGGTATTCGCAAAGAAATTGAAGCAGCAGGCTATGAACTTGCCTTGCTGGAGAAATATGGCGATAAGGCAAAATTGCTGGAAGCCGTGAAAGATGCCAATGCCATTATTATCCGTAGCGACATTATTGATGCCGAGGTTTTGGATGCCGCCAAAGAGCTGAAAATCGTAGTGCGTGCCGGTGCGGGATATGACAATGTGGACTTGGATGCCGCAACCGCCCACAATGTATGTGTGATGAACACTCCGGGGCAGAACTCCAACGCTGTGGCCGAACTGGCTTTCGGGCTTATGGTAATGGCTGTCCGCAATCTGTACAACGGTACTTCCGGTACGGAGTTGAAAGGCAAGAAGCTGGGCATTCATGCTTACGGTAACGTAGGCCGCAATGTAGCCCGCATAGCCAAAGGCTTCGGCATGGACATTTACGCATTCGACGCTTTCTGCCCGAAAGAGGTCATCGAGAAAGACGGTGTAAAGGCTGTGGCTTCGGCCGAGGAACTTTATTCTGCCTGCGACATCGTTTCGCTGCACATTCCCGCAACGGCGGAAACCAAGAACTCCATTAACTATGCTTTGGTGGGCAGGATGCCGAAAGGCGGTTTGCTGGTGAACACCGCCCGCAAGGAAGTTATCAACGAAGCCGAGCTGATACAACTGATGGAAGAACGTGCCGACTTGAAGTACATGACCGACATTATGCCCGCAGCCAATGATACATTTGCCGCCAAGTTTGCCGGCCGTTACTTCTCCACACCGAAGAAGATGGGCGCGCAGACGGCCGAAGCCAATATCAATGCCGGCATTGCCGCTGCCAGACAGATTGTGGGCTTCCTGAAAGACGGCTGCGAAAAGTTCCGCGTAAATAAGTAATGGATTTATACTCAGACAACCATGGCAACAATAAAACCTTTTAAAGGGATTCGTCCCCCTCAGGATTTGGTAGAGCAGGTGGCATCCCGTCCGTACGACGTCCTGAATTCCGCCGAAGCGCGTGAAGAAGCGGCAGGAAACGAAAAATCCCTGTATCACATCATCAAGCCCGAAATAGATTTTCCGGTCGGTACGGACGAGCACGATGAACGTGTGTACCGGAAAGCGGCCGAAAACTTCCGGATGTTCCAGGACAAAGGCTGGCTGGTGCAGGACGATAAGGAGAACTATTACATATATGCCCAGACCATGAACGGTAAGACGCAATATGGTTTGGTAGTGGGCGCATACGTGCCCGATTATATGAACGGCGTTATCAAGAAGCATGAGCTTACCCGCCGCGACAAGGAAGAAGACCGCATGAAGCATGTCCGTGTGAACAATGCCAACATCGAGCCCGTATTCTTCGCTTATCCCGACAATGCAGTGCTGGATGCGGTCATTGCCCGTTACACGGCACAGAAGCCTGTTTACGACTTTGTGGCTCCGGACGACGGTTTCGGCCATACATTCTGGATTATCGACCGGCAGGAAGATATTGAGGTCATAACCAAAGAATTCGCCAAGATGCCTGCACTTTACATTGCCGACGGACACCACCGCAGTGCAGCCGCAGCCCTGGTGGGTGCGGAGAAAGCCGGACAGAATCCCAATCATCGCGGAGACGAGGAGTACAACTACTTCATGGCAGTCTGTTTCCCCGCCAACCAGTTGACTATCATCGACTACAACCGCGTGGTGAAGGACCTGAACGGGTTGACTCCCGAAGAATTCCTGGCTGCCGTAGGCAAGAACTTCACGGTAGAAGAGAAAGGAACGGAAATCTACAAGCCGGCAGGCCTGCATAACTTCTCCCTTTACCTGGACGGCAAGTGGTACAGCCTTACGGCAAAGCCGGGCACTTACAACGACAACGACCCTATCGGCGTGCTGGATGTTACCATTTCGTCCAACCTGATACTGGATGAAATCCTCGGTATCAAAGACCTCCGTTCCGACAAGCGTATCGACTTTGTCGGCGGTATCCGCGGGCTGGGCGAATTGAAGAAGCGGGTGGACAGCGGTGAGATGAAAGTGGCTTTGGCGCTTTATCCTGTGTCCATGAAGCAGTTGATGGACATTGCCGATACCGGCAACATCATGCCGCCCAAGACCACTTGGTTCGAACCGAAGTTGCGTTCGGGACTGGTAATTCATAAACTGGACTGATTCAGATATCATTTTAAAGAACGGATACGAAGAAGGTGCATGGAAACTTGGCAGGTTTTGATGCACCTTCGCTATTTTATATTGCCATTCCCTTTTCCGGTATACGGAAAATGCCGACCTTTGCCGTCAAAATAAGATACCGCTATTCGGCATTAGTTATTAAAACCAAAAGAACGATATGGGCAAAAAGGAAGAATACAAACTGAAGAACGAACAGTTCCTGCAAAATCTGCGTACCGAAGAAGGCGTAAAGGAGTTGGCTGCCGGCGTGCTTTACCGTATTCTGGAAAGCGGGCAGGGCAGTAGCGCTACTCCTCGATTAAACAGTATTGTGTCGGTGCATTACAAGGGAACGCTCATCAACGGCAGGGAGTTTGACAATTCCTGGAAGCGCAACTGTCCGGAAGCTTTCCGGCTGAACGAAGTAATCGACGGCTGGCAGATAGCCTTACAGCAGATGCGCGTGGGCGACCACTGGATGGTCTACATCCCGTACACCGTGGGATACGGCACACGCACCAGCGGGCCTATTCCGGCTTTCTCCACACTGATATTCGAAGTGAAGTTGTTGGGCATTGCCTGAGAGAGGGTGTGAACAATCATGTTACGGAACGGAGATCTTACCCGGGGTGGCATAACGGGTACGTTGTTGCGTTTCACCCTGCCTATGATGGCGGGTTCGTTGCTGCAACAGTGCTATAACATAGCCGATACGCTGGTTGTAGGGCAGTGCATCGGTGCAGATGCACTGGCGGCGGTAGGGTCGGCGTATACGCTGATGGTCTTCCTTATCTCCATCCTTCTCGGTTTGTCTATCGGCAGCGGCACGGTATTCTCGCTGCATTACGGTGCGGGAAACCATTCCGCCCTGCGCCGCAGCATTTTCGTGTCGTTCGTACTGATAGGGGCGGTCACGTGCGTGCTGAATATGGCGGTATTCGTATGGCTGGACCCCATTTTCCGTTTGCTGCAAGTGCCGCAGGACATTTACGGCATGATGCGCGGTTACCTGTGGATAATCTTTTGCGGCATTGTCTTTACGTTTATCTATAATTTCTATGCGGCGATGCTGCGTGCGGTGGGAGATTCGGTAACTCCTCTCTGGTTTCTGGCACTCTCTGTGGCACTGAATATCGTTCTCGACCTGTTTTTCATCCTGCAACTGGACTGGGGCATCGAGGGGGCTGCGATAGCCACGGTCATGGCACAGGGAGTCGCTTCTGCGGGAATAGTGCTCTATACCTGGAGGAAGCGTCCGGAACTGCGGCTGCATATCGGAGACATGCGCTTCGACCGTGGCAGCCTGAAAGAGATAGTCTCTTTCTCCACACTGACCTGTGTGCAGCAGTCGGTCATGAATTTCGGCATCCTGATGATACAGGGGCTGGTCAACAGCTTCGGCACGGCAGTCATGGCCGCCTTTGCCGCTGCCGTCAAGATAGACTCCTTTGCATACATGCCCGTGCAGGAGTTCGGGAATGCCTTTTCCACTTTCATCGCGCAGAACTTCGGGGCGAAACGTTACGGGCGTATCCGCCGGGGTGTCCGCAGCGCCTTGCTTACTACGGTTATCTTTTCGATTATCGTCTCCGTGCTCGTGTTCGTCTTTGCAGAACCGCTGATGCTGATTTTCGTTCATCCGGGCGAAACGGAAATCCTTGCTACCGGAGTGGAGTACCTGCGCATAGAGGGTGCGTTTTACTGCGGCATCGGCATTCTGTTCCTGCTTTACGGCTATTACCGGGCTGTCCGGAAGCCGGGGATGTCGGTAGTGCTCACGGTGATTTCGCTGGGCACTCGCGTGGCGCTTTCCTACCTACTGGCGGCTATTCCTTCTGTCGGGGTAACGGGCATCTGGTGGTCTATTCCCATCGGTTGGCTGCTGGCGGACGCGGTGGGTATGCTGTATTATAAAATGAAGAACGGAGCATGAACAATTCCCTTGCGGCATGCTTGCGTTGTGCAGGATTCTTTTTAGTTCTTCATGGAGCCAAGTATCAATAAAAGCGGTATCTTTGCGCCCGATTTTTCAGAAAGAGATACTGTCATGACCAATAATCGTCTTAAAGGATTTACTTACGGAGCCGTTGCCGCTGCCAGTTACGGCATGAACCCGTTGTTTGCACTGCCTTTGTACGGGGCGGGGATGAGTGTGGACTCCGTCCTCTTTTACCGTTACTTTTTCGCTGTTGTGATGCTGGGCATCCTGATGAAAGTGAAGAAACAGTCCTTTGCGCTGAAGAAGACGGATATACTTCCGCTGGCGGTAATGGGGCTGCTGTTCTCTTTTTCCTCGTTCTTTCTCTTCGAGAGCTATAACTACATGGATGCGGGCATTGCGTCCACCATCCTGTTTGTCTATCCGGTGCTGGTTGCCATCATCATGGCGGTGTTTTTCCACGAGAAGGTCTCCTTCATCACGATGTTCTCCATAGCGCTGGCGTTTACGGGCATCTCCCTGCTGTACGAGGGTGGGGACGGGAAGACGTTGAGCATGCTGGGCGTACTGTTCGTTATTCTCTCCTCGCTGACCTACGCCATATACATCGTCGGCGTGAACCGCTCTTCACTCAAGGAGCTGCCTACGGCGAAACTCACTTTCTATGCTTTGCTCTTCGGCATCAGCATCTATGTGGTGCGTCTGGACTTTTGCACGGCTTTGCAGCCCGTCCCTTCGCCGGTGCTGTGGGCAAATGTCCTTTCGCTGGCTTTGTTTCCCACTATCATTTCGTTGGTGCTGATGACGCTCTCCATCCACCTCATCGGCTCCACGCCTGCCATATTGGGGGCGCTGGAACCGGTGACGGCGCTGTTCTTCGGCGTAGTGGTGTTTGGCGAGCAGCTCACTCCGCGCATCATGCTCGGCGTACTGATGATACTTACTGCCGTAACACTGATAATTGCGGCGAAGCCGTTGCTGCAACTGGTGAGGAGGCGCATCGGCTGAAAAGCGGCTCTTTCTTCTGCCGCGATAAAGTTTTTTTTGCCTGCTATCAAAAGGCGGATAGCAAAAAGTGTAGTATCTTTGCGGCATGAGCGAAGATACGTATAAAACCATAGCCGTCCCGTCCGAGGGAATTTATACCGAGAAGCGCAGCAAGTTTATCGCTATTGCCTTGCCGGTGCGTACGGTTGAAGAAGTAAAGGCGCATCTGGAAACTTATCAGAAGAAATACTACGATGCCCGCCACGTGTGTTATGCCTATATGCTGGGGCACGAGCGCAAGGATTTCCGTGCCAATGACAACGGCGAACCGTCCGGTACGGCGGGAAAGCCTATCTTGGGGCAGATAAACTCGAACGGACTGACGGACATCCTGATTGTCGTGGTCCGTTATTTCGGCGGCATAAAGCTGGGAACCAGCGGACTGATAGTGGCTTATAAGGCTGCCGCTGCCGAGGCCATCGCTGCCGCCACCGTCATTGAAAAGACGGTGGACGAAACGGTGACCGTCCTTTTCGAGTATCCTTTCATGAACGATGTGATGCGCATTGTCAAGGAAGAGGAGCCGGAGATGCTGGAGCAGTCGTACGACATGGACTGCCGCATGACGCTCCGCATCCGCAAGTCGGCAATGCCCAAGTTGAGGGCGCGTCTGGAGAAGGTGGAGACTTTACGTTTTGAGGAAGTGTAAAGTCTCCGGGTTTTCCGCATCTTTTGTACGGATTTACTTATCTTTGCACACTTATTTAATCAAAATCGAGTTGATATGGCATTTGAAGCAACCAAGCGCGAGCTGGGCGAACTGTATACCTTCTTCCGTCTGCTGGCGGACGGAAAGGTCTTTCCGGGAACGCCGGACGCGCAGAGAGATGATAGGAAGTATTGGCCTGTGGCGCTGATACAGAGAGAGGAACATGACGGCACGCGCCGTTATTATATCGGGGAAGAGGATGTGCGCATTGTCAGCGGTACGGTGGAGAAGGACGGTACGTTTACCGCATCGGCAGGAAAAGAGCCGCTTTCGTTTCCCCGTGCGGACTTTGGCGATGCGGCGGAAATCATACTCCATCTGCTCAGAAATGGGCAAGGCGAGGAGGTGGAAGTTTCCGAAGGGCTGGAAGCCTTTCTGGATGCTGTGAACATCTACGACTTGGAGTCCAGGACCGATGACCGTACCGACTTCTCCGTAGCTTTCTGGAGTGCGGACGCTCCGCTCACGGGCTTCACCGTCCGTTGTCGTCTCAGCCGCATGAATCCTTTGCTGGACGGCGGGCGCACGGCCAATCTGAAGCTGGAGCAGAGCGGCGTGAAGTTTGCCGTGCCCACGGTAAACAAGGTGAACGCCTTGCCCGAATCGCCTATGGAAGTTGCCGAACGCATGATGATGATTGAGCGTCTGGGCGGCGTGTTGAAGTATTCCGACGTTGCCGACCGTGTGTTCCGCTGCAACCTGCTGATAATAGACCTCCACTTCCCCCGCATGCTGGCCGAGATGGTGCGTATCATGCACCTGGACGGCATTACCCGTGTTGCCGAACTGACGGAACGCATTAAGGAGATGAATCCCCTGAAAATCAAGGACGAGCTGATAAACAAGCACCGCTTCTACGAGTTCAAGATGAAGCAGTTCCTGCTGGCGCTTGCAACGGGCATGCGTCCGGCAAAGATTTACAACGGTACGGACTCTGCCGTGGAAGGCATGCTGCTGACCAATGGAGACGGCGGGGTGCTCTGCTACCATAAGTCCGACCGGCAGACCTTTGCCGACTTCCTTTACCGGAACACCCGTTTCGAGAAGGGGTCGGTAGATAAGGACAAATACGGCTTCCTGGAGCGGGAGAACGGTGTGTATTACTTTAAACTGAACGTAAAGATAGGATTGGTGAAGCGCTGACCGTCGTTTAGCGCCGTATGGGCGGAACGGCAGACTGAAACTTAACGCATTAACTCTCCTTACATAAAAACATATATCCTGACAATGAGCAACGAAGTATTGGAAAATATCAAGTCGCGCCGCAGCGTGCGTACTTATACGGAACGGCAGGTTTCCGCCGGAGATTTGAACCTTATACTGGAAGCGGCAGCGTATGCCCCCAGCGGCATGAACTTCCAGACGTGGCATTTCACCGCCATCCAGGATGCCGCCGTGCTGACCGAACTGAATGAAAAGATAAAAGGCGCTTTTGCCAAGAGCGACGACCCTCATTTGCAGGAGCGCGGACATAGCGAAACCTATTGTTGCTATTACCATGCTCCGACGCTGGTCATCGTCTCCAACGAACCTACCCGCTGGTGGGCGCCTATGGACTGCGCATGCGCCTTGCAGAATATTTTCCTTGCCGCCAAGTCTTTGGGCATCGGCTCTTGCTGGATTAACCAATTGGGGCAGACCTGCGACGACCCCGACGTGCGTGCTTTCCTCACCCGCCTCGGCATCCCCGAAAATCACCGTGTGTACGGCTGTGCCGCCTTGGGCTATGCCCCTGCGGACGCTCCCGTGAAAGAGAAGAAGCTGGCGGCAGGCACGGTAACCGTAATCCGCTGACGGTGCATGTGTCATGTATAGGCGGAGAGCCTGTTTATATCCCCGCCAGGATGTACCATACGGCAACAAGGTGGCAGCCCGACCCTGCCAGTACGAAGAAATGAAAAGCCGAGTGCATATAGCGCACGCTGCGTATGGAATACAACGCCGCACCGCCTATATAGCATACCCCTTCGCCGATAATCCAATAGCAGGATACGGGTGCAACGGCAAAAAGCTGCTTGAACACCACCAGCACGGACAGCCCCATAAGGATGTAGCACACCGTTTCCACATAGCTGTGTTCTTTCATTTTGCGGAAGCTGATGATAGTGCCCGCAACGGCGCACAACCAGACAAAGCAGAACAGTCCCCAGCCCCATAGCCCCTCATCGCGCAAGGCAATCAGCGTAACGGGAGAGAAGCTCCCGGCAATGTGCCAGTAGATAGCCGCGTGGTCCCAATGGCGCAACCGCCGTTTCCACGGGTTATGGTGCTTCAGGGAGTGGTAAAGGGTGGAGGACAGGTAGGAGCCGCCCATACCGAACAGGTAGAGCCACATGCCGAGTATCGCCCACGGGTCTTGTGCCCGGTAGCATTTCATCAGGAAGAATCCCCCGATAATGACCGCCATCGAGATGCCCATGCCGTGAGACAGGCTGTTGACCGTTTCTTCGCCTCTGCTGTAGAAGAGACCGTTCCTTTTTCTTTTGTGAGTGGTACTCATAGATTTATTTGTGGCATAAAAGCAGGGGGGATATATAAACCAGGAAACAAATGGTATGTATTTTTTTCAGGCACGGATTACACGGATTCCACAGGTTTCATGGATTACACAGATTACACAGATTACACGAATTACACAGAGTTCGCAGAAACAGAAAAAATCAAGTAAATCCGTGAATTCCGTGTAATCCGTGCCTAAAAAAATCATCGGGTATATTTCACTACCCTATTCGAAGCAC
>ENA-ORSM01002338-ORSM01002338.1-human-gut-metagenome-genome-assembly--contig:-NODE-2338-length-13555-cov-78.785037_pt1 | contig 13555 bp, 10 predicted proteins | sample MGYA00241903_ERZ509170 | MGnify/ENA primary metagenome ERZ509170 (study PRJEB26280, sample SAMEA2338784) | human gut metagenome | biome: human gut; feature: human-associated habitat; material: faeces...
GTCATGTTCGTAGGCAAAAATGTTATCCATTCCTATTGCTGAAACATAATCTAACGCTTTTGCCAATGCTGTAGATCCGATGTAATCGGGAGTGCCGGCCTCAAACTTAAAAGGAAGTTCATTAAATGTCGTCTTTTCAAAAGAGACATTCTTGATCATCTCCCCTCCTCCCTGATAAGGGGGCAGTTTTTCCAGCCAAGCTTCCTTTCCATACAATACACCGATACCCGTAGGGCCGTACACTTTGTGACCACTGAACACATAAAAGTCAGCATCCAAATCATGTACATCCACCTTCATGTGTGGAATGCTCTGCGCCCCATCTACCAGTACCGGAACACCTTGCGAATGTGCAAAAGCAATCATATCCTTTACCGGATTGATTGTTCCCAACACATTGGATACATGAGCCACAGAAACAAGCTTCGTCTTTTCCGAAAAAAGCTTTTTGTATTCATCCAACAAAAGCTCCCCCCGGTCGTTCATCGGAATTACTTTCAGCACGATTCCTTTCCGTGCTGCCTGAAGCTGCCAAGAAACAATATTACTGTGGTGCTCCATCACAGAAACAATAACCTCATCCCCTTCCTTCATCTGACTATCGGCAAATGAAGAAGCAACTAAGTTAATGCTCTCGGTCGTTCCACGAGTAAAAACGATTTCCGAAATACTGCGTGCATTAATAAACCGACGTACCGTCTCACGTGAAGCCTCATGCAAATTCGTTGCCTGCTGCGACAAGAAATGCACTCCACGGTGTACATTCGCATTGACCGAATAATACTCGTCTGTAATAGATTCCACCACGCAACGAGGCTTCTGAGTCGTAGCCCCGTTATCTAAATAAACCAGCGGTTTTCCATACACCGACCGCGCAAGAATCGGGAAGTCTTCTCTTATCTTATTGACATCGTATTGCATAAATTCTCTGTTAAAATATGACTATTTACAAATCGCACAGCCCTGGCATTTATTCAGTTCTCCACGGAAGCGTTTTTCTACCAGCAGATGCAAGCGATCTTTCAAGGCATCCATCCGGATATGGTCAATCACTTCGTTGACAAAAGCAAACATCAACAGCAAACGTGCTTCCTTCAGACTGATACCACGCTGCTGCATATAGAACAATGCATTTTCGTCCAACTGCCCTACTGTAGCTCCATGAGAACACTTCACATCATCTGCATAGATTTCCAGCTGTGGCTGAGTGTACATATGTGCTTCACGGGTCGCACACAGATTCCGGTTTGTCTGCTGAGAAGAGGTATGCTGTGCTCCTTCTCTCACAAGTACCTTTCCGGCAAAAGCTCCCACAGCCTGGTCGTCAAGCACATACTTAAACAATTCATTACTTGTGCAATCGGGTACTTTATGATCAATAAAAGTATGGTTATCCACCTGCTCATTCTGATCGGCAATGGCCATTCCGCACAAACTGATTTCTGCCCCCCGACCAGCCAATGTCACTTCTGTGGTATTACGAGTCGTTCCATTGTGCAGTGTCATCCCGTTCAACAACACATTACTGCCAGCCTCCTGATTCACATATAAGTTATTGAAACGTACCGTACTGTTATGAGTCTCTTCCAGTTCATACAAGTCGAATACAGCATTTTCTCCTGCAAAGACTTCCACCACCTGAGTAGAAAGGAAATTCACGTCGTCCATCGCATGGTCGCATACCAGCAACTTGGCCTGTGCACCATCCTCCAATATAATCAGGACACGACGGTTTACCATGAAATCCACATCCGCACGCAAGATATTCACCAACTGGATTGGACGTTCCAACACCACATTCTTCGGTACATACATGCACACACCGTCCTGTGCAAACATCGTATTAAATGCCGCCAGAGCATCCTTCGACGTATCAGCCAGCTTTCCGTAATATTTTCTGACCAAATCAGGGCGCTGTTCAGCCATATCCTTCAAGCTACCGAAGTAAACTCCCTCCGGCAACTGAGCAGAAGGATGCACATGCTTGTCAAACGTATCATTTACCACAAAATAAAGTGAGGTACTCATATTGGGCACATCACACTTGAACACTTCATACGGATTAACCGGAAATTCCAGGCGATTCAAGTTCAACCCATAATCCGGAGCAAAATACTTGCTCACCTCCGTATATTTATATTTTTCCTGCTTGCGAGTCGGGAAGCTCAGCTTCTCAAAATCAGCAAATGCCTTCGCACGGGGCGCATTCAGCACATCCGCACTTTGCCGACAAATAATAGCCTCGCACTGCGTGAAAAGATCAATATATTGCTGTTCTGCTTTCATGCTCATTCTCCCAGTTCTTTCTTAATCCAATCGTATCCTTTTTCTTCCAGTTCCAATGCCAGTTCCGGACCTGCAGTTTTCACGATACGGCCTTTATAAAGTACATGTACAATATCCGGTTTAATGTAATCCAGCAAACGCTGATAGTGCGTAATCACAATACAGCTCGTTTCCGGAGTTTTCAGTTTATTCACTCCTTCAGCCACAATACGCAACGCATCAATATCCAGTCCGGAGTCAGTTTCGTCCAAGATGCTCAGCTTCGGTTCCAGCATAGCCATCTGGAATATTTCATTACGCTTCTTCTCACCTCCAGAGAATCCCTCATTTACCGAACGGTTAGCCAACTTGCTGTCCAGCTCCACAATCTCTCTCTTTTGGCGCATCAGTTTCAAGAACTCACTGGCCGTCAAAGCTGGAAGTCCTTTGTACTTACGCTGTTCATTCACGGCCGCACGCATGAAGTTCACCATGCTCACTCCCGGAATTTCTACCGGATACTGGAATGACAGGAACAATCCTTCATGACTACGGTCTGCCGGACTCAAAGCCAATAAATCCTTTCCATCAAACGTTACGGTTCCTTTCGTCACCTCATAAGCTGGATGACCGACCAATACATTACTCAATGTACTCTTCCCCGAACCGTTAGGCCCCATAATCGCATGAACTTCTCCTGCCTTTACAGTCAGGTTAATACCTTTCAATATCTCTTTGCCATTAATGTTGGCATGTAAATTCTTTATCTCTAGCATAACAATCTATTTTTATCGTTTATCCTACACTGCCCTCCAACGACACAGACAGCAATTTCTGAGCCTCTACGGCAAACTCCATCGGAAGTTTGTTCAGAACCTCCTTTGCATACCCATTCACAATCAATCCTACGGCATCCTCAGTAGAGATACCACGCTGGTTGCAATAGAAAATCTGGTCTTCCGAAATCTTGGAAGTCGTAGCCTCATGTTCCACCACAGCCGTTTCATTGTGAATGTCCATATAAGGGAATGTATGCGCTCCGCAGTGGCTACCCAGCAACAGAGAATCACACTGACTGTAGTTTCTTGCATTATCTGCCTTTTCAGCCACACGCACCAGCCCGCGATAAGAGTTCTGACTCTTTCCGGCACTGATACCCTTACTTACGATAGTAGAACGAGTGTTTTTACCCAGATGAATCATCTTCGTACCAGTATCTGCCTGCTGATAATTATTGGTTACCGCTACAGAATAGAACTCTGCGGTAGAATTGTCTCCACTCAAAATACAGCTTGGATACTTCCATGTAATGGCCGAGCCAGTCTCTACCTGTGTCCAGGAAAGTTTACTGTCCACCCCTTTGCAGTTACCTCTTTTGGTTACAAAGTTATACACACCACCTTTACCTTCAGCATCACCAGGATACCAGTTCTGCACAGTAGAATATTTCACTTCCGCACGGTCAAGCACCACGATTTCCACAATTGCCGCGTGCAACTGGTTTTCATCACGCATCGGTGCCGTACATCCTTCCAGGTAAGAGACATAACTGTCATCATCTGCAACAATCAGCGTACGTTCAAACTGTCCGGTATTGGCCGCATTGATACGGAAGTACGTAGACAACTCCATCGGACAGCGAACCCCCTTCGGAATATACACAAACGAACCATCACTAAACACAGCCGAGTTCAATGCGGCAAAGAAATTATCACGATAGCCCACTACCGAACCTAAATACTTCTTCACCAAATCCGGATGTTCACGCACCGCTTCACTGATAGAGCAGAATATAATTCCCTTTTCCATCAGTATCTCCTTAAAAGTTGTCTTCACAGAGACGGAGTCCATAACCGCATCTACCGCCATACCGCTCAGCGCCATACGTTCTTCCAAAGGAATACCCAGCTTGTCAAAGGTTTTCAACAGTTCCGGATCCACTTCATCCAGACTCTTCGGCCCTTCTTTTTTCTTTGTCGGGTCTGCATAATATGAAATAGCCTGATAATCAATCTCCGGAATATTCAAATGTGCCCATGTAGGCATTTCCAGCGTTTGCCAATAGCGAAACGCCTTCAAACGGAACTCAAGCAACCAGTCGGGCTCACCTTTCTTTGAAGAAATCAGCCGCACGACATCCTCATTCAGTCCCTTCTCTATAATATCTGTGTGAACATCCGTAGTGAAGCCATATTTATACTTCGCCTGCGTCAGTTCCTTCACATATTTATTGGGTTCTATTTGCATATCAATTCTGAATATTATCTGTTTCTATAAATTTCTCTGTTACAGTTTTCACCACAGGATAAAAGAAAGCGGAAAAATCCTTTATCGGATAATATAACAACGAACTTCCCTTAGTGGTTGAATGTATTAAGTTATCTTTAGAGTCGGCAAAATCAATAAAATGGATGACCAGGCTGATTACAAGCGCATATTTTATCGCTCCAAGCACTGCCCCCAAAAGGCGGTTGATAAAACCTAATCCTGTCATATCCACGATTTTCGTCAAGGCAGAAGCCAAAAGAGACAACACCAAAGGTACTATCAAACCTATCAACAGAAAAGCCAGTATCTGCCCGAATGTCACAGAAGTACCTACCGCTACGGCCAATTGCTCACCTAAACCGGCAAACAAAGCACGTGCTACCAGCAGTCCGGCTATCAGCCCTACAACCGCTGCCAGTTGTTTGAAAAATCCTTTCATAAAACCAGAGACAGCTCCTAAAGCCAATAAGATGATAATCACCCAGTCTATTGTTGCCATTTATCCGAAATATATATTAAAAACAAAGCGAAGAACTTGTTCCCCTGTCTGATGGGTGAATACAAGAATCTTCGCTTTGCTCTGAATGACAAATGTATTTATTTGCACCCAAACAATGGTCAGACGTTACGTCCTTACAATGTCTGTTTTACTTCCACTTCTTCATACGTTTCAATCACGTCACCCACTTTCAAGTCGTTGCAGTTCGTCAAGCTGATACCACATTCAAAGTTAGTACCCACTTCTTTCACATCGTCCTTGAAGCGCTTCAATGCATTGATTGAACCCGTAAAGATTACGATACCGTCGCGAATCAAGCGAGCCTTGTCCGTACGTTTTACTTTTCCGGTCTTCACCATCGCACCGGCAACCATACCCACCTTGCTGATGTTGAACACTTCACGCACTTCGATTGTAGAGGTAACCTGTTCTTTCAATGTCGGAGCCAACATGCCTTCCATTGCCGACTTCACTTCTTCAATCGCATCGTAAATAATAGAATACTTACGAATATCCACACCTTCCTGTTCAGCAAGCTTAGCCGCATTTCCTGAAGGACGTACCTGGAAACCTACGATGATTGCATCCGATGCCGCAGCCAACGATACATCCGATTCTGAAATCTGTCCGACACCCTTATGGATTACATTCACCTGAATCTGTTCGGTAGACAACTTGATCAATGAGTCGCTCAAAGCTTCTACAGAACCATCCACGTCACCTTTCACAATCACATTCAATTCATGGAAGTCACCCAATGCCAGACGACGTCCCACTTCATCCAGTGTCAACATCTTCTGAGTACGCAAGCCCTGTTCACGAGCCAGCTGTTCACGCTTGTTGGCAATCTCACGTGCTTCCTGATCCGTATCAAACACATGGAATGTATCACCCGCAGCCGGCGCTCCGTTCAATCCTAAAATCAATACCGGTTCAGAAGGTCCAGCCTCTTTCAGGCGCTGGTTACGTTCGTTGAACATCGCCTTCACCTTACCGTATGAAGTTCCGGCCAACACAATATCCCCTACATGCAGTGTTCCATTAGAAACCAGCACCGTAGCCACATATCCACGTCCTTTATCCAAAGAAGATTCAATAATTGAACCGGTAGCCTTACGGTTCGGATTTGCTTTCAAATCCAACATTTCAGCTTCCAGCAATACCTTTTCAAGCAATTCAGGAACACCGGTACCTTTCTTGGCTGAAATATCCTGAGACTGGTATTTTCCACCCCATTCTTCCACCAGGAAGTTCATGGCAGCCAGCTCTTCCTTAATCTTATCCGGGTTTGCATTCGGTTTATCTACCTTATTGATAGCAAACACAATAGGTACCCCCGCAGCCATCGCATGGTTGATAGCTTCTTTTGTCTGCGGCATCACGTTGTCATCCGCAGCTACGATAATGATTACCACGTCAGTTACTTTCGCACCACGTGCACGCATAGCTGTAAATGCTTCGTGTCCCGGAGTATCCAGGAACGTAATGCGACGTCCATCCTCCAGTTTCACGTTATATGCACCAATGTGCTGTGTGATACCTCCGGCCTCACCCGCAATTACATTTGCTTTACGGATATAGTCCAGCAAAGAAGTCTTACCGTGGTCTACGTGACCCATCACGGTAACAATCGGTGCACGCGGTTGCAAATCTTCTTCCGCATCAGCCTCTTCCTCTACAGCCTGTGCAACTTCCGCACTTACATATTCTGTCTTGTAGCCAAATTCTTCTGCCACAAGGTTAATCGTTTCTGCATCCAGACGCTGGTTGATAGACACCATGATACCCACACTCATACAAGTTGAGATAACCTGAGTCACCGGAATATCCATCATGTTAGCCAGCTCATTTGCTGTTACAAATTCAGTCAGCTTCAATACCTTGCTTTCTTCCTGTTCCAGTTCCTCCTGTTCCAGCTGACGGTTCTGAATATTTTCACGTTTCTCCTTACGATACTTGGCAGCTTTATTCTTTCCTTTATTTGTCAGGCGGGCAAGTGTTTCTTTCACCTGTTTTGCTACATCTTCGTCGCTCACCTCCTGTTTTACCACCGGTTTCTTAAAGCGGCCCTTGTTATGTTTTCCGCCCTGTCCCTGGTTCTGGTTATTCTTTCCAGATTTCTCATTTCGTGAAGCTCCAGATGCGTTGGAGGTTGCATTAATATCAACCCGTTCCTTATTAATACGGTTGCGTTTTTTCTTTTTCGCAGCCTCATCACTCAGGCCACCCCTATCCGTCTTTTCATCACTCTTACGAATTTCCTTGATAATCGCATCTTTCATCTGCTTACGCTGTTCCTGACGCTGCTTATCCTTTTCCTCTCTTTCTTTCTTCTTCTCCTCTTTCGATTTTTTCTTCGGGCGGGTAGACTGGTTCAATGCAGCCAAATCAATCTGGCCTACTACATTAATCTTTGATTTAAATTCTGTCGGGCGAATTTTAAAAACTTCGTCTTCTTTATTTTCCTGAACAGATTGTTGCTTTTTTTCTTCTTCCATCGGCTCTGGTTTCAATTCTTCTGCCTTTATTTCCGGCTGTTTCGGTTCTTGTTTTTCTTCTACCTGAGGTTGTTGTACAGGAGCCTCTTCAGTTTTAACCTCCGTTTTTTCCACCTCAGCTTGTTTATTCTCAGGTTCTGGCTTAGCTGGCCCTTCCTGTACAACAGGCGTTTCAGCAGGCTCAACCACAGCCGGTTTTTTCTTTTTCTTCAGACCATCCAAGTCTATTTTACCTACAGGCTTGAATTTTGGTCGCACATCTTCTGGAACCACTGTTTCTATCACTTCCGGCTTTTTCAGTTCCGGATGAATATCCTCGATAGAAACAGAAGCCTTGTTACGCTCCTTATTCTGCCGTTCCTGAATAATTTTCTCAGACTCTATTTTCAAATCCTTGTCTTTGCTGAACTCTTTAACCAGTGCAGCATACTGTTCTTCAGTAATTTTGGTATTTGGATTCGCCTCGACCGTATATCCTTTTTTCTGCAAAAAGTCTACCACCGTGGTTATTCCAACATTCAAATCTCTTGTTACTTTATTCAATCTTATAGTCATAATTCATCACAATTTATAGAGTTCAGGAAAATATATCAGTCACAGATAAACAAGCAGACGAGAATGAATTGCTCATCCTCATCTGTTTATTGCAAGCAAGCGCTATTCCTCAAACTCTGCTTTTAAAATTCTCAGAATATCATCCACCGTATTTTCTTCCAAGTCTGCTTTTTCGATAAGCATCTCGCGCGGTGCGTTCAATACACCTTTAGCCGTATCAATTCCGATAGCCTTAATCGCGTTGATAACCCATTCATCAATTTCATCCTTGAATTCATCCAGGTAGATGTCTTCATCAGCTACAGCATCTTCACCCAATTCACGATATACATCAATAGTGTATTCTGTCAACATACTGGCCAGCTTAATATTCAAGCCACCTTTACCGATAGCCAATGATACTTCTTCCGGTTTCAAATATACCTCAGCTCTCTTTTCATCCTCATGCATGATGATAGACGAAACTTTTGCCGGGCTCAAGGCACGCTGAATAAACAACTGGATGTTAGATGTATAGTTAATCACATCAATGTTTTCATTACGCAATTCGCGTACGATACCATGAATACGAGAACCCTTCACACCCACACATGCACCTACCGGGTCAATGCGTTCATCATACGATTCTACTGCAATCTTCGCACGTTCTCCCGGAATACGGGCAATTTTCTTGATGGTAATCAGTCCGTCATTGATTTCTGGCACTTCCTGTTCAAATAAACGCTGCAAGAAGACCGGTGATGTACGACTCAAAATAATCTTCGGATTATTGTTCTTATTATCTACACGAGCTACTACGGCACGAGCAGTTTCTCCTTTCCGGTAGAAGTCACTCGGAATCTGTTCTGTCTTAGGCAACAGCAATTCATTACCTTCATCGTCCAGCAACAGGATTTCCTTTTTCCAAATCTGATAAACTTCCGCACTGATTACAGTACCTACTTTATCAATGTATTTATTATACAAGCTGTCTTTTTCCAACTCCAGAATCTTTGAAGCCAATGTCTGGCGGAGATTCAGAATTGCACGGCGGCCGAATTTTTCAAAAATCACCTCATCGGTCACTTCCTCTCCCACTTCATACGATGCATCAATCTTGCGTGCTTCCGACAATGCAATCTGCAGGTTCGGGTTAGTCAGCTCCTCATCCGCCACAACTTCACGGTTACGCCAGATTTCGAAATCCCCCTTGTCAGGATTTACAATCACATCATAGTTTTCATCTGTACCGAACATTTTTGCAATCACACTGCGGAACGACTCTTCCAACACGCTCACCATCGTGGTGCGATCAATGTTCTTCAATTCCTTAAATTCCGAGAATGTGTCAATCAAGCTGACAGTTTCTTCTTTTTTGGCCATAATTATTTAAAGCTAATTAAGTATTTGGTGTATTTTATCTCATCATAGGTAAAGGTTACATTCTGTTCCACCAGCTTCGGACGCTTGGCACCTTCCGGTTTTATTTTCACTTCTACCGTAACCGTAAAATTCTCTTCGTTGGCATCCGCCAGCACACCCGTCCATTTCTTTCCGGTTTTGTCCAGCACTTCTACTTCGCAACCTACATGTGCTACATACTGCTGCAAAACCTTAAATGGCTGACCGATTCCCGCAGAACCTACTTCCAGTTCGTAATCTTCTTCTTCACGACTTAATTTTGACTCAATATAGCGGCTCAGTTCCACACAGTCGTCTATCCACACACCTTCTGCATGGTCTATTTCCACTACAATTTTGTCATCCGGACTCACATTTACATCAACCAGAAAATAACTTTTATCTTCCAGCCATTCCTCTACAATCCGAGCTACAACGTTTTTATCTATCATGTATTAACTATTAAGAACAAAAAAAGGAGCTAAATCGCCCCTCCACCTTTTCATCCAATCATTTGCAAAGATATAAATAATCTCATGCCACACAAAATAATGACAAAATTATTTATTACTGAGGAGTAGTATGAAAGAGCGGCAAATGATATAGAATCATCTGCCGCTCTTCTGTCGGAATGAGGCGACTCGAACGCCCGACCCCTACGTCCCGAACGTAGTGCGCTACCAACTGCGCTACATTCCGATTGCAACGTTTGTTTTTTCGTTTGCGCTGCAAAGGTAGACATATTTTCAATACTGACAAAAGAAAAACGAGTTTTTTTTCATAAAAAATATTTTTTCTCATTTTCATCTCATTTATTTTGGAGATTAAAGATTTTACTCTATCTTTGCAACCGCAAAACGATGGTGCCATAGCTCAGTTGGTAGAGCAAAGGACTGAAAATCCTTGTGTCCCCGGTTCGATTCCTGGTGGCACCACTTAAAATCCTGATTCTCAAAAGAGTCAGGATTTTTTGTTTTTCTACCAATACGCCACTCCAAACCGAAAAAGTTAAAAAAACATGTGAGCTTTTTCAGTAACAAGCCTATTAAAAAAGTAGAGAGTAAATTCAGTTATAGCCAAACAACAAGACAAAAGCACGAAGTTGTTTCGTAATTAATTCACTCTCACATGCACATTTCTTCAGCATCCTCTTTTTTATTTCCAATTAATATCTAACTTTGTAAAAACCTCTAAACGAAGTAATATATGAAGAAATTATTCTCTACACTGATGGTAATTGCCTGTCTGGCACTTGCCATTCCGGCGCAAGCCCAAATAAAATTTGGAGTAAAAGGTGGTTTGAATGTTTCCAAACTACATCTTTCTGAAGAAACATTCAAGTCAGACAACAGAACCGGCTTCTTTATCGGTCCGACAGCAGAATTCACCCTGCCACTTTTAGGATTAGGTATCGACGCCTCTGCAATGTATAACCAATTTGGCGTAGATTCTGAAGAAGGAACGTCAACCAAGAAAAGTATAGAAATTCCTATCAATCTGAGATGGACTGTCGGATTCAGCAGTCTGATTGGCGCATACGTAGCTGTAGGTCCTCAGTTCGGATTTAATGTAGGCGACCGCTGGTTTAACAATGTATGTGAATTCAAGAAAAACACGACCAGCTTCAATGTCGGTGCCGGCTTGAAACTTCTTGGCCATTTGCAGGTAGGAGCCAACTATAACTTTGCATTAAAAGACAATGGAAAAATACATAGTGGCGACCCGGATGATTTAACTACTATCGGTTTCAAACAGAACACATGGCAGGTTTCTGTTGCTTATCTATTCTAAAGACACACATAGAAAAACATATTAAAAAAACCTCCTCTCAGGTGATATTGGATATTCACTTGAAAGGAGGTTTCCTTTTTATCATACAGACCGTTTATTCGTTATCACAAGGATACACCACTCCCCATTCCCGGCGAAGGGCATCCATCTGCTGCATGATACGAAGTGACTCGGCATGCGGCATGTAAGGCGATTCCAGCCAGCCTTTTTCAATTGCTTCCAGTGAAGCGTACACCTGATACTCATAGCCTGTAATCTGTTGCGGGGCATCGTACACGGCTACAGTCTGATAATTCGTATCCAGCACTTTGACCGATTGCGGATTATTGATGTTTTCCACTATCAAATGGCCTTTATCACCTGAAATGATTCCCATACGGTCGGTAGCGGCATGAATGCTTGCCTGTAAGGCAGCCATCTTGCCATCCTTAAACAACAATGTAATATTTTCCTGTGCATCCACTCCCGTATCTGTTTTCTGACAAACGGAATGCACGGAAGCTACTTCCTTTCCGAAATACATGGCAGCAAAGTTGAGCAGGTACACGCCCAAATCGAGCAAAGCGCCTCCCGCCAGTTCCGGACGCAAGATACGTTCCTTCCGATCAATTACATATCCTAAATTAGCCGATAAAATATGGGGCGTGCCTATCACTCCTTCTTCTAATAACTCACGAATCTTCAACGAAAGCGGCATGTAACGGGTCCAGATAGCTTCAGTCAGAAATACTTTCTTCTCTTCAGCCAGTTTCAGCAGGTCGGCTGCCTGACGGGCATTGGCCGTAAAGGCCTTCTCACACAGCACCGGCTTGCCCTTCTCAATACACAAACGGGCATTGTCATAGTGCATGGCATGAGGAGGGGCAATATAAATCAAATCCACTTCCGCATCGGAAGCCAGTTCTTCATAACTTCCGTAAGCCTTCGCAAACTGCCATTTCTCGGCAAAAGCCTTTGCCTTTTCTACCGTGCGCGAAGCCACGGCATAGCGTTTCACCCCTTTCATTCCTCCAAGCGTGGCTGCCATTTTTGCCGCAATGCTACCACATCCGATGATTCCAATATTGTAAATTTTCATTTTGAATTAAAGATTAAAAACAGCAGGTACAAATCTATAAAAGTTTCAGGAGGGAACCAGCTATGTGAGGGGCTTTTTGTAACTTTGCAATATGAAAAAATTCGTGGATGTCATAATACCCCTGCCTATTGCCAGCCAGTACACGTATTCGCTTCCGGAAGGTATGGAAGCAAGCATACAGCCTGGCTGCCGGATCATTGTGCCTTTCGGTCCTAAAAAATTTTATACGGGCATTGTCACCAAGGTACACGAAACGGCTCCGGAGGCGTATGAAACCAAAGACATCTCGGAAGTGCTCGATTCACGTCCGGTTTTGTTAGGACAGCAGTTTTCTTTCTGGAAATGGCTGGCCGACTATTACCTCTGCACGTTGGGAGACGTGTACAAGGCAGCCCTTCCTTCGGGTATGAAACTGGAAAGCGAAACACTGGTGGAATACAATCCGGACTTTGTAGCCTCGGAACCGCTCCCTCCTCGGGAGCAGCGTATTCTGGACTTGCTCAGTGCGGACCCGGAGCAATGTGTCACCCAACTGGAGAAGGCCAGCGGCATGAAGAATTTGTTGCCGGTCATCAAATCGCTGCTGGAGAAAGAGGCTATCTGCATCAAGGAAGAAATCAAACGAAGCTATAAACCGCGTACGGAAGTACGGGTCCGACTGACAGAAGCGTTGCAGAACGAACATCACCTGCACATTCAGTTTGATTTACTGGCACGGGCCCCCAAGCAACAAGCCATCCTGATGAAATACCTTGAATTGTCGGGATGGAATGCCGAAGGGAAAAATATCCGGGAAGTCAGCAAGAAGGAGCTGCTCGATGCCTCCGGACAGGCGCAATCCGTCTTCAAGAACTTAGTAGACAAACAAATACTGGAGACGTACCTGCATGAGATTGGCCGACTTACGGGAGACCATGCGGAAACAGTTCCGCTACACACCCTGAGCCCCGCACAGCAACGGGCGTTTTATGAAATCCTGACTTCCTTCCAGACCAAGAACGTATGCCTGCTCCACGGCGTGACGGCCAGCGGAAAGACGGAAATCTATATCCATCTGATAGAAGAAGTGCTGAAAGCTGGCAAGCAGGTGCTCTATCTTCTTCCGGAAATTGCCCTAACGACCCAGATTACCGAACGGTTACGAAGGGTATTCGGCAAACGCTTAGGAGTATATCACTCCAAGTTTCCGGATGCGGAACGGGTGGAAATCTGGCAAAAACA
>ENA-ORSM01002341-ORSM01002341.1-human-gut-metagenome-genome-assembly--contig:-NODE-2341-length-13536-cov-3.259402_pt1 | contig 13536 bp, 8 predicted proteins | sample MGYA00241903_ERZ509170 | MGnify/ENA primary metagenome ERZ509170 (study PRJEB26280, sample SAMEA2338784) | human gut metagenome | biome: human gut; feature: human-associated habitat; material: faeces...
GTGCCCAGCTCCAGAAGGAGGTCACCCAGCTCAAGGACGAGATCAACCGCATTGCTGACTCCGCCAACTTCAACGGCATCAAGCTGCTGGATGGTTCTATGGCGGCTAAGGCTGGCGTAGAAACTGTTAAAACAAGCATTGCAGGTACATCCGCTAATGTTACCGCTGGAAATGGCGCTACCTTTAAGCAGGACATCACAGTGCAGGCCGGCACAGCAAACAAGGATGTTTCCTTGACGCTGAAGTATCTGGACAAAGAGGGAAATCTGAAAGAGACCACAGTAAGTGCCACCCTCGGTACGGATGCCGCTGCGAAGGACGTGGGTGCAGCTTTGGCTGCCGAGCTGCAGAAGGTTTTCGGAAATGACTATACGGTGGAAGCGGATGGCGGAAGCGGAAAAATTACCATCACAAATGCCAATGGGAATGAGGCGGACCAGACCCAGATCATTTCCGCTGTTCAGAAAAATGATGGTACCGCAACAACCGCTCCTACAATTGGCGCGGTGACTGCGGGTAAGGACGATGTCTTTACGGTTGCAGGCGCCAGCATTACCGATGTTACCAAAGAAAACTTCCTGGAGATTGATGGCCAGAAGTACCAGATTCTTACCCGCGGCCAGACAGCGGAAAGCGGCGCTAAAGCGCTGTATATCGACAAGAGCAGCGGAGCGTTGGATGCGGACGCAGTTGCCCAGATCGTGGAGCAGCTCAAGGATTACGGCGTGAACGCCTCTGTCAATGCGAATACTAAGACGAGCATCGACATTGCCAAGGCAACTGATGGCTCCAAGGCTTCCGGCGGGCTGACCCTGCAGATTGGAGACACCAGCGATAGCTGGAACCAGCTGAGTGTTTCCATTGACGACTGCCATACTGCAGCTATCGGCATTGATGGAATTGATATTTCCAATCAGAAAGGTGCCGCCGCTGCGCTGGACACCATCAAGGACGCCATCAACTACGTGTCCAACGTCCGCGGCACCCTGGGCGCCACCCAGAACCGTCTGGACCACACCATCAACAACCTGTCCGTCATGCAGGAGAACATCCAGGATGCCGAGTCCACCATCCGCGACACCGACGTGGCCGACGAGATGATGGCCTATACCAAGAACAACATCCTGATCCAGTCCGCCCAGGCCATGCTGGCCCAGGCGAACCAGGTCCCCCAGGGCGTGCTGCAGCTGCTTCAGTAATCCCAGGAAAGTTCATACGCAAAAGAGAACGGCCAGTGGCCGTTCTCTTTTTTTGCCTGTTAAAAAAGCCGCGCAGAATTTTGTGCCATCATGGGCGAAAGCATCCAGATCCGTTTTCTCTGGCCGCGTGTGCGTGGAAGAAAACACGCCCCGCCCCGCGAGTGCGGGGCCTTTTCCCGGACAGCAGACAAATGATGCGCGCGGCAGGCTGAGAAATCATTTGTCCCCTTTGAGGTGGGCCATCAGAACGCCGGCAATGTTCTCGCAGGAGGCCTGGACAGCCACCGCACCGATATCATAGGCGACCATGGGCATTCCGTAGACCACGCAGGAGTCCTTGTCCTGACCAATGGTATAGGCGCCGGCCCGGCGCATTTGGAGCAGGCCGTCGGCGCCATCCCGTCCCATGCCGGTCATGATGATGCCCACCATAGGGCACTTCACAGCCGAGGCCATGGAGGAGAACAGGGCGTCCACGGAGGGGCGGTGGCCGCTGACCTTTTCTCCGGGCAGGCAGGACAGGGTGTAGCGGCTTCCCATACGGACTACCCGCGCCTGGAGGTCGGCGGGGGCGATCAGGGCCAGGCCGCGGCGGATCTCGTCTCCGTTCACCGCCTCCCGGACTTCCATCCGGCACAGCCGGTTGAGCCGCTCCGCATACATCTTGGTAAAACCCACCGGCATGTGCTGGACGATCACCATGCCGGGGATATCGGCAGGGAGGCGCTTCAGGACTTCCAGGGTGGCTTCTGTGCCCCCTGTGGAAGCGCCCAGGCCGATGATGGTGCGATCCAGATCCGAACGCCCCCCGACGCCGGCGGGAGAGACGGAGGACAGAGAGGGGGCGGCGGGAGAGACGGCGGCGCGGCGGCGGACCTTGGCGCAGGAGGCGACCACGATCTTTTGGGCGAGGGAGTCCAGAAAGGACTGCTTGCTCTCTGTGCCGTCCGGCTTCCGGACAAAATCCACTGCCCCGGCGGCCAGGGCGTCAAAGACCTTGAGGTTCAGAGACGAGACCAGGATCACCGGAAGAGGGGTGACAGGGAGCAGCTCCTTGAGAAAATCGATCCCATTGGTGCCTGGCATCTCCACGTCCAGGGTCATCACATCGGGCGCAAGACTGGAGATCTTTCCCCTGGCGTCCAAAGCGTTGACCGCATAGCCAACGACTTCGATATTAGGATAGGAAGAAAGCCCGCGAGTAAGAAAGGTGCGGGCGACAGCGGAGTCGTCCACAACGAGAACGCGAACTTTGCGGTTGATCGAGAGCATGGTAACGTCCTTTCCGGCTTGCCTGAATAAAAAGCCATTGTCACTTTTTGCGGTAGACTGCAGGGGCAACTGTCTGAAACAGGGGATTCTGGTTCAGGGATTCGGAGTGGCTGATGAACAGATAGGCCCCTGGGTTCATGGCATCGTAAAAGCGCCGGACAAGGGCATCTCGGGTGGGCTGATCAAAATAGATCATGACATTGCGGCAGAAAATGACATCGAATTTGAGACGGAAGCGGATCGGCTCCATCAGATTGAAGGAACGGAATATCACGTTGTCCCGGATGGGCTGGGAGACACGGTAGAGCCCCCCTGTCCCCTCCCGCTGGAAATATCGCTTGAGCCAGGCGTCGGGCATGTCAGCGGGTGGCTGGTAGACGCCGGCCATGGCCTTGGACAAGGCCTGCTGAGAGATGTCAGTGGCCAGCACCCTGGTATCCCACTGGGAGGCCCGGGTGCCAAAAAATTCCTTGAGACAGATGGAAAGCGTGTAGGGCTCTTCTCCGCTGGAGCAGCCAGCGCTCCAGATGGAGAGCACCTGGTCCCGCTGATGCTTTGCGGAGAGCTCGGGGAGGATCTTATCCTGAAAATAGGCGAAGTGATCCTGTTCACGGAGAAAAAACGTGTAATTGGTAGTGAGCTTGTTCAGCACCAGCTCCAGGTCCGCAGGATCACGGGTGGAAAACAGATGCTCCAGAAAGGTGCGGAAATCCTTATAGCCCAGCTCCCTCAAAGAATGGGAGAGACGGCTGCTGATCAGCTGGCGCTTTTTGCTCAGGTCGATGCCGTAATTCTGCTGGATGAACTGGACCAGTCTGTGGAAGTCGGCGTCCGATATGGTAAAGTCATGGGAAAATATATCCAAGATAACACCTTCTACTTTCCGGGCATCAGGTATGGGTCAGGATCTGAGGGCAGTCGAAGACCAGCATGGTCTGCCCGTCCTCCAGGGAGCACATGCCGGAGACCATGTCCTGGGTGTTCTGTGCCGGAGCGGGGAGAATGGCGGACTTCTCAATGTCCATCATTTTCTGTACGGTATCCACCAGAATGCCCACCATGGTGTCGTTGATGTTCAGAATGATAATACAGGTGTCCTGCTGGGCCGGACAGCCCAGCAGGATGCGCATGTCTACAATAGGAATGATCTGTCCGCGGAGGTTGATGATACCCAGGATATAGCTGGGGACCAGGGGGAGCAGGGTAATGGTGTGATTCGTGATGATCTCCACCACATATTCTGCCTTTACTCCAAACAGGAGCTGATCGGACAAAAAGAGAAGATATTTTTCCGTCTGGGAGTCAAGGGGGGCGGAAGGTGCCTCCTCCATCCCTGCGGGCAGAAGTAAAGCGTCTTGTGCCATAGCTGGCAGACCTCCTCTAATAAAAATGGGTCAGGCGGGGGTGTAAAGGTTGGAGATATCCAAGATGATGCTGATATTGCCATCCCCCAGGATCGTGCATCCGGCGATGCCGCTCTGCTTGATGTTGAAGCGGGAGAGATAGCTGGGCAGAGGCTTCACCACGACCTGCTGCTCTCCCAGCAGCTCATCCACAAACAGGCAGTAGGAGAGCTCGCCGGATTCCAGCCAGATCAGGATCCCATCGCTGATCTGGGAGCAGCCCCCCTCCAGCTGGTAGCGGTCCCGCATCCGGATAACAGGATAAAAACTGCCCATGCATTTGAACAGCTCCCCCCCGGAGGCGTCATGGATCAGGTCGGAGTCGTTGACCTTGAAGGACTGGCGGATATTCTGAATGGGAATGGTGAAGATGGAGGAACCTACCGAGACCTCCATGCCGTCCATGATCGCCATGGTCAGGGGGATCTTCAGCGTTGTGGTCATTCCCCTGCCGGGATCACTGGTGATGACCACCGTGCCGCCCACGTCCTCCACATTCCGCTTGACCACATCCATGCCAACGCCGCGGCCGGAATACTCCGTCACCTCCGTGTTGGTGGAGAAGCCTGGGGCCATCAGAAAGTTGAGAATATCCCTGTGGGAATATTCCACGTCCGGCAGAGCGATGCCGTTTCGGATGGCCTTGTTGAGCACGGCGTCATAGTTGACGCCCTGGCCGTCATCCCGGATCTCAATGATGACCTCGCTCCCGGTGTGCCGTGCGGATAGGATGATCTCACCCACCGGGTCCTTTCCGGCATCGATCCGATCCTGAGGGGTCTCCTCGATCCCGTGGTCCATAGAGTTCCGAACGATATGCATGATGGGGTCGCTGATACTGTCTACGATGGTCTTGTCCACCTCAGTGTCCTCCCCCACCAGGGTGAGCTTGACCTGTTTCCCCAGCTTTTTGCACATGTCGCGCACGATCCGATGCATTTTTTGGAACGTCCCGGAGACCGGGACCATGCGCAGGGACATGGAAACATCCTGAAGCTCATCCGTAAGTTTGCGGAGCTGACGGGCGGATTTGGTGAAGGCATCCAGCTTGAGCCCCTTCAGGTCCGGAGAGGAGGTGACCATGGACTCGGTAATGACGATCTCCCCCACAACAGCGGCCAATTGATCCAGCTTGCTCAGATTGACGCTGATGAGACTTTCGCGGTGGTGAGCGCCGGCATCGGAAGAGGACTGAGAAGAGGGGGAGGGCGCAGCGGGCTTAGCATTGGCGGTGGTTTTCTGCTCCGGGGGCTCCGGGGCAGAGGCCTTCTGCTCGGCGGGGAGCGCCTGCGGGGCAGGGGCAGGAATGGAGCTGGACTGCGGGCGGTCAAAGGCCTGATAGGTCCGGACAGAGCCCGCGCCCGTGACTGCATGGACGGCATTTTCACGGTCCTCTGCATCCCGGAAGTACATCATGAAGCCGGAGTCGATGATCTGGCCCGCGGTGCTGGGATCTGTGGAGATGTCGGCGGGAGAAAAGTGAAAATTCCCCTCCCCGCAGATATCACGGACCGCATTGACCAGCATAAAGGCACGGGCATTTTCCATGCCGCAGCCCTCATCAAAAAAGATTTGAAGCGCATAGGGGAAATCAGGATATTCTGTCGGCTGATCCTGGGCGACCGCCCCCGCCTGCCCTGGGGAAGGGGGCTGGGGAGCACCGGTGTTTTGAATTTGCTGGATCAGGGTATTAACTTTTTGCAGCAAGCTGTCGATATTTTCAGTAAGGGGTTGCCCATTTTCGATATGATCGATCTCCTGACGGAAGAAGTCGATGGTCTGGAAAAGCAGCTCGAACAGCTCAGGGCGGTTGGCCTCTGGGACGATGTCCATGGACTTGTCCCGAATGATGGAAAACAGGTCCTCAGCGCGGTGGGCGATCGTCATGATGGAGCGATACTCCATCATGGCAGAGGAGCCTTTGATGGTGTGCATAATACGGAAGATAGTATTGATATCCTCCTCAGAGAAGGTGTCCTTTTCCTCTGACGCCAGTACGATACTGTCCAGCTGCTCCAGCAGAGTGTTTGTTTCATAAAGATAGGCGTCCAAAATGCTGTCGTTCCCAGTACTCATAAAGCCGTATCCTTCCTTTGCAGTTTAACATTCACTCTGTTTATCGACCGTGAGAGAGAAAAAATAAGGCTTGAATTTCCAAAAGACACACTTTGGGCGCTGGAAATGGCGGAACTGCCGCTGATGCAGCGGGAAAGTCCAGACAGATGCAGAATAGAAAGGTGATTTGAAGTATGGCAGACCTGCTCGGTGCGACCAATCCGGTCCCAGGCTACGATGGCGCCAGCCAAAACAGAAGTCATTCCGCCTTGCCGCAGGTCCAGGACCCCAGGGTGCAGAACGTGCCGGACCTATCCAGGGTCAGCCGGGCGGACGGACAGAGCAGCAGGGTGCCGGCAACCATCTGGATGCCGGCAGGCTGCGGTATGATTCCAATCTGCAGACCTTTTTGCAGCAGCTGCGGGACGCGCCGGATCTGGCCGCAGTGCTGGCAAAGACCGTGGTTTGGATGCGTGGACTGGTATCGGCACCCGGACTGTCTGAGGGGATCGCCCAGGAAATGGCACAGCTGCTGGAGATGCTGCGGATGGATCAGGAGGGATTTCAGCGCTTTTTTCTGAACCAGATGCAGGCGGGGAACCGATTTTCCGGACCGCTGTTCTCCCTGCTCCGACAGGCATATCAGAACATGCCCAGCGAAGGGATGCGGGAGGCTATTCTTAATTTTGCAAAGCGCTATGGAGATTTTTCGGCGGAGCAGCACCTGGCAGAGAATATGACGCTTCGGCTGAAGCAGATGGCAGACTATCTGCCCAAAAGCTGGCGCGGCCAGCTGATGGAGCTAACAGCAAGGCTGGAAAACGGACTTCAGGCAGGCAGCCGGACGGAAAATCTGAAGCTGCTCCAGGGAGAGATCATTCCATATCTGGGCTCCTATGTGGAGCGGACCCATGATATTGGGAAGCTGAGGACTCTGATCGGACTTCTGATGCTGGATGTGGCGCGCTATGAAAACGGCGGGGAGGAGGGGGTCCTGGCCGCCTTCCGCCAGCTGAGCGGATATGGAGAGATGCTGGCCGGACTGAACGAACTTGACGATGCGGCCCTGCTGCGCCTCCTGCGGGAGAACAGCTTCACAAGAGCCGTTCAGGAGGACCAATTTGCCCAGCGCCTGGCGCACACGGCGGCGCAGGCACTCCAAGGGAAGTATGGGGCTGATGTCCGGGAGGGCTTCCAGGAACTGGTGCGGGCGTTCCTGCTGAATGAAAGCGTTTTTATGCCGCTCAACCATATGATCATCCCGCTGGAGTGGAACGGAAGGGCGATGTATTCTGAGCTTTGGGTAGATCCTGATGCGGGGGACCGGGAGAAGGGGAGCCGCCAGCCGGGCCAAGAAAAAATTCAGTTCCTCTTCAAGCTGGATATCCAGTCGCTGGGGTATCTGGAGATGACGCTGGCCGCCCGGCAGGAAGAGATCGAACTGGATATTTATGGTCCGGATGCGGTGATGGAGTGCAGCGGGGTGGTCGCAGAGGACCTTCGGGAGATACTGGCCTCCCACGGATTGTCTGGAAAGAACGTCCGCGTGATGAAACGGGAAAGACCACTGGCTCTGACGGAGGTGTTTCCCGACCTGTTTGAGGGAAAGAGGAGTGTAAATGTCAAGGTCTAGTAGAGGCCAGATCCCCGGGGAGGGGGAGCGGGCGGTAGCCCTGCAGTATTCTCCGGGAAATGGGGCACCGGTCATAGTGGCGTCAGGTATGGGCCACTTGGCAGAGAAGATCGTGGAAGTGGCGGTGGAGAGCGGAGTGCCGGTCTATGAGGACAACTCGCTGGCCACGGTGCTGTCCCAGATGGAACTGGGACGGGAGATCCCGGAGGAGCTGTATCAGGCAATTGTGGAGATTTATGTCTATTTTCTCAATTTCGACCCAAAGGACCCTGAGAAATTTCGGAGAGAACGAAACAAGCAGACTGGACCAGCCGCAGGAGGGGAAAAGACATGAGACATCAATATTTGATGATCGACAGCCGCGGGAACCCCGTGGCCCACGGAACATCTGATGACGGGCTGGAAAAGTCGGTCTGGGAGATCCAAGTGGACAGCGGGGATATCAAGCGGGTGCTGTCCCATGAGTATGTCAGCTTGGTGAGCTCATCGGAAAAAGTTCCGGCGATGGAGGGACGGATCATCCGCCGGGATGGAAATATCATCTCAGTCGAGTCGGTCCGAAGGCTGGGAGAAGATGTGCGGCGCAACCTGCGGATGCCGGTCCGGTTTGAGAGCTACCTGTACCCGGTCTCAGGGGAATGGAAGGGCAGACTGCCTATTTTGAGCAATGACCTGAGCTGCGGGGGGATATCTTTTTTCTGCGCAAGGACGCTGGCGGAGGGAGAGATCGTGCAGATCGCCGTGCCGATCACGGCTCAGCCCCTGCTGCTGAACATAAAAGTGCTGCGGCAGCGTCCCTCAGGGGAACCGATCCCACTGTTTGCAGCGGCGTTTGAGGAACTGGTCCATGAGGAAGAAAAGATGATCCGGGAGGCAGTATTCAGTCTGCAGCTGAGCGGGACGACCGGGATCTGAGTGAAGCTGAAAGAGAAAGGAAGCAGTGGACAGAGATGAAGAGATGGAAAGAGTTTCGTTTTGAATATCTGAGGACGGCGGCTGTCTTCCTGCTGCTGTGTGCCATGGCCTGCACCTTGATATGGGCGCTCCCGGCACAGGTCCATGCGGACTATACAGAGCCATATATGAAAAGAATGGAAGAGCTGGGACTGCTTCAGGGGGATGCAGATGGGGATCTGAGGCCGGGAGACCCCATCACCCGGGCGGAATTTGTCACTATCATCAACCGGGCATTTGGCTATCGATCTGCGGGGGGACATCCCTTCCGGGATGTTCCGGGCACCGCATGGTATGCGGAAGATGTAGACATCGGCTATACGGAGGGATATATTACGGGGACCTCCCCTACTGCATTTTCCCCGAACCTGAGCATCACCCGGGAGGAGGCGGCTTTCATTCTGGCGAAGAACCTGATGATGGAACCGGCAGTGGGGGAGAACACCAGTTTTGCGGACGGAAGAAGCATCAGTACATGGAGCCGAGGAATGGTCTCCGCGGCAGCGGAGAATAACCTGATCAGCGGTTATCCGGACGGCACCTTCCGGCCGCAGAAAAGCATCACCCGGGGGGAGGCTGCGGTGATCCTCCTGAACGCCGTTGGCACCCCGGTCAGCAGGCCTGGTACTACTACACTGGGAGATGTTTGGGGCAACGTGACGATCACATCCTCCGGTGTTACTCTGAAAGATACCGTTGTGGCGGGAAATCTGTACGTCACTGCGGGGGTGGAACTGGGTGACGTGGTGCTGGAGAACGTGAAGGTGCTGGGGGAGATCGTGGTCAGCGGCGGCGGCGTCAGTGAAGCGGGCGAGGACAGCGTGATCCTCCGCAATGTGGACGCCCCCAAGCTGGTGGTGGACAACATCAAAAACCAGCAGGTCTCCCTCCGGGTGGAGGGAGATGGCCTGATCCAGCAGGCCAGCGTCCGGACAGACGCCTTTTTGGCGGACAATACCCCAGCCGGACACGGCATCGGGGAGATCGAGCTCAACGGAGAAAACGGCCTGGAGCTGAAGCTGGCAGGCAACATCAAGAATGTGGTCAACCGCACACCGGAGTCTGCACTGAGCATCTCTAGCGGACGTGTGGACACCATTACAGTGGATGAGAAGGCAGTGGACAGCACACTGGAGATCTCTTCCGGCGCGGAGGTAGATCATGTCAATCTGGATGTGGGGACCACAGTCACTGGGGACGGAGACATCGGAGATCTGGTGGTGAACGCACCGGGGAGCAATGTGTCCATGCTGCCCGATCAGATCGTGATCCGGCCGGGGGATACGGCCAACATCGACGGAGAAAACATGGACAGTGAGGCAGCGGCAGAGTCCTCCGCAGATCCGCGTCTGCTCTCAGGGTATCCCAAAATCACTGACCTGGCCCCATCCTCTGCCACAGCGCAGTTCAGCGGCAATAAGCGTGGGACCGTGTACTGGGCTGTCACCTCGGTGACAGATGGTTCGGTGGGGACGGATGAGCTGATCGATCCGCCCTCCTATACCACGAAGATCGTGGCAAATGGCTCTGCCGCCCTGAGCGGAGCGGGAGAGAGGTCTACGGCAAAAATCAGCAAGCTCGTCTCCGACGGCTCCTACTATCTTTCTGCGGTGCTGGTGGATGCCAGAGGGGATCAGAGCCCGTTGAAGGTGCTCTCCTTCACGACTCCGGACAATACGGTGCCAGGCTTTGCCGATGGGTACCCCTATATGTCCAAGGTCACAAATGTGTCTGCGCAGGTGACTGTGATGGCGACCAAGAGCTGCCGGCTTTACTGGGCGCTGCTGCCCAAAGGCGCGCAGGCTCCCACGGCGCAGGGCTTCAAGGCCAACGCCGTAACAGGAAATCTTGGCTATGGAAGCAGAGATGTGACCAAAAACACCGCCTATTCCTTTGATGTGAACAACGTGGCACTGGAGGAACTGGAGAGCTATGATCTGTATCTGTGGCTTACTGATGTGGAAGGGGGACAGAGCTCCCGGGTGGAGAAGCTGTCCTTCACGACTGTGGACCGCACCCCGCCCAAGTTCAACACCAACGCCACAGTAAACAAGGTGGAGCGGACCTCGGTGGGCCTCTATGCCAATCTGAATGAGGCGGGAACCCTGTATTGGGTGGTGGTGGAACAGGGGACAGAGTACCCCAAGCCTCTGGCGGGGCAGTCCGGCCCGGTGGACCTGTCCAGTGATACGGCCAAGATGCAGGTTTCTGCGGGGATGAACGCCCTGAAAAGCGGCAGCACGGCTATGACGGCCAACAAGGATGTCAGCTTCAATGTCAGCGGCCTGGAGGCGGAGAAGACCTACGACCTCTATTATGTGGCCCGGGACCAGGCGGGCAACTACTCCGATGCCGTGGAGATGGTGGAGATTCATACCCTGGACGCCAACGCGCCCACTGTGACCCAGGAATTCACCAAGTACAACGGGACCGATACCTCCACGCCGTTGCCGGAGAGTGATGTGCGTCTGGTGTTCAGCGAGGCGGTGCAGACCGCCGATACCCACACGGCTCTGGTGGACCTGTATGAAAAGGTGAACCAGTCCGTAGGCCAGGGCCAGGCGGAGGCCGATGCCCGGGCCGCCATGGCCAACGCGCTCAGTCAGGCCATTTTCCTCTACCAGGTTCCGGCAGGCAAGCAGCCTGTCAAGGTGGAGGGCAATCTGGGAACCGGAACTGACTGGACCATCGATTACCGTTACGCCACCATCACCCTGGAGGAGGGCAAGACCGTGGTGACCTTCCCGGCGGGCAAGGCCATCAACCTCAAAAGCGGCGCGACCTATTACTTCGAGATCCAGGCCGACACCATTGCGGATACCTCCAGTGCGTTCAACGTCATGGGCAGAACCACGCTGGACCGCTTCACCACGGTGTTTGCCCAGGTCAATCTCTCAGCCCTCAATGAAAACAGCATTTCCTACTCCGCCTCCGGCACATCGGAGGATGTGACCACCGTGCCGGCGGATGTAAGCTGGCGGCTGGACCCCGTATCCACGGAGAAGGTGGATGACTCCATCGATTGGGATATGCTGATCTGGTCCGATACCAGTGTGGAGTTCCAGCTCTTCTGCCGGGAGGTCACCGGCGGTTCCGCCGGCAGCTGGAAGCTGCTGGGCACCCGGGATATCACCGTTCCCGACGGGGTGACCGGATACCGGGGCGTCAGTCTGACCCGGGACTTCCTGCAAAGCGGCAGCTCCAACCCGGATTTTGAGCCGCTCAACACCCTGCAGGAGGATACGGCCTATGAGTACGCCATCTCCTTTACCAAGGTGGCGGGCATCGCGGACCCGGCACCCCGCAAGGGCGTGTGGAGCCAGCGGGTGAATCTCAAGGTCTATGTGGCGGCGGGCAGCGACAATGATCTGGGCTTCCTCACCGCGGATCTCACTGAGGAGAACTGGGACGAGGCTCTGGACGGCGGTGTGACCAACATCGGCCTGCCCAGTGATTTCTCCCTGCGCAAGCAGTTCACCGACAACGAAGCACCCTCCTTCATCGGCGGCTACCCTGAATTTACGCCCGGGGACTCCACCGTGGAGATGCGGCTGATGCTGGACCGTCCCGGTACGGTGTACTATGTGGTGGCGCCCATGGGCACAGTGTCCACCGTCAGCAAGGACGGCGGGACCAACTACGGCACGCGGACCAACTGGCTGGGCCTGCCCCAAAGCGGCGCCCAGGATGAGCCGCAGCCGCCGGAACAGGGCTCTCCCGATTATCTCAACATCGTCAACGCCAGCAGCAACTACCGCAATGAGAAGATCAAATACGGCTCCATCAGCTGCGGGGCCAGCGTAGAGGTGTCCCTGGTGGACGGCCTGGACAAGACCACCGACTACACGGTTTATTTCGTGCTCCAGGGAACGTCCCAGACCTATTCTTCGGTGATGGCTTACCGGTTCAGCACCCGGGATGTGGAAAAGCCCAAGATCACCTTGAACAACTTCAGCCCCTCCGTCAATTTCCAGACGGACTCCACGGCGAATCTGGACTATGTGCTCATTGCCAGCAATGAGATCCCCTCGGCGCTCAAGGCGTCCTTCGATCCCGATACCTATGTGGATGCCAATAAGCTGGAAGCCTGGAACAACTACATCGGTTCCAGCGGCAAGACGTTTACTGTCCTGACGGCGCTTTGCACCACATATTCCAACGGCTATTCCGTCTTTGATGAATTTGCCAAGAGCGAGGAGCAAAGCAACATCCGCTCCACCGTGGCCGACCTCATCAGCGGAACCGCCACTCTGGGCGCCACCATCGCGGCTCAGGGCAGCAAGTCCCTGACCCAGGGCAACAACTACCGTCAGGAGCAGAACTTCACCAGCAATATGACCGGCGGTACGCTCTACTACTGCCTGGCCAGCGCCGAGAGTCCCCTGGGCTCCGAGATGTCCTACGCCGGTATCTCCGGTGTGTACATCCCGGATAAAACACCGCCCACGCTCCAGAGTGTCAGCACTTCCGCCACGCTCTCCGGGGCGAATGTGTACAGCGGAACCGTGACCTTTGTCTTTGACGAGCCGGTTTACCAGCTGGTGACCCAGAACGGAATTGACCAAACGCCCATGCAGGTCTGGCAGACCCAGTATTCCATCACCGACGACAGCGACATCGCGGTGCGGCTGGACAAGATCATCGGCAGCAGCCATCTGTCCAGCTTCTCCTGTCCCAACGAGGTCCGCAAGCCCTCCAGTACCCTGACGCTGAAGTTTGAGAATATTCCCCTGAACACCACCCTGGTGCTCTTTGACAACAGCTTCATCTGCGATGCCAACAGCAACAGCACGCGTCAGAACCTGACGTTCCGCCTGGAGGCAAGCAAAATCGGCCTGGTGGACAGCGGCGTATCCTTCGTCCAGGTGCTCACTGCCTGAAGGTCGGCCGAACGACTCAGCGGCTGCCCGGGCGGACAGCCGGATGCAGGGCGGGCAGATTCTGCCCGCCCCATTCATGTGCAAGCCCAGAGGAGGAATTTGAAATGAATCATCCCTTGGCCAGCCGGTTTTTATCATTG
>ENA-ORSM01002365-ORSM01002365.1-human-gut-metagenome-genome-assembly--contig:-NODE-2365-length-13443-cov-4.644981_pt1 | contig 13443 bp, 9 predicted proteins | sample MGYA00241903_ERZ509170 | MGnify/ENA primary metagenome ERZ509170 (study PRJEB26280, sample SAMEA2338784) | human gut metagenome | biome: human gut; feature: human-associated habitat; material: faeces...
GAAATATGTTACAAGGTAACTTTGGAACATCATATTTTCAAAATAAACCAGTATTAGATATTTTAACAAGTTCATTTTTAGTAACAGCTAAACTTGCTGGGATTGCTTATGTATTAGCAGTTGTTTTAGGTGTTGTTGTAGGTGTTGTAGCTGCTGTTAATCGTGGTAAATGGATTGATTCAGCTTTAATGACAATTTCTGTATTTGGTATTTCAGCTCCCGCATTCTGGATTGCTATCATCTTACAAATTGTTATCTGTTTGAAATTTAATTTATTACCTTTATCAGGTATTGATAGTTTTAAATCATTTATCTTACCAGGTATTGCCTTAGGTACAAGATATGCAGCAAGTATTGCTCGTATTACAAGAACAAGTATGTTAGATGTTTTATCACAAGATTACATTCGTACAGCTGAAGCTAAAGGTTTAAAAGGTTGGGTTGTTACAATTAAACACGCTTTACGTAATGCGTTAATTCCAATCATTACAATTGCAGGATCTGATTTAGGAAACATCTTAACAGGATCTGTCTTAGTAGAATCTGTATTTTCAATTCCTGGAATTGGAAAAATGTTAGTAGATAGTATTAATACGCGTGATTTACCAATCGTCCAAGGTGGCGTTATGTATATTGCGGTTATTTGTGTCATTATGTATTTAGTAGTTGATTTACTTTATACAGTAGTCGACCCAAGAATTCGTTTAGGAAAGGAGTCATCATAGAATGTTTAAAAAGAAAAAAGATCAAACATATCAAAGTTATTGGTCAATCAGTTGGAACATTTTCAAGAAAAATAAAGTAGCAATGGTATGTTTATTCATCGTTATTCTTTTATGCTTAATTGCTTTATTTGCACCATTGATTGCTCCTTATGATCCAAACAAACAAGTTCTTACAGATCGTTTAATGAAACCTTGCGGACAACATTGGTTTGGTACAGATGATTTAGGAAGAGATATTTTCTCAAGAATTATTTATGGATGTCGTATTTCATTAAGTGTTGGTATTGTTTCACAAATTATTGCGACAGTTATTGGTTATACAATGGGTGTTTGTGCCGGATATTATGGTGGAAAAGTAGATTCTGTTATTTCATTTTTAATTCAAGTATTTTCATCTTTTCCATTCTTATTATTTGCGATGGCAATCATGTTTGTTTTAGGACCAGGTTTAATTAACCTTTACTTAGCGCTCGGTCTTTTAGGTTGGGCTTCAACAGCCAGACTTATCCGTGGGGATGTTATGCGTCTTAAAAAGATGGAATACATCGATGCATGTAAAGTCAGCGGTGGAAATAGTTTTAGAATTATCATGAAACATTTATTACCTAACTGTTTATCAACATTAATCGTTACTGTAACATTAGGTATTCCAAATGCAATTATGTCAGAAGCATCATTAAGCTTCTTAGGTTTAGGTGTTAAAGCACCAATGGCAAGCTGGGGTTCAATGATTAGTTTTTCACAACCATATATTCGTAGTGCAACATACTATTCAGTAATTCCAGGTTTAGCTATTATTATTACAGTATTAGCGTTCAATATGTTAGGTGATGGATTAAGAGATGCGCTTGATCCAAAATTAAGATCGTAAAAAGGGGAAAAGATATGAGTGAAAATAAAGAATTATTAGAAGTCAAAGATCTTGGTATTACCTTCTTTACAGATCGTGGAGCGCTTCCTGCTGTACAAGAAGTAAGTTTTAGTATCAAACCAGGAGAAACTTTAGGAGTAGTTGGAGAATCTGGTTGTGGTAAAAGTATGACAGCTTTATCATTAATGCAATTAATTCCATCTCCTCCAGGTAAAATTACTGCTGGTGAAATTATGTATAAAGGAGAAGATTTATTAAAGAAATCTCCTAAAGAAATGAGAGATATTCGTGGTAAAGAAATCTCAATGATTTTCCAAGAGCCAATGACATCCTTAAATCCAGTTATTACTGTTGGAAAACAAATTATGGAAGCTGTTTTAACTCATGAAAAAATGAGTAAACAAGAAGCTAAAGAACGTGCTTTAGAAATGATTAAACTTGTAGGTATTCCAATGCCTGAAAAAGTATTTGCTTCTTGTCCTCATCAATTATCTGGTGGGATGAGACAAAGAATCATGATTGCGATGGCACTTTCTTGTAATCCATCATTATTGATTTGTGATGAACCTACAACAGCATTAGATGTGACTATTCAAGCACAAATCTTAAAATTAATTAATAAAATGAAAAAAGAATTAAATACAGCCGTATTATTAATTACACATGATATGGGTGTTATTTCAGAAATGGCAGATAACGTGATTGTTATGTATGCAGGTAAGATCGTAGAATATACAAATGTAGAAGATTTATTTAAAAATCCTTTACACCCTTATACTATTGGTCTAAGAAGATCAATTCCTGATATCGATAGCGATGATCAAGAAGAATTGGAAGTTATTCCTGGTTCTGTACCAATGCTTTATGAACTTCCAAAAGGATGTTTCTTCGCACCACGTTGTAAACATGCTAAAGAAATCTGTCATCAAGAATGTCCAGCAATGATGGAACATGGTGAAAATCATTTAGTTCGTTGTTGGAAATATCATGAAAGATGGAATAAGGAGGATGTAGAAAATGGAAAATAATCAAGACGTTTTATTAAAAGTAGAACATTTAAAGAAATATTATTCTATTAAATCATCTTCTTTAAGAGGTAAAAAAAGCGTTGTTAAAGCGGTAGATGATATTAGCTTTGATGTTAAAATAGGAGAAACTTTTGGGATTGTTGGTGAATCTGGATGTGGTAAATCAACAATGGGTAAAAGTGTAATCCGTCTAATTGAACCAACTGAAGGAAAGGTTATCTTAGATGGTCAAGATTTTACAAGCTTAAAAGGTAAAGAATTACAAGAAGCTCGTGATAAAATCAAATTGATTTTCCAAGATCCTTATGCTTCTTTAAATCCACGTATGACAGTTAAAGATATTATTGCTGAACCAATTGATATCGCTAAATGTTATAAAACAAAAGAAGAACGTGATGCACGTGTTGTGGAAGTTATGAAACAAGTTGGTTTAAATTTAGATTACATGTATCGTTATCCTCATGAATTTTCAGGAGGACAAAGACAACGTATTGGGATTGCCCGTGCAATTGCTTTACAACCAAAATTGATTATTTGTGACGAACCTGTTTCAGCGTTAGATGTTTCAATTCAAGCAAAAATCATTAATTTATTAAATGAATTACAAGAAAAAATGGGTATTGCTTATATCTTCATTTCCCATGACTTAAGTGTTGTAAAACATATTGCTGATAGAGTAGGAGTTATGTATTTAGGTAATATGATGGAAATGGCAGATACTGAATCACTTTATGCCAAACCATTACATCCTTATACACAAGCATTATTCTCAGCAATTCCAAGAATTGGAAAAGAAAGAATCGAAGATAAACAAATATTAGGTGGCGATGTGCCAAGTCCAGCCAACCCACCAAAAGGATGTCGTTTCTGTACAAGATGTCCGAAAGTAATGGATATTTGTAAAACAGATAGACCCGATTTTAAAGAAGTAGAACCAGGTCATTTCTGCGCATGTCATTTATATGATAAAAAGTAAAAGAGGTATTATAAAATGGAAATGAATATTGACAAAAAAGAATTAATTGAATTATGTGAAGAATTTATTAATGTACCAAGTCCAGTAAGTTATTATGAAGAAGTTGGTGCTTTATTAGAAAAAAAAGCAGCTGAATTTGGTTATGAAGTGACTTATGATCGTAAAAGAACAGCTTACATTACTTTAGAAGGTAAAGATAATTCTAAAACAGTATGTATGGGTGCTCACTTAGATACAATTGGTTTAGTTATTCGTCATATTGATGATAACGGTCATTTAATTGTAAGACAATTAGGTGGAGTTAACTATCATAGTATGGAAGGTGAAGGCGTTACTATTATTACAAGAGATGGACGTAAATATAGAGGTATGGTTATTTGTAAATCTCACTCAGTTCATGTATTTGAAGATGCTAGAACAATGCCAAGAGATGAAGACCATATGGAAGTTATCTTACATGAAGATGTTCATTCTAAAGAAGAAGTTATGGCTTTAGGTATTGATCATGGTGATGTGATTTCAGTAGATCCTCATTTTGAATATACACCATCAGGATATGTTGTATCACGTTATATTGATGATAAAGCTGCTGTTGCTGCTTTAATTGAAGTAATGGCTTACTTCAAAAGAAATAACTTAAAACCAAAATATCGTACATTATTAGCTTTCCCAATTTATGAAGAAATCGGACATGGTGGAGCTTATGTACCAGAAGAAGTAGAAGAATATGTTGCTTTAGATATTGGATTAATTGGGCCTGATTATCATGCTGATGAAAAAACAGTAAGTATCTGTGCTAAAGATAACTATTCTCCATATGATAGAGAACTTACTACAAGAATTATCAACCAAGCTAAAAAAACAAACTTAAATTATTGTGTTGATGTTTTCTTCCATTATGGAACAGACGCTAATGCTGCAATTCGTGCAGGTAATAATGTTTATGCTGCAGCATTTGGTATGGCTGTGATCAATTCACATGGTAAAGAACGTTGTCATATTGATTCAATCGTAGATACAACAAAACTTGCGATTGCATATGCCTTAGATTTATAAAAAAGCGGAGCTTTTGCTCCCTTTTTAAATGATTGATAACTGTATACAATATACAATTTTAATGGAATATACGTAAAAAAATCCCTTTATTTGCTTAGAATGTATTTACAATAATACACATAAAATGTATAATTGTATACAATCGTAATAAGGGGGACGTAGAATAATGAATTTAGCGTATAAAATCTTAAGTGCTAAACTTAAAAGTGGTGAGTTAGTCGCTGGTCAACAAATAGGGATTCAAATTGATCAAACATTAACTCAAGATTCAACAGGGACAATGGCTTATTTACAATTAGAGGCAATGGGAATTGAACATGTAGCGGTTGAAAAGGCAGTTGCATATATTGATCATAATATGTTACAAACAGGATTTGAAAACATGGATGATCATGAGTTTATTCGTAGTGTAGCAAAAAAACACGGAATTACTTTTTCTAAACCAGGAAATGGTGTTTGCCATCAATTGCAATTAGAAAACTTTGCAAAACCAGGAAAAACATTAGTAGGTTCTGATTCACATACACCAACATGTGGTGCGATGGGAATGATTGCTATTGGGGCAGGAGGATTAGATGTCGCTGTAGCAATGGCAACAGGTACATATTATTTACAATGTCCAAGTGTTGTTAAAGTAAATTTAGCGGGTAAAAAAGCAAAATGGGCTTCGGCTAAAGATGTTATTTTATATATTTTACAACAATTATCTGTCAAAGGTGGAGTCAATAAGATTATTGAATACACTGGAGAAGGTTTAAAAGAATTATCATTAACAGATCGTGCAACTATTTGTAATATGGGTGCTGAATTAGGGGCAACGACTTCTGTCTTTCCAACAGATGAAATTACTAAAGAATATTTAATTCAACAAGGAAGAGAAGAAGATTATGTTGAATTAAAAGCAGATGAAGATGCTACATATGATGAAGAAATCACCGTTGATTTATCAAAATTAGTACCATTAACTGCCAAACCACATAGTCCAGATGCTGTTGTACCAGTAAGTGAATTAAGAGGAATGAAAATCAATCAAGTAGTGATTGGTTCATGTACAAACTCATCACTTCCAGATATGTTAAAAGCAGCTAAAATCTTAAAAGGAAGAAGAGTAGCAACTCATGTATCACTTGTTATTGCACCAGGTTCTTCTAGTATTCTAGCAATGCTTTCTAAATGTGGAGCTTTAGCGGATATGATTGCCTCTGGGGCAAGAATTCTTGAATGTGGTTGTGGACCATGCATTGGTATGGGGCAAGCACCTCTTTCTAAAGGTGTTTCACTTAGAACTATCAACCGTAACTTTAAAGGACGTTCAGGAACAAATGATGCTAGTGTTTATTTAGTATCACCTGAAGTTGCTGCTTTAAGTGCAATCAAAGGATATTTAACGGATGAATTTGAAGATGATATGTATTTAGACGATATTGAAAATACACCATTTGTGAAGAATAAGAATTTCTTTATTGATGAATATGATCCTCAAAATGAAGTTTATATGGGACCAAATATTAAACCAGTTCCTCGAGGGGATAAATTACCAGATACATTTAAAGGTAAAGTATGTTTAAAAGTAGGAGATAATATTTCTACAGATCATATTGTGCCATCTGATTCTAAATTCCTCCCATATAGAAGTAATGTGCCACATCTTGCTAAATTCTCTTTCTGTAAAGTAGATGATCAATTCTATAATAGATGCATTGAAAATGGTGGAGGATTTATTGTTGGTGGAGATAACTACGGTCAAGGTTCTTCACGTGAACATGCAGCCCTTGTTCCTAATTATTTAAAGATCAAAGCAATTTTTGCTATTTCATTTGCAAGAATTCATCGTTCGAACTTAATTAATAATGGTATTTTACCACTTGTTATTAATCAAAAAGATTACGATTTCTTTAATGATCAAGATGAATATGAATTAATTAATTTATTAGATAGTGTTGAAAGCAATAAAGATATTACTGTTATCAATAAAACAAATAATCAAACAATTACCGCAAAATTAAAATTATCACCAAGAGAAAAAACAATGATTCAATATGGTGGTCTATTAAATGCAATTAAAGAATTAGGAGGTGACTTTTAATGAAAGCAGTATTAATTCCAGGTGATGGAATTGGAAAAGAAATTTCACAAAGTGTTGTTGACATTACAAAAGCTATGAATTTAGATATTGAATGGGTAGAATATCAAGCAGGTGCAGAATATGCCGCTAAAACAAAAGAAGTCTTTGAACCAGGACTTGTAGATGCTATTAAAGAATATAAATGGGCATTAAAAGGTCCAACAGCAACACCTATTGGGACTGGTTTTAGAAGTGTCAATGTTGCTTTAAGACAAAAATTTGCGACTTATGCTAATGTTAGACCAATTCGTTCTTTTAAAGGAATTGATTCTAAATATGAAAATATTGATTTAGTCATGATTCGTGAAAATACGGAAGATCTTTATAAAGGAATTGAATATATGGTGGGTGATGATGTTGCTCATGGTATTAAATTAATTACTAGAGAAGCAAGTGAAAAAATTTGTCGTTATGCTTTTAAATATGCTAAGGCAAATGGTAGAAAAAAAGTCACAGCCATTCATAAAGCGAATATTATGAAATTTACAGATGGATTATTCTTAGAATGTTTTAGAAATGTAGGTAAAGATTATCCAGAAATAAAAAAACAAGAAGTAATCATTGATAATATGTGTATGCAGCTTGTTTTAAGACCAGAAACATTTGATGTATTGGTTGCTCCTAATTTATATGGAGATATTGTTTCTGATTTATGTGCAGGTTTAGTAGGTGGATTAGGATTTGCTCCTAGTGGAAATATTGGAGATGAATACCGTATTTATGAAGCTGTTCATGGTAGTGCTCCTGATATTGCAGGACAAGGCATTGCCAATCCAAGTGCTCTTCTTTTAGCGTTTGCTTTAATGTTAGAAGCCTTAGGACAAAATGATCAAGCAAATAGACTACGTGATGCACTTTCAAAAGTCGTAGAAGAGGGAAAAATTGTAACGTGTGATATTGGTGGACATGCTTCTACAAAGGAATTCACGCAAGCAATTATAGATAGGTTATAGTATGAAAAAAAATATTTTAGAAAATGCAGGACATGGTTCCTTAGGACATCGTATCTTTTGTATTTTAAGAGATAAGATTTTAAATGAAGAATATGAAAAAGGACAAAAATTAAATGAAGTTGTTCTTTCTAAAGAACTAAATATTTCTAGAACACCTATTAGAGAAGCTTTAAAACAATTAGAGTTAGAAGGATTAGTTAAAAGTATTCCTAATAAAGGAGTTTATGTATTAGGTTTTTCATCAAGAGATATTGATGATATGTTAGAAATTCGTGTTGTTTTAGAAAGTTTATCTGTACAACTTGCTATTGATCGTGTTACTCAAGAAGAATTAGATAGAATTAAAGAAATCTATGATTTATTAGAATTCTATGCTGAAAAAAATGATCAAGAAAGATTTACAGAAGTAAACATTGATTTCCATGAAGCTATTTATAGAGCAACTCATTCACAATATTTTGAACAATTATTATCAGATATTAACTATTATATTCATGTTACTTCCAGACATTCAATTAAACAACCAAATCGTTTAATTGAAGCAGCACAAGAACATAAAGAAATTTATGAAGCGATTGTAAAGAAAGATAAAGCACTTGCAAAAGCAAATGTAGAAAAACATATTAGAAAAACACAATCATTGGTAAGAAATTACTATGATGAAAAAGACGAAGCAACAGAAGAATAGTGCGAGAGAGGGAAACCTCTCTTTTTTATAAATTGTAATTCTTAAAAAATGTGTTATTTTAAGAAACTGAAAAAAGGAGATGATGTTTTGAATACGTTTAAAGAAAGAAGTAATTATCTAAAAGCAATCGCATTGATGTCAATCTTTACTTTTATTTTTCTAGGAATAGAGTATTTATTTGTTGACATGATTTCTCTTTTAGTTTCTGAAAATAGAGTTGTTTTATCACAAAATTATGTATTAGGAATGAGTTATCTAGGATTTATTTTATATCCCTTATATAATCGTTATTTTAAAGGATTATCTCGTAAAATATGTATCGTAATCAGTACCACTATTATTGGACTGATTACCATTTTTTATTTACATCCAATCTATCCTCTTACACTTATAACGGGACTTGTCTTATTTCTTTTTTTAGGAGGGTTAGGTAGTATTACTTCTTCATCATATTGGAATAAACGCTATGGTAGCCAAAAAGGAAGCTGGGGAAATCTTATAGATTCCTTTAAAGAAAATACAAAATATGTCTATAGTATATATCTTAAATTAAATGATAAAGGATATAATGAAAATTACTATTTTGATAAAAATACAAAGCTAATCATTAATGGGAAAACAATTGATCTTCCTCTTGAGTCAATAAATGTTGATGAATTAGAAGGAGGTACTATTTGGTATTCTAATGTTTTAGAAATGACCCCAGAATTACAAAACATTAAAATAGAAACATCACAAGAAACGAAAAAAAATACAAATACAAAAATGAAAACAGGCGATCATACCAAGTATATGGTCTATATGGGATTAATAGGGTTAAGTTTATTAGGTGCTTATTGTATTATTATGAAAAACTATATTCATTAACCATACAGAAATCATGGTACAGTTTCTTTTTTTTTTGACAAAGTGTTATAATAAAAATCGAATTGGGAGGAGAGTTATGGAAAGAAAAGAGTTTTCAATTGCACGTTTTTTAAGTTCAAAAAGTCGATTTGATAATATTGTATTATTAGAAGGCTTTATTGTTGGTATATTAGCAGGGGTTGTGGCAGTTATTTATAGATTGATGTTATCTTATGGTGAAAAGATTGCCTATTTTGTTGTCGATTATATTAAAAATAATACATTTCATTTATGTATTTGGATCATTTGTATTTTAATGATTGGTTTTATTATTTCTAAATTATTAAAATATGAATCTTATATTTCAGGAAGTGGAATTCCACAAGTAGAAGCAGAAATGATCGATCAAATAGATGAAAAATGGTATAAGGTCATACTTGCTAAAATGGTGGCAGGAACACTTTCAATAGTTGGCGGTTTATCTCTTGGTAGAGAAGGGCCAAGTATTCAACTAGGAGCTATGATTGGAAAAGGACTAGCTTCTGTATTTAAAAGAATGAAATTAGAAGAAAAGTATCTTTTGACATGTGGGGCAGCAGCTGGACTTTCGGCAGCTTTTAATGCACCATTAGCTGGCGTTTTATTTGCGTTAGAAGAGATACATAAGAACTTTTCACCACTTGCTTTAGTAACTGTTATGGTGGCTTCACTTACAGGAGATTTTATTAGTAAAAATATTTTTGGGATGACACCATCTCTTTATTTTCCACTTGTTGAAAGTTTACCTTTAGCTTCCTGGTGGGCCTTGAGTGGGTCCTGAACGCTTTCAAGAACGAGGCTTTCAACACCTCCATGCCCTCCGAGACTGTGGTGGGCGCTGCCGATTACTACGACCTGACCAAGGACAAGGGCGACGCTGCCGCTGACATGACCTACGAGGATATGCTGGCTGCCGGTGTCGGCGTGGAAGCTCCCGATGATTACACGCTGGTGTTCACCTGCCCCAGCCCCTGCCCCTACTTTGACACCGTGGTTGCCTACAACAGCTTCTACCCCGCTTCCGAGGATCTGATCAAGGAGCTGGGCGTGGAGGGCTTCCGTGCCTGCGATTACACCACCATGTGGTACAATGGTCCGTACCTGATGGAGGAGTTCATCCAGGGCAACACCAAGAGCTTCATCCCCAACCCCAACTACTATGCTGCCAACGAGTGCACCCGCTTTGAGCACCACACCGTCAAGATGATCAGCGACCTGTCCATCGGCCTGCAGCTGTATGAGTCCGGCGAAGTGGACAACATCGACCTGACCGAGTCCAACCTGACCACCATCACCAGCGACTCCAACAACGCTCACAACGCATACCTGTGCGAGAAGCGCCCCACCAAGTTCAGCTACCAGATGCACCTGAACTTCCAGCGTAAGGATGAGAACGGCAACCTGGATGAGAACTGGAACAAGGCTGTGGCGAATTACGCTTTCCGTCAGTGCTTCTACAAGGGCCTGAACCTGGTGAACTACTACGCCCGCACCAACAAGATCAACCCCCTGAAGTGCGAGAACGACTTCTACACCATGCCCGGCGTCTGCTACAACACCAAGGGTGAGGAGTACACCACTCTGGTGGCCAAGGAGATGGGCCTGGACAGCGAAGCTTACGACGGCAAGACCATGAAGCGCCTGCGTGCCAACAACGGCGATATCTCTGACCTGAAGAAGCAGGCCATGGACGAGCTGAGCGCCATCGGCGTCACGTTCCCTGTCCACTGCTACCACTACATCAAGAGCGGCGATACCAATGCTCTGGATACCGCCACCGTCCTGAAGCAGTGCTTCACCGACAGCTTCGGCGATGACTTCATCGTGCTGGACATCGGCACCTACGTCTCCTCCCTCTACAAGGAAGTCCGTAACGTGCAGATGCACTCCATCCTGCAGAATGGCTGGGGCGCCGACTTCGGCGATCCCGTCAACTTCCTGGGCCAGGAAGTGCTGGGCGACGACAACGCTTACTACGCTCAGACCACCTCTTGGATCGCAGCTGTTGAAGCTGATCCGAAGGATTACCAGAAAGACCTGCTGGAGCGTTATCAGGAGTTCACCGATCTGGTCAACGAGGCCAAGGCCATCGTGACCGACACCGACGCCCGCTACGCTGCCTTTGCCAAGGCTGAGGCTTCCATGCTGAACAACGCCCTGTGCATCCCCTGCCTGTTCGAGGTGCTCTGGTGCCTGACCCACGTCAACGAGTACACCAAGATCAACGCCATGTACGGTCCCTGCAACTACAAGGCCGTCAACTGGGAGACCCGTCAGGGCGACGGCTACACCACCGAGGAGTACGAGGCGTTTGCCGCTGCTTTCGACGCGGCTTCCAAGTAATCCCCGCAGACTAAAATTAAGTAAGGTTCGGTAATAATGTTAAAATACACGGTTAAGCGGCTGGCGCAGTCGCTTGTTACGATTCTTCTGATCGCAACCATTGTCTTCCTGCTGATGCGCTGCCTGCCCACGGACTATTACTTCACTGAGGAACAGCTCATGAAGTTTACCGAGGAGCAGAAGTACGCGGCACTGGAAGCTGCTGGTCTGACCGACCCTATCGGCACCCAGCTCATCCACTTCTACAACGACCTGCTGCACCTGGACTTCGGCACTTCCCGCCGCATCCAGAACGGTGCCACCGTGGTCAAGGTCATCGGTAAAAAGTTCGGCGTCTCCATGCGCCTGGGCCTCATCTCCGCCGGCATCTCTCTGGTGGTCGGCGTGCTGATGGGCATTATCCAGACCGCGTTCAAGGATAAGCTGCTGGACTGGATCGGCACGGCTTACACGGTTTTCGTCAACGCGGTGCCCTCCCTGGTGTCCTATTCGCTGGTGCTGGTCTTCGGCTCCAAGTACCTGGGCTTCCCCACGTTGTACTCCACCCGGAATGTGGGCCCGTCCAGCGTGCTGCCCATCGTCTGCCTTTCTCTGGCTTCCATTGCAGGCTATGCCCTGTGGACCCGCCGCTACATGGTGGACGAGCTGACCCGCGATTATATCAAGCTGGCCCGTGTCAAGGGCCTGAGCTCCAGCGAGATCATGTTCAAGCATGTTCTGCGCAACGCCATGGTGCCCATGGTGCAGTATATCCCCCAGTCCATCCTGCTCACGGTCGGCGGCTCGCTGCTGATGGAGCGGTTCTTCTCGGTGCCCGGCATGGGCCCCCTGCTGACCGACGCCATCCAGCGCTATGACCTGAACGTTGTGCAGACGCTGGTCATCTTCTACGCCGTGCTGGGCATTGCAGGCGTTTTCCTGGGCGATGTTCTCATGATGGTCATTGACCCGCGTATCACTCTGACCGGAAAGGAGGCAGCTCGCTGATGGCTAAGGCATCTGATTTTGAGGGCAAGAAGCAGGACGATCTGTTCTACTTCGTGGATTACTCTCCCGAGGAGGCCGAGCGTGTCGGCTACTCCAACTACTCCTACTGGGGCTCCGTGGTGCAGAACTTCCTCAAGCACAAAATGGCAGTCGTCTGCCTGGTGCTGTTCCTGTTCCTGGTCATTTTCTCGTTCATCGCGCTGGCCGTTGGCAAGTACGATTACCAGACCCTGATCACCGACTCTTCCAAGGCGTTCATTGCGCCCAACAGCGAGTACTGGTTTGGTACCGACAACCTGGGCCGTGACTACTGGTGCCAGGTGTGGTACGCCACCCAGGTGTCCATCCGTCTGGCTCTGATCGTTGCCGTGGGCGAGAGCATCCTCGGTGTCATCATCGGCCTGATCTGGGGCTATGTCCGCAGCCTGGACCGCTTCTTCACCGAGCTGTACAACCTGATCGACAACGTGCCCTACATCATCTACATGACCCTGATCGCACTGGTCGTCGGCCAGAGCTTCACCATCATGTGCGTCTCCTTGATCGCATTCCACTGGTTGGTAATGGCACGTAACGTCCGCAACCTGGTTATGATTTATCGTGACCGTGAGTTCAACCTGGCATCCAGAACACTGGGTACCCCAATCTATCGAATCCTGATCAAGAACCTGCTGCCACAGCTGGTCAGCGTTATCATCCTGCGTTTGGCTCTGTCCATCCCGGGCACTATCAACATGGAGACAACGCTGTCTTACCTGGGCCTTGGTCTTGACATCAACACACCATCCCTGGGTATTCTTTTGAGA
>ENA-ORSM01002367-ORSM01002367.1-human-gut-metagenome-genome-assembly--contig:-NODE-2367-length-13442-cov-72.602077_pt1 | contig 13442 bp, 9 predicted proteins | sample MGYA00241903_ERZ509170 | MGnify/ENA primary metagenome ERZ509170 (study PRJEB26280, sample SAMEA2338784) | human gut metagenome | biome: human gut; feature: human-associated habitat; material: faeces...
GACTGGAGTATTGGGTACAGGAACAAATATCGACCAGTTGAATACACTGGGAGCCGAACTGACTTACAATCGCCCGAACTGGAAGTTCGGAGCAGAATATACTTGGACCGGCGCGTGGTATGGCGATTATACCGACAAGGCACGGGTGACCAACACCCATCTGGTGAAAAATAACCGCATCGTACTGACTGCTTTGTTCCAGTTTTAATTTGTATCAATTATAATGAAATAGCGAGAAGATGCATCGGTGAGGGATGCCGCTTCTCGCTATTTTTATTATTCTGCTTTCTGTTTATATAGTTTATCTAAATCTATACTGGGTGCTTCTTTGTGAAGTAAGATAGTAGCGGATACCTCGTTAGCCTGAAAATTTTCCACATTTGATAACCGATTGATAAACTGACGTACTGTATCTACTTTTACATTTTCAACAAATACATTACGGATTGGTAATCGGGCATCTCCTTTTAGCTCGTAAATGGCATCAGCCGACTGGCAATGAATGTTCTTTACATGTATTCCATCTATACGGGTGATACGTGTTTCATAAGTTGGAACTAAATCTTTCCATTGGTATAATACTTCAGTGTCTACTTCAAAGGTACGAAGCATGTCTCCAGCTTCGATGTCTTCCAGGTAAATGTTTTCGATAAACCCTCCACGACGATGGTTTGTTTTTAAGAAAAACAGGCGGTGTACATTTTGTGGAGCTTTACAGCGGGTCATGTAGATATTGCGTACTCCTCCGGAGATTTCACTTCCGATTCCGAGCAGGGTATGTCCATTGAGAATATCACAATCCCGGACGACGATATTTTCACTGGGTGTGTTGAGGCGCCATGCATCTTGGTTACGTCCGGATTTGATGACCACCGCATCGTCTCCCTGGTCGAACTTACAGTTCTCAATCAGAAAGTTCCGGCTCATTTCCAAATCGATTCCGTCATTGTTGTGCCCATGAGCCTGCACATCGAGGTGGCGTACTACGCCACTGTTACACAAATAGAGATGGATGGTCCAAAAAGGACTTTGGCGGATATGGAAATCTTCTAATAATATATTTTTGCAGCGGTTAAAATGAATGAGGTGTGGACGAAGATGATTTTCTCCTCTTGCCATTTGGCGTTGTTCTACAGGAACATCTGTTGACCCCATGGAATACAATTGTCTTAATGCGTTTAAGTGAGCTTCCGGACGTTTAAACCACGTACGCCAGGTGCCCATGACTGGAGCCAGTGTTCCTTTTCCGGAGATACCTACATTCTCACATTCAAATGCATAGATAAGTGGCGAGTAATTATAGCATTCCAGCCCCTCCCAGGAGGTCATTACAGCTGGAAGGTAATCATTGGGATTGTCAGAGAATCTGACTACAGCTCCTTCTTCCAAAAAAAGGTTGACATGGCTTTTGAGGTGAATAGGTCCGGTAAACCACTCACCGGCTGGGACTACCACTCGTCCGCCTCCCGCACGGTGGCATGCTTCAATGGCTTTGGCAAATGCCTGGGTGTTTAGATGATTGCTTCCCTTTTGGGCTCCATATTTTGTGATGGAGAATTCTTTATTGGGGAATGTGCACAAGTGTACGGAATCCATAGGGAAAGGAGCTTCCACATGTACAGGTTGTACGTTCACTTTTTGTGCTGAAGTTGTATACGCCATCAGGCTGGCAACAAAAATAGAAAATAATGTTTTGCTTCTCATGGTAATGTATTAGTTAGTATGCCTTTTGTGGCAAAGGAAAGCATTCTTTTGGAAATAAATCAGGTGTGAATGTCCTTATAAATGTATTTTTGTACGATATTCTATGATTCCGTACGTTTGTCTGCATCCTTTTTGGCCATAAGCGTTTAATTTTGCCTTTACAATAACCTAAGATGAAAATGTATGAAAATAAAGCGATTTCTGAATATTGGTCTTGCCGGTCTGTTTTTGGCAAATGTGGCTTATGCACAAAGTTATCAGTTTGATTTTAGTGAGAAGAAAAAAGTCGAGAAAGGAGTGATTCAAATCTCTTCAGATTCAATATATCCTTGTAAAGGTGGGTATGGATATGATTTCCTGCCTGCACCGGTGAAGAAAAGTAACGAACCTTTTTTCTTTTCGGTAGATGTTCCTGATGGAAATTATCTGGTGACAGTTACTTTAGGTAATGCCCGGAAAGCTGGTTCTACTACAGTGCGTGCAGAATCCAGACGTTTGTTCCTTGAAAATATATCTACTCGGAAAGGAGAGTTTCTAACTTATCGTTTTACGGTGAATAAGCGTAATACGATAATAAGTGATGGGGAAAAAGTACAGATTAAGGAGCGGGAAAAGAATAAATTGAACTGGGATGATAAGTTGACATTTGAGTTTAATGGAGATGCTCCTTGTCTGGCTAGTCTGAAAATTGAACCGGTAAATGATGTGGTGACCGTTTTTTTAGCAGGTAACTCTACTGTAGTAGACCAGGATAATGAGCCATGGGCTAGCTGGGGACAGATGATTCCGCGCTTTTTTGATGAACATGTATGTTTTGCAAACTATGCAGAAAGTGGTGAACGTGCCGATACCTTTATTAAGGCTGGTCGCCTGAAGAAGGCTTTAACTCAGATGAAAGAAGGGGATTATATGTTTATCGAGTTTGGGCATAATGACCAGAAATTAAAAGGACCGGGCAAGGGAGCCTATTATTCATTTGCCAGCAATTTGAAATATTTTGTAGATGTAGTACGTGCAAAAGGGGGGATTCCGGTTTTTGTGACTCCTACCCAACGTCGTTCATTTGACAATTCTGGTAAAATACAGGAAACACACGAAGACTATCCTGATGCGATGCGTTGGGTTGCCCAGCGTGAGGGAGTGCAGGTGATAGAATTGCATGACATGACCCGTGTGTTTTATGAAGCTATGGGAGTAGAACCTTCTAAAAAAGCTTTTGTGCATTATCCGGCAGGAACTTATCCCAATCAGACGAAGGCTTTGGCTGATAATACCCATTTCAATCCATACGGAGCGTATGAAATTGCTAAATGTGTGATTGAAGGTATTAAGCAGTTGAATCTTCCCTGGGTTAAATATTTGAGAGATGATTATCATCCTTTTAATCCTGCGAGTCCAGATAAAGTAGATACATTCAAGTGGAATGAAAGTCCTTTCACGGAGATTGAGAAACCTGATGGAAATTGATTTTTGTAAGTTATAGAGTCTTATAAGTTTTAATAGGTAGGATAAGCTATTTGAGGTAAAAGGGAGAAAGAGCGGACTAAATGATCAATAGTTCGTTCTTTTTTTATTTGTCAATAGATTTATGTACAAAAGCACATGATTGTGTACAATATTCCATGCGAGAGTAATCTCTTTCTGCTATCTTTGGAATTTGAAAATAAGTAAATATGTATATGAAAAAACACATAATGTGGGGAGTCTGGTTGCTAGGGGCAACCTGCTTTTCTTTTTCTGCTTATGCGCAAAACAAGGTGAAAGCGCCAATGGAAGATGTTAACCAGGTAGTCGATTTGACACTGGATAGCTTGAATAAAGCAAAAACAGCCAGACCGGTTGCGGGGTCTACCCGTAAGGGGAATAATCCTGTACTTTTCTTGGTAGGAAATTCAACGATGCGCACCGGAACGTTAGGCAATGGAAATAACGGACAGTGGGGATGGGGATATTTCTTCCATGAATATTTTGATGAAAATAAGATTACAGTTGAAAACCATGCGTTGGGTGGAACCAGTAGCCGTACATTTTATACTCATTTGTGGAAAGATGTCCTGAAAGGAGTAAAGAAAGGTGACTGGGTTATTATCGAATTGGGACATAACGATAACGGACCGTATGATAGCGGCCGGGCACGTGCGTCTATTCCTGGCATTGGTAAAGACAGTCTCGAAGTAACAATTAAGGAGACAGGAGTTAAGGAAACAGTGTATACTTATGGCGAATATATGCGTCGTTATATTCGTGAAGTCAAGGCCAAAGGAGCTCATCCAATTCTTTTTTCTCTTACTCCGCGCAATGCTTGGGAGGATAAGGACAGTACCATAATAACTCGTGTAAATAAGACTTTTGGTTTGTGGGCCAAGCAAGTGGCTAAAAAAGAACATGTACCTTTTATTGACCTTAATGAGATAACGGCTCGTAAATTTGAGACTTTTGGCAAGGAAAAGGTAAAATATATGTTCTATTTGGATCGTATCCATACCAGTGTGTTTGGAGCACGGGTAAATGCTGAATCTGCCGCCGAAGGTATTCGTGAATATAAAAAACTGGAACTTGCCCGTTATTTGAAGCCTGTCGAACAAGATACGGTCACTGGTTCAACCAGAAAGAAAGGCTGTCCGGTGTTATTTACCATAGGTGACAGTACGGTGCGTAATCAGGATAAAGACGAGAATGGTCAGTGGGGATGGGGAAGTGTGATTGCCGAACTGTTTGACTTAAATAGAATTTCTGTAGAGAATTGTGCTAAAGCAGGCCGTAGTGCCCGTACTTATTTGGAGGAAGGCCGCTGGGATAAGGTCTATGATGCCTTGCAACCTGGTGATTTTGTATTGATTCAATTTGGGCATAACGACGCTGGAGCTATTAATACAGGAAAGGCGCGTGCTGAACTTCCAGGGGCTGGAGAAGAAAGTAAAGTCTTTTTAATGGAAGCCACTAAAATTTATGATGTGGTGTATACATTTGGCTGGTATTTGCGTAAATTTATCCGCGATGCTCAGGAAAAAGGGGCTATCCCTATTGTGTTGAGTCATACGCCACGTAATATGTGGGATAATAATGAGATACAACGTAATACCACATCTTTTGGTAAATGGACACGGGAAGCTGCTGAAGCAACAGGTGCGTATTTTATTGACTTGAATAAGTTGTCAGCAGATAAATTGCAACAGATTGGTTATGAGCAAGGTCTGAAATACGTAGCTCCTTATTTCTGTAAGGATCATACACATACATCATTGAAAGGAGCGCACTTGAATGCACAAAGCATTGCAGACGGTTTGAAAGAAACAGATTGTACATTGAAAAACTATTTAAAATAATTGGAGGTACTATGAAACGTGAAGCTTTTAAAATGTTCCTGAAACCAGGATTTGAAAAAGAGTATGAAAAACGCCATGCTGCTATTTGGCCGGAACTGAAACAGATGTTGTCAGAAAATGGCGTGTATGATTATTCTATCTATTGGGATAAAGATACTAATATCTTGTTTGCCTGTCAGAAAACGAAAGGTGAAGAATCTTCTCAGGATATGGGAAATAACCCGATTGTACAGAAATGGTGGGATTATATGGCTGACATTATGGAGGTGAATCCTGACAATTCTCCGGTTACTATTCCTTTGCCGGAAGTTTTCCACATGGATTAAACAGGCAATTCTGTACAAGATTGAAAAAAGTGCATGGCTTTTTTAGTGATGCACTTTTTTATATTTTTGCAAATAGTATATAAAAACAAAGCAGAATGAACAGGCTATTCTTCTTCATATTCTTTTTTATTGTATTGTTGGTAGAAGGAGTTGAGGCTGCAGTGGATGTGCGTTCCACTCGCTTTACAACCACATCCGGGTTAGGCAATAATTCGGTCAGATATATGTATCAAGACAGTAAGGGATTCATTTGGATGGGAACTCTTAACGGGCTTAGCCGTTTTGATGGAACTTCTTTTATTACATTCCGTCCTCGAAAAGGAAATAAGCCCTCATTGCCGGATCATCGTATACAGGAAATTATAGAGGACCAGAATTGTTTTTTATGGATAAAGACAACTGGAGAGTCAGTCGGGTGTTACGACTTGAAGAAGGACTGCTTTGTGGATTTTACAGGTAGTGGTGAATTTTTACGCCATTATTCGAATGTCTATTTTGTCAATAAAAATGAAGCTTGGGTAACGGGAGAAAGAGAAGGATGCCGGTTAATACGCTACCGGAAAGACCGTACTTTTACTTCAATTGCCTTCGATGTTCGTAATGGGCTTGCGTCCAACCTTATTCGTGATTTGAAGGTAGGTGCAGAAGGTTGGGCTTGGATTGCCACAGGAAAAGGGCTTTATTATTGGGATGGAAAGAAACTTCATGCAGTGGATGAGCGTATGGACTTTATGAGAATAGCTGTTCACGGGAAGAAAACCTATTTCCTGACGAATAAAGGGGATGTGTATACTTTTCTGAATGGGGCTTTAAAGAAGGAAGTTTCTATTGAAGGAGATTTTACTTACTATGATAATTTGATATTAGGTAAGAAGTGGCTTATTTTTAGTGCTACTAATATCTGGAGTTTTGACTTTGAAACGCATGTACTGACTTTAGCTGAAGAGGCACTGCAAATAAAAAGAGCGAAGGTTATTAAAGATAACAAGGGAGAATCGTGGGTTTATGGAAACAGTGGAGTATTAACATGGATTGATTCCCAATCGGGAAAAGTGACTCCTTTTTTATTGATGCCGGAAGAGAAGCGTAATTATGTGGACAGGGAACGCTATTATGTGGTACATGATTCACGTGGAATTATTTGGATTGGTACTTATGGTAACGGCCTTTTTGTATATGATGTTTCAAACGGGCAAATGAAACATATTGTAGCCGACTCTGACAATACGCAAAGTCAGATTGGCTCAGATTTTTTGCAATGTGTCATAGAAGACCACTCTGGTAATATATGGGTAAGTTCGGAATATACGGGAGTGTCCCGTTTGGAAGTCCTGAATGAAGGTACACTTCGTATTTTCCCGGCAGGTGAAGGGAAGTTTAATCGTTCGAATACGGTACGTACCCTGCACCGTTGTTCTTCAGGAAATATCATTCTTGGAACCCGTGATGGAAGAATGTATGAATACGATTCACAGTTGAATAATAAAAAGGAAGAAACAACTTATGGAAGTAATATTTATGCGGTTGTAGAGGATGCGGATGGAGGTCAGTGGGATGCTTCGCGTACCAAGGGACTGATTGTGGGTAACCGTGTATATACACATAATCCTTCCGATTCATCTTCATTGGGATCGAATCAAGTATTTTGTCTGTTGAAGGATAGTAAAAACCGTATATGGGTTGGAACTTTTGAAGGAGGACTTGATTTGGCCGTTCCAGGTAAGAATGGCTATACTTTCCGTCATTTCTTGACTTCCACTTATGGACAGCGTCAGGTGCGGGTTATTTTTGAAGATGACAATCATTGGGTTTGGGTTGGAACCAGTGAAGGCGTTTATGTGTTTCAGCCTGATAAACTGTTGAAAGATCCGTCTGCATATTATAGTTATACCTTCGATAACGGAATGTTGAGAAGTAATGAGATTCGTAGCATCGCTTCTGATGGGAAAGGGCACATCCTGATAGCAGAGTCGGGAGCCGGATTTTCGGTGTGCTCTCTTCCTGAAAATGGAAATTATGCTCAGCTGAAGTTTGAACATTTTGGATTAGAGGATGGATTGGTTAACGGAATGGTACAAACTTTCATTCCAGATATGAATGGTAAAATCTGGATTACCACAGAATTCGGTGTTTCTTGCTTTGATGCGGCCCGTAAAACATTCGAAAACTATTTCTTTTCTACAAATATGCTGGGCAATGTGTATGCCGAGAATTGTGGACTAAGTTTGGATGACGGCCGTATTGCTTTTGGTACAAATTATGGATTGACGGTGATTGATCCGCGTAGGGTAAAACATCCGGAAAGTAAAACGAAAGTTACGTTTACAGATTTGCGGTTGAATGGCATTTCGGTTAGTCCAGATGAACCGGATTCTCCTTTGGATATGTCTTTAGCCTATGCTTCAGAGGTGAATTTACAGTATTATCAAAGTTCTTTTGTGGTAGAATTTTCTACTTTCGACTACTCGGGAGCAGGAGGTTCTAAGTTCAGTTATAAGCTTGAAAACTATGATAAGGGATGGAGTGTTCCTTCGTCCTTGAATTTTGCGGCTTATAAAAATCTTTCTCCAGGAACCTATTATCTTCACGTTAAAGCTTCTGATGCTTCCGGATTATGGGGAGCGGAGGAATCTGTATTGAAGATTGTGGTGAATCCTCCTTTCTGGAAAACGCCATGGGCTTATATCTTGTATGTGATAGTGATAGCTGTACTGTTGTACATTGTATTCCGTATTATACGTAATATGAATACTTTACGTAACAAGATTAAGGTAGAGGAGCAGCTTACCGAGTATAAACTGGTGTTCTTTACCAATATTTCACATGAGTTCCGTACGCCGTTGACGTTGATACAAGGTGCGTTGGAGAAGATTCACCGCTTGAAAGTGCCGAAAGAAATGGCTTACTCTCTTAAGATTATGGACAAGAGTACGGAACGTATGCTGCGTCTGATTAATCAATTGCTTGAATTCCGTAAAATGCAGAATAATAAGCTGGCATTGTCATTGGAAGAAACAGATGTGATAGCTTTCCTGTATGAAATTTATTTGAGCTTCAAGGATGCGGCAGAATCAAAGAACATGGAATTCCGTTTTATTCCTTCTTGTCAGTCGTACCGGATGTTCATTGATAAGGGAAACGTGGATAAAGTAGTGTATAATATTTTGTCTAATGCCTTTAAATACACTCCGTCAAAAGGAAAGATTGAGTTTGTGGTGAATGTAGACGAATCGGCTGGAAGACTGAAAATGAGTGTATCTGATACGGGTGTGGGTATTCTCAAGGAAAAACGTGGCGAATTGTTCAAGCGGTTTATGCAAAGTAATTTCTCTGGTGACAGTGTAGGCGTGGGGCTGCATCTGACGCATGAACTGGTCAACGTGCATAAAGGAACAATTACTTATGAGGAGAATCCGGGAGGAGGCTCTATCTTTATTGTGACTTTGCCGACGGACAAGTCCGTATATGAAGAAAAAGATTTTCTTGTGCCGAACAATGTGCTGCTGCGTGAGGAGGAAATGGCTGAAAAGCATTTGGCGGATGTGGTATTGAAGGATGAAGAAGGGTTGGATGAAGTTCTTCCGGTAAATCCGCTGAATAAATACAAGGTCCTGATTGTAGAGGATGATAATGATGTGCGTGAATTTCTGAAAGAGGAGCTGGGAGTATATTTTGAGGTTGTAGCAGAAGCTGATGGAGATGCAGGATTGGAGCGTGCGCGTAATTATGATGCGGATTTGATTATCAGTGACGTGGTTATGCCGGGATGTTCAGGTTTTGAACTGACACGGAAATTGAAGACTGATTTTAATACCAGTCATATTCCGGTGATTCTGCTGACGGCCATGACTTCGGTAGATAATCATGTGAAAGGAGTGGAGTGTGGAGCTGATGCTTACATCACGAAACCGTTTAGTCCGAAACTGTTGTTGACACGGGCGTTTAAGTTGATAGAGCAGCGTGAAAAACTAAAAGAGAAATTCTCACATGATCCCAATCAGGTGCGTCCGGCTCTTTGTTCCTCTGATAAGGATAAATTCTTTGTAGAGAAGATGGGGCGCATTATGGAAACGCAACTGGGAAATCCTCAGTTTACTGTAGATGAGTTTGCTTCCATGATGGGGGTAGGACGTTCTATCTTTTATCGTAAGGTGCGAGGTGTAACAGGCTATTCTCCAAATGAATACATACGTATTATGCGAATGAAAAAAGCGGCAGAACTGCTTTCTTCTCCAGAAAATCTGACGGTGGCTGAGGTTTCGTATCAGGTAGGTATTAATGATCCGTTTTATTTTAGTAAGTGCTTTAAACTTCAGTTTGGTGTGACTCCTTCCGTCTATCAGAAAGGAGGAAGAGGAGAAAAGGAAAAAGAAGCAAATGCCGATTCTGAAGTCAAAGAAGAATAAGCTAGAGGTTGAATCTTCTTTGCTATTTGGAATTTGCAAAAATTAGAAATAAGCGGCCGATAATGTAAATATTTGATGAAAAATGTCGGGTATTCTGTAAAGTTCATGATTAAAGGCATGTAAAAGTAATAAATATTGAAATTATATAAAGAAAAAGTATTACCTTTGCATGAATACAAAAACATAGAAGATGGGACATCATCAATTAGACAGTTTAGACGAACAAATTCTGCGTATGATCGCAGGCAATGCACGTATTCCATTCTTGGAAGTGGCACGTGCTTGTAATGTATCGGGAGCCGCTATTCATCAGCGAATTCAGAAGTTGACGAACCTGGGAATTCTGAAGGGTTCAGAATTTATCATTGATCCGGAAAAGATAGGTTATGAAACCTGTGCTTACATCGGTTTGTATTTGAAGGATCCGGAACAGTTTGACACTGTAACGGAAGCTTTGAAGTTTATTCCGGAAGTAGTGGAATGTCATTTTACGACAGGGCAGTATGACATGTTCATCAAGATTTATGCAAAGAACAATCATCACTTGCTGGAAATTATCCACGATAAACTTCAACCGTTGGGCTTGTCGCGTTCGGAAACAATTATTTCTTTCCGTGAAGCTATCAAGCGCCAGATGCCGATAATGGATCTGGCGAATGATGAGGATTAAAATCGCGACGCTTATTTTTGCGTACGTTCGTAATCTACGAAACTATAGGAGTAGAGATGCTTTTCGTCTGTCGGATGGCATTCTCTACTTTTTTCTTTCCATAGCTCCGGACTTACTTCAGGGAAGAAGGCGTCGGCGGGTGCCTGCTCATCGTCTACTTCCGTAAGATACAGGCGGTCGGCCAATGGGAGTGCTTCCGTGTAGAGAGTGGCTCCCCCGGTGATAAATACCTCCTCGTCTTCCTTGCAGGTATGCAGGGCATCGGCCAGTGTGTGAAAACATTCCGCACCTTCAAAGTGCAGTTCCTGGCGGCTGAGTACCACGTTTCTCCGGTTGGGGAGAGCGCCTTTCGGAAGAGATTCAAACGTGTGGCGTCCCATAATGATAGTATGTCCGGTGGTCAGTGCCTTGAAGCGTTTTAAGTCGTTTGGCAGCCAGTAGAGCAACTTGTTCTGATAGCCTATTCCTCTTTTCTGGTTGATGGCTGCAATGATGGATAGTGTCATGTCTGAGGGTTTTAATGTTTATACAGATACTTTTCCGGCAATGTGAGGCCAGGGGTCATAATTCTCTAACTGAAAATCTTCATAGTGGAAGCTGAAAATATCTTTCACGTCCGGATTGATTTTCATGGTAGGCAGGGGGCGCGGGGTACGGGTGAGCTGCAGGTCTACCTGTTCTAGGTGATTCAGGTAAATATGGGCATCACCGAGGGTATGAATAAAATCACCCGCTTTCAAGCCGGTAACCTGTGCCATCATCTGCAGCAGCAGGGCATACGATGCAATATTAAAAGGTACCCCTAAGAAGGTATCGGCACTGCGCTGGTACATTTGCAGGCTGAGGCGGCCGTTGGCTACATAAAACTGAAAGAATGCATGACACGGCGGAAGATTCATGTTGTTCAGGTCGCCCACGTTCCATGCACTGACAATGATGCGTCGTGAGTCGGGATTATGCTTGATGGTTTCCACCGCTTCCGAAATCTGGTCGATGAACTTGCCGTCATAACCTGGCCATGAACGCCACTGGTAACCGTAGATGTGTCCTAAATCACCGTTTTCGTCTGCCCATTCGTTCCAGATTCTGACCCCGTTTTCTTGCAGGTATTTCACGTTGGTATCTCCTTGTAAGAACCAGAGCAGTTCATGGATGATGGATTTCAAGTGAAGTTTCTTGGTCGTGACAAGCGGGAAGCCCTCTTCCAGGTTGAAGCGCATCTGATGTCCGAACACGCTGATGGTGCCCGTTCCGGTACGGTCTTCTTTTCGTACTCCTTCCGTACGGATGCGGTGCAACAAATCGAGATATTGTTTCATGATTGGATTTTTTTGTTTGTGCAAAGGTAGCTAATTTTTTTGTATTTTTGCCGCCGTAATCAATTGCTGGAAACATGAATTTACCTTCTGATTTTATCCTCCGTACGCGTGAGTTGCTGGGAGATGCGGAGTTTGCTGCTTTGACTGAAGCCTTGGAAAAAGATACGCCTGTCAGTATTCGTATGAATACCGATAAATGTGGCCTTGTTCCGCAGGAAAGCACCTCTGTGCCCTGGTGTCGCGAAGGATATTACCTGTCCGGTCGTCCGTCGTTTACGTTTGACCCCTTGTTTCATGCGGGCTGCTATTATGTGCAGGAAGCTTCGTCCATGTTCCTGGAACAGGCGTTACGTCAGTATGTGCACGGGCCCGTCACGATGCTCGATTTGTGCGCGGCTCCGGGAGGAAAATCTACCTTGGCCCGTAGCATACTTCCGGAAGGCAGCTTGCTGGTGGCCAATGAGGTGATGCGCAACCGTTCGCAGGTGCTGGCTGAGAATCTGATAAAATGGGGAAATCCGGGGGTGATTGTAACCAATAATGATCCGGCTGATTTTACAGAATTAGGACCGCTGTTCGATGTGATTCTGACAGATGTGCCCTGTTCGGGTGAAGGAATGTTCCGCAAGGATGAAGTGGCCGTGCAGGAGTGGAGCATAGAGAATGTGGACACCTGCTGGCAGCGTCAGCGCCGTATTTTACGGGATATATGGCCTTGCCTGAAGACCGGAGGACTGCTGATTTATAGCACGTGTACATATAATCGGGAGGAAAATGAGGACAATGTGGCATGGATTGCACAGGAATTGGGGGCAGAGATACTTCCTTTGGAGACGCAGCCGGACTGGCACATTACGGGAAATCTGACCGGTACGGAGTTTCCGGTTTACCGTTTCCTGCCTCATAAGACTACGGGTGAAGGTCTGTTTATGGCAGTGCTGCGGAAAACAGCGGATGAACCCGCGGTGAGTGTGCGGACAAAGACCGGTGGAAAGGCTTCCAAAAAAGGGAAAGGGGGTAAGGTGGTTGTACTTCAAGTACCAAAGGAGATGAAAGCCTGGGTGCAGGGAGCCGGAGATTATGTGTTTGAAGTCAATGACAGTGAAGCGATGGCCTTTCCTGCTGCCTATAAAGATACGTATGACCTGTTGAAGAGCCAGTTGCGCATACTGCATGCCGGAATTTCTTTGGGAGAACTGAAGGGAAAGGACTGGCAGCCTTCGCATGCGCTGGCTATGAGTACCGTTTTTGAGAGAGATTCGTTTCCGATGGCTGAACTGACTTACTCACAGGCCATTGCTTATTTGCGGAAAGAAGCGGTAGTACTTTCACCGGAAGTGCCGAAAGGGTATGTGACATTTACTTATCAAGGTCAGGTATTAGGATTTGCCAAGAATATCGGTAACCGGGCCAATAACTTGTACCCGCAGGAGTGGCGAATCCGAAGCGGATATTTGCCGGAAATTATTCCGGATTTATTCGGATAAAAAACGCCTTTACGTTTACGCTAAAACGCAAGTACGTTTTACTTGAAACGCAAGTGCATTTTAATCAAAACGCAAGTACGTTTTCCCTCAAACGCAAGTGCGTTTTTCAGGAGGAATCCAAGCGTTTTGATTAAAAAATTGCAACTTGCTGAAGTGTACTGAAAATAGTTGTCAGTTTGAAGATTAATTCCTGACAAAGTTGAC
>ENA-ORSM01002391-ORSM01002391.1-human-gut-metagenome-genome-assembly--contig:-NODE-2391-length-13322-cov-8.802894_pt1 | contig 13322 bp, 6 predicted proteins | sample MGYA00241903_ERZ509170 | MGnify/ENA primary metagenome ERZ509170 (study PRJEB26280, sample SAMEA2338784) | human gut metagenome | biome: human gut; feature: human-associated habitat; material: faeces...
TGGTCACCTTCACATCTTTGCCGAAGGTGAAAGCAATGGGCTTTCCCTCAGCTTCCGTGCATTGCATAGCAATATCCGAAGGCAAGAGAACGGTAGTACCGTCGTGGGCAATCGCCCAGTTGAGGCTTTTTCCGGCTTCGATGTTGACAATTAGTTTCCCGTCCGGTGAATTCAGTTGATATTGCTGTGCTTGTGCAGTCAACGCACAAGAAAGCAATAGGCTAGCGAAACAACTGCTGATTCTTTTCATTTTTTATTTTATTATTGATTATCAATCTTTACTTAATTCCGTTGATATTTAGCAGGAATAGCCATCATCTCTTCTAAGAAGAGAGGATCGTCAAACTGGCAAGTCTGTCGGTTGTATTGTCCCCCCGGAGTGTCCCAGAGCATCGGGCACATACCGCGCGAGTAGATGGCCTCGGTTACAGAAACACAGAAGAGCCTTATCACTTCCTTTGTTCTGTTTTTGGACTCGGCGCAATATTCGCCTACGATGACGGGGATTCCTTTGTCTACGCAATTCTTCTTTAGTAGGTCCATATTGTCGTTCAGTTCCTTGAAGTCAGCTTCCGTTCCCCAGCTTTCCCGGCCTACACCCCAGTCGACAACCTCACCTCCACCCAGTATGGCAAAGTCTGCGGGAGTATAGTAATGCACAGTAAGAGCAAGTCGATTGGCGGGATCGTTCGGCATCTTGAACAAGGGATCGTAGGCATACTCCAAGTTGGTGTTGTAGATTTCCACCAACAGATGACGTTTGGCGTTGTTACCGCCGCTGTTTCTTACTATGTCGACAAAGAGCTGGTTGAGGTCGTTCACGTATCCCAGTGCCTTTGCCTTGTCGGCTTCACTACCGCTCCACGGGGTCCAAATTTCATCGTACCCGATTTCATTCATTGGCTCGAACAATAAATGGTCGCCGTACTTCTCGAAGCGTTCGCATATCTGTTTCCAGATGGAAGTGAATTTTTCTTTTGCTTTGCTGTCGGTGGGTACTTGTTTAATCCATTCGTTTTCGTGGTGGATATTGATGATAGCCACCATACCACAGTCGAGGGTCCAGTTCAGGATTTTCTCTACGCGGTCCATCAGGTCGGGATGCACCTTGAAGTCGTCGGACAGCAGATTGCCCCAGCTGACCGGTATACGCAGGGATGAGTAGCCCGCTTTGGCATATCCTTCAATGATTTCTTGTGTGATAACGGGACTTCCCCATGCTTGTTCGTAATTGAGAATGCTGCTTGGGTCTATCCAGTCGCCTACAGCATCCAGCGTGTTGCCCAGGTTGATGCCCAGTCCCATTTCGTTAATCAGTTGGTGAGTCGTGAGGTTCTCGCGTACAGTGTATTTTTCCGGTTCATCGCTTTGGATATAGGCTGCCTGCTCCACGTTGATTTCTTGTACGTGCTCCTTTACGCTGACGGTGATGGTGGCGTTGCGCACGTCGGGCGTGGTGTTGGGTTCTACGGTTATGTTATAGATTGCTTGTACGGGAGTGCTGCTTTCCGAGGTTACTTTGCACCATGCTTCCGAACTTTGGAAAGTGGCTGGTTTATTGGGTGTGATACCGAATTTCCTGCTACCTCCCGTTTGTTCAAAATGGAAGGAGGTAGGTTCTACGATGATTTTCAGTTCTTTTTTATCGTCAGAGCAAGCTGTCATCAGAAATAGAACCAGACTGGTTAATAAGGTTTTCTTGAAGATTTGTGTCATGGTATCGGTGAATTTTCGTTTTAATAATTTCGGTGTATTTATTTTTAGACGCTGATTCAATTGAATCAGCGTCTAAGAGTTTAAAAGAAGGTGTCACTTTGTGTAATCCCGTGCCCGATTTTAATTCAAATTATTGAATTATTGTGTCTTGACAACTCGGAAATTATCAAAATACATTTCGATGTTGTACGGACCATTTTCGCTAGGGTTTGTCATCTGGAGTGCCAACTCGTCACCGTCACGTTTTTGGAACTCGCTCCAAGTGGCTTCGTCTACCAGTTCGGAAAGTGGAATGCTGCACTGCATCCATTGACCTACTTCGGTTTTCCCGGTGAAATCACTCACCGGACGATAGTTCGTGTAGTTGTGAGCCTCATTCCCTTTTAGGTAGATGCGGAAGACAGGACCTTCACCATATTCTACTGCTACGAAACATTCGAATTGCAAAGCCAGTTCGGAAGTCGGTGTATTAGTAGGCAGGAAGGCTGCGTCGATGCCCCATACGGCACCGTTCTGCAATTGGCCCCACCAGTAGTTCCATGCTGAAAGTTCGCCTGATATGCTGTAGCATTTACCATCCGAGAAGAAAGGAGCTGCCGTGCCGTCGGCTGTGATGGGTGCAGCTTGTCCGCCCCAGGAGAACCAACCGATGTTGTCATAGTTCAATACAACATTCTCCAAAGGATAAAAGCCCGGAACTTCGGCAGTGCCGCCCATGGTGGTGATGGCGAGTGAGCAAGTGCCTTGAGGTGCACGCGGCATGGTGAAGGTAAGCATATCATTGGCTTCGCTTACGGTTACAGTAGAGAGGTCTACCGAGCGGTTACCCATTGTGATGGAGGCGATATCCATGAAATTCTGTCCCAGTACGGTAACTGTAGTACCCGTGATAGGCATCATGGAGCTTACCTTGCTGATACTCGGCGGGAGGGCTGTGCGACGGAAGGGAGTGAATGCGGATGCGGTATAGCACTCCACTACCAGGCTGCCTTCATCAATCAGGCCTGCGGGAGCATTGAATGAAATCTCGGTGAAGTCTCTATTAACTGTGTAGTCAGTCACTTCTACTGAAACAGGTGCATCGGTGATGTCGTCCACGGCAGTGGTGAAATAGACACGCTGAATTTCGTAGAAGTTACCGCCCACGATGCGCAGAGGCGTACCCGCCTCCACGGGGAAGGTTGTGGCTACACGGGTGATGTAGGGTGCGGGCGAGAGCACATGCATGGAGTACGTGGCAATGCCGTGCGAGGTCTCGATACGCAGTTCGCCTTTCAGTTCCGGATTGGCACCTGTCAGTTGCAATTCGCTGGGAATGGTAAGTATCAGGTTAGTGGAAGTTCCGTAGTTGCTGTTGAACGAAATTTCTTGTTCGTTGATAAATACTTTCTTCACATCGTTCAGATTCTCTCCGATGACTACAATCATGGTGCCCGGATTTACATCGGTAAACGTACTGTCAGCTTTCTCGGGATCGATAAGACGGATGTGGTGGATTACGGGAACACCACCGCCCTCATCATCGTTGCAGGCAGTGAAAAGATTGCATGCCAATAGGATGGTGAGCAACACAAAAGGAAAATGTATATATTTCATATTAAAGTCGTTATTTGAGATAATGAATGTATAACTTGGTTTATTCACTGAATTCGTATGCTACCGGTTCTTCGTTCAGTAGCGGATTCTGGATGACATCGCTTTCCGGATAAGGCATCAGGATGTTGCCGTGGTGGATTTCGATATTCTCGCCCGGTTCCTGCCAATTTTCTATGCCTTCGAGGAAAGTGTCGCCTTCTTTCTTGCCGAAGTGAAGGTAACCGTCTTCGTCCTTCACGATGAGGTCTACTGTATAGCCGCGGTGTTGGTTCTGGAAGTAATTCAGCATGTAGTCGGGTTTCCAGTGATACCACGATACCATGTCATACCAGTTACAATACTCCATCGAGAACTCTACGCGGCGTTCGCGAATGATGTCTTCGAAGGTTACGCGTTCCTTGCGAGGGATACGTGCACGGTCGCGTACCTGGTTCAATGCTTCCAGGCCGGGGCCTCCAGTCAGTTCTTCGCTGTTGCCCAGACAAGCTTCGGCATAGGTCAGGTAAACATCGGCAAGGCGTAGGATGTAGGTGTTGAGAGGAGAGTTCATGGACTGGACATAACCGTCGTTGTCGTCGTCCGGACCGCCCGGTACACCTTTTTTAATGCAAGAGGTGTTGCCATCGTATGTATAGCCTCCGTCGGCAATGCAGATGTATGAATAGTATGTACCCGGTGTGCAGAAGGTGGCATTGCGGCGGATAGTGTCGCCCAACTCATATTGCTGGAGCATATCGATACTTGCCTGATAGCTGCTCCATACGTTTACACCGCCGGTCATCTCGCTGTTGCCGGCGAGGTCGGCAAGTAGAGTGTTGCATACGCCCCAATCACCCAGTGGCACCCACTGCATGGCAATGAGCGATTCGGGATTGTTGTTGTGCTTATACTTGAAGAGGTCTTCATAGTTTTCGTAAAGGCTGATGCCGCTATTGTTTATCACGTCGGCGGCCAGTTCCTTGGCTTTCTCCAGGTCAGCGTTGTCGCGTGCGCCTCCTTTCCAGCCTGAGCGGGCGAGGTAGACTTTGGCAAGCATGCCTTTTGCCCCCCATGCGCTGGCACGTCCTTTGGCGGTTGCCACTTCAGGAAGATTTTCGGTTGCATAAGTGAGGTCACGAATAACGAGTTCCAGTACATCTTCTTCGCGGTGGAGTGGTTGCATGGGATTGGCAACCACTTTGTCGTTGTCTTCGATGATGATAACCGGTCCCCAGAGGCGGACCATGTAGAAGTAGGCACAAGCACGCATCAGGCGGGCTTCGGCAATGGCTGTACGCTTGGCACGTTCGCTTACGCTGTTGCTACATTTGGTCTGCACATCACTGATAACGGCATTGGCCATTGTAATGACCGAGTAGAAACCTGTCCATGCGTTGGCAAGGTTTTCACTTAAGGCTGTTACCTTGAAGTTGGTGAACTCGGGAGCTCCCCAGCGACTGAAGTTGTCGTTGGCACGGTTACTGCCCAGCGGTACGATAGCGCGGGAGTTGAGGTCGAACCATGCACGGTTGTAAAGTGGTGCAGTGGCTTGTTCGAGTGCATTGTCGGAAGTGTAGTATGTCACATCTACATAGTTTCCTTCGGGAGCACGTTCCAGAAATGAGTCGCTACATGCTGTGAGCAGAAGGAGCGATGATATAAGGGTTAGAAATCTGTGTTTCATAACTATATTGAGATTTTAAATGATAAATGATTTGTTAGGCCCATTAGAAATTGAAGTTAAGACCAAATGTATAGATACGTTGCGAAGGATAGCGCGCATCGTCCACACCACGTAGCAATACATTGTAGTTCAAGGCGCCTATTTCGGGATCGTAGCCTTTGTAGCCTGTGATGGTACAGAGGTTCTGGATGTTGACGTAGAGGCGCAGATGGTCTATCTGCAAATGGCGCAACCATTTCTGTGGGAAGGTGTATCCCAGCGAGATGTTCTTTATGCGGAGATAGGAAGCGTCTTCCACAAAGCGGTCGGAGATACGGTTGTTGTCGTTGGCGCTACTGGTAGTGATGCGTTGTACTTTGGCTGCATCGGCGTTGGCCACGTAAACATTGGAAAGTACCTCGTCGCCGACTTCGGGGTCGTACATGGCGATTAGGGCAATGTCGGTAGCTTCTTTCAGCAGGTTACTGTTACGCATGGGGTCGGTGAAGGTGCGGCGAATCAGGTTGATGGCCTTGTTGCCCACCGAGCCGTTCAGGAAGATGTTGAGGTCAAATCCCTTATAAGAAAGGTAGTTGTTGAAGCCGAACGTGAATTTGGGTGCCGGATTGCCGAGGAATGTGCGGTCTTTCTCATCAATTACACCGTTGTTGTCGCGGTCTTCATAGATGTAGTCACCTACCCAGATGCCCGATTTGCCGATGGTCTGGTCCTTCGGGATGGCTACTTGGATGCGGTTGCCCGTTTCGTCGAGCAGGAAGTTGCCGTCGGCACCTTTCTTGTAGAAATCTCCTTCTTCCTTGAACATACCGATTACTTTATAGCCGTAGAACTGCCCGACCGGTTCGCCCACCATGGTGTAGGTCAGTGTTTCCGAACCGTTGATTCCCGAAATAGCGGATGATTCGGAGTAGAGTTTCGTCACTTCGTTGCGGTTGATGGAGAAGGTGAGTCCTGAGGTCCAGGTGAAATCACGTGTCTGGATGTTGTGCGTGTTTAGGGTAAATTCCACACCTTTATTGGTCATAGCACCGGCATTGACCCATGGTGCACGAATCAGACCGCTTACGTAGGTAGGAAGAGAAGCTTGCATCAGCAGATTGTCCGTTTTCTTGTAATAAGCATCGGCAATGAACTCTATGCGGTTGTTGAAGAGGGCGAGGTCGAGTCCTACATTGAAGGAGTTTGTTTCTTCCCACTTCAGTTCACGATTAGGATAGTTGCCTGCATAGAAACCAGTGCCCCAGATGGAGGCTGCCGAAGCCATGGTGACGCCATAGGCATAGGAACCTGCCCATTGGTTGCCTACCACACCCCAACCCAAGCGGAGTTTCAGTGAGTTGATGGCTTCCACATCTTTGAGGAAAGCTTCGTTATTGACTTTCCAAGCCAATGCTACCGAAGGGAACCAACCCCAACGACTTTCTTTGGCAAACGAAGACGAACCGTCGGCACGGAGCGTAGCGGTCAGCAAGTAGCGGTCGTTGTAGTTGTAGTTCAGACGGCCGAAGTATGATTCGATGGCGGATGAACCACGGGAACTGTTGGCTTTTGCTGTTGTGGCATCGCCCGCATCCAGTTCGTGTACGGAGTTGAAGAGGAAGTTGGTACGACTGCCGCTCAGCGACTCGTACTTATTTTCTTGCGCTTCGTGTCCCAGCATGGCAGAGAGGCCGTGTTTGCCGAAGGTATTATTATAAGTAAAGTAAGTTTTCAATGTCCAGTTGCTTCCGTTGCCGGCTCCACGGCTTGCTGACGACTGCTGCTTGAAGTGCTCGTAGTCGTAGGAGGGGGTAAACTTATAGTCGTTGCTGTAATTGAAGTTGGCGGCATATTCCGTACGGAATACGAGTCCTTTCCACAGCTTGATGTCGGCAAAGGCGTTGACATAGACTTGTGTGCTGCGACTATAGTTTTCGTTTTGGATAAGGTCGGAGAGGGGGTTGGAGAAGTAAGTTCCATACATGTTCTCCGTCTGCATGCCGAAACTGCCGTCCGGGTTGCGGGCAGGCACTTCGGGGAGCTGGTTCAGGGCATTGTAGATGGCACCCGAACCGTCCACGTTGTTGGTCTGCTGTGTACGGGCTACGGAGGCACGCAAGCCAGTGGTGAGCCACTTGTTGATGTCGTTGTCCATGTTGACACGGAAAGAGAAACGCTCGAAGTCCGAACCGAATACAATACCGTCTTGCTTCATGTAGCCGCCTGATAGCGAGTATTTCATGCTCTTCGAGCCTCCGGAGATGTTTATCTGATGGTTGTGCATCGGGGCAGTGCGGAAGATTTCATTCTGCCAGTCGGTACCGCGGCTGAGGAGTGAGGGGTCTTTGAACTCTTCGCGTGCGCCGAAGCCGATGGTGGCGGCGCGGAGGTTCTGGTAAACGGCATATTCGGGGAGTGTCAGTGTTTCCAGTTTCTTGGGAAGCTGTTGCAAGGCATAGTAACCTTCGTAGGAGACCTTTGTTTTGCCCTCTTCGCCCTGACGGGTGGTGATGAGTACTACACCGTTGGAGGCGCGGCTACCATAGATGGCTGTGGCCGATGCATCTTTCAATACTTCCATGGAAACGATGTCTGCAGGGTTGATGGAACTGAGCACGCTGTTGTTGCTGGTGTTGTTGCCTGAGATGGCTACACCGTCGATAACGTAGAGCGGTTCGTTGCCGTTCAAGGAGTTGATACCACGGATGCTGACCGAGATACCGCCACCCGGAGTTCCGGAATTCTGGGTCACCTGCACACCGGCGGCACGTCCTTGCAAAGCTTGGTCGAGCGAGGTGACTACGGACTTTTTCAGTTCGTCACCCGTCACGCTGACTACGGAACCGGTCAGGTCACTGCGTTTCATCGTACCGTATCCCACTACTACTACTTCGTCCAGCATCTCATTGTCTTCTTGCAGCAGTATGTCGATGCGGGTGGTGCGCTCTACTTTCACCTCTTTGGTGCGGTAGCCGATGTAAGAGACTATCAATGTTTGTCCCAGATTTGCCTGGATGGTGTAACGGCCGTCGATGTCGGTAATGCCGCCCGTATTGGTTTCTTTCACTTTGACGGTGGCTCCTACAAGTGGCTCACCGCCCGATTCTGATTTAACGATACCGGATACTGTTTTGGTTTGTCCATACGTGGAAACAATACCCAAACCTAGTAACACGATAACAAGCAATTGTCTCAATTTTGTCCATTCCCATTGAGAGCATACATTTGCGTGTAACTTCATAATACTTTAATTTTAATTTAAGATTTAAAAATAACTGTTATCAAAAGCTACTGCAAATATGGAAAGTTATCATAATAGCATAGGTCTATCATGTCTCAAATAACATACCTTTATGTTTCAAGTTATCATTTTAGACTGCGGATGTAATCAGATGGTGATATTCCAAATTCATTCTTGAAGTTTACAGTGAACCTTTTTGGAGAACTGAATCCTACCTCATAGGCAATTTCTGCAATTTGTTTCTGGCTTTCTTTTAGAAGTTGCTTACTGCGCTTCAAACGGATAATCCGGATGAATTCTGCCGGACCTTTACCGGTGATACACATCAGCTTTTTGTAGAGATGGCTACGACTCAACCCCAATTCTGCTCCTAACATTTCCACAGAGAAGTCGGAATCACTCATGCGCTCTTCTACTATTTTGATAGCTTTTTCAATAAATTGTCTGTCTAGTGGAGTGATTGTTATTTCATTAGGTGTCACTTCTATTTTCTGACTGAATTTACGATGGCTTTTTTCTGTCCATTCAATAAATTTCCTGATGCGCAGCTTTAGTAATTTGAAGTCAAAAGGCTTTACGATATAGTCATCGGCTCCTTGCTCAAATCCTTCACTTTTGTATTCTTCTGCCATACGGGCTGTAAGCAATATAACGGGAATGTGGGACCATTGCATGTTTGTTTTGATTTGCCGACATAGCTCTGTTCCATTCATCACTGGCATCATGATGTCGCTTATTACAATATTGACGCTGTTTTTTTCTAATATCTTCAATGCCTCTGCTCCATTGTAGGCAACCTGTATGGCGTATTCATCGGACAGGTATTCAGACATGAAACTACAGAAATCCTTGTTGTCGTCCACCAACAAGATGGTATACCGCAATTCTTCCGCATTTGGAACGGGAAGTTCATTCGGAGCTTTGTCATTGTTTAGCAGTTCCGGAAGTAATTCCTCCTTTTCACTGGCATATGTGACGATAGGCAATTTAACGGTAAATACGGAACCTTTAGGAAAATTGTCCGTGACGGAGATTGTTCCTTTGTGTAGATGTACATATTCGTTTGCAATATGCAGGCCGATTCCACTGCCGGTTTTTTCCGAAGTTTGTTGCACCTGATAAAAACGTTCGAAGATATGTTTCTTGTCTTTGTCTATGATACCTTGTCCGTTGTCTGCCACACAGATGCATACATTGTCATCTTCGCGATAAAGATGTACATTGATTTCTCCTTTATCAGGAGTGTATTTGAAGGCATTGGACAACAAGTTGTTCATTACTTTTTTTATTTTAACCGGATCGAAGGACATGTTCAGGTTTTCTACTTCGCACATGAAACAGAAGCTGATGGTATGGTCAAGAGCATACTCTTGAAAAGTACTGCAAATCTCGCGGATAAAGTTGACAATATCTCCCGATTTGTAATGAGCTGTCTCGGCTCCTACATCCAGTTTCCGGAAATCAAGCAGAGAGTTTATCGATGTAAGTAATTGTTGTGCATTTTTATTGATTGTATTTAGCTTTTTGCGTATTCCGTTATCCAGGGGCTCTGATAATAACATTTGTAACGGGCTGATGATAAGTGTCAGTGGTGTACGTAAATCATGGCTTATATTTGTAAAGAACTTTAGCTTCATCTCATTCAGAAGCAACTTTTGTTCTTGCTCCAGTTTTGCTCGTTGTTGTTCCAGTCTTATGTAATGATGCTTTTTTAATCGGTATATTACATAGGATATTATGCCAATGGCAAACAATATGTACAAGATGATGGCAACATTACATAAATATATTGGAGATGAAACGGTTATATTCAACTCGCTAGCTTCGTCATTCCATATACCGTCACTGTTACAGGCTTTGATTAATAGTTTGTAATTACCAGGAGGAAGGGTGGTGAAAGCCACCTTGTTTTCGTTTGTATAGTACCATTGGGTATTTAATCCTTCCAGTTTATAGGCATATCTTATTTTATCAGCATTCAACAGATCGCCTGCGGCAAATTCGATGGAGATTAAATAATCGTCATATTTGACAGCCAATGATGGGGTTCTGCCAAGTACAGTTGTTAATAGTTTGCGTCCTTCATATATTGAGTCTACTTCTATATGTTGATTGCCAATGGTCAGATTCGTAAAATACACCTTTGCCAGCGGTCGGCTCTTTTCGGTCAGTTTGTTCGGATTTATGGATGTATAGCCACTGGTGCCTCCCAGCAGCAAATCTCCGCTGGACAATTTACAAGAGGAATGGGAGTTGAAATGATTTTCTGACAGTCCGTCTCTGGTAGAAAGATTCTTGAAAGAAAAGTCTAATCCTTTCTGGGTGTCCGGCGTTACTTCCAGTATAGACAATCCGTTACTTGTTGCAAGCCACATGTTACCGTGATTGTCTTGAGTTATACTGTTAATGAGATTGTCGCACAATCCGTTGGTTACGTTGAACCAGTACAGTGAATCATTTTTTAAGTCCCAGGCGGTCAATCCTTGTTTATGGGCTAACCACAATATATCTCTGTCGTCCTTGAATACGGAGGAGATGAAGAATTGCTTGAATGGCTGTGTCTCTTTTCGATTGGCATAAATCATTTCGGGCTTTCTCGTCACGATGTCCATTACACAGAGTCCGTATGTAGTCCCGATATACATTTTGTCTCCATAGTCATAATAGATATTGAGTACATTGATGTTATTCCCGTCAGGCAGTAGATAATTTGTCGCAGTATTCGCGTCCGGATTAAAACAAGTCAAAGTTCCCAGTACGTAGCCTATCCATAAGTTTCCATATCGGTCTTCCTTCATGCTCCATACGCCACTGTATGGCAGTTGGCTGTTCTCTGGAGTAAAATGGCGAATACTGTTGTTCTCATAGCAGAACAATCCGTCTTGATAGCTTCCTGCCCAAATACGTCCTTTATTGTCTTCGAGAAGACTGATGATGGCTATGTCGGGGATGGATAGTTTGCGAATGGCAAATCCTTTTTGTTTTTCTTTCACATAAAGTCCGTTTCCATCTGTTCCTAGCCAAATGTTTCCGGCCTTATCCTCTAAAATGGAGGCTATGTCACCGCATTCTTTATGCTGGGTATCAATAAATTCATAGAAGCTTTCGTGATAATAAGAAACTACTTTTTTGAAATTTCCTAACCAAATGACACCTGAATCATCACGGTAGATTGCATTTATTCTGTTGGAAGCAAGGGATGTGGAAGACATAGGGTTGTTCAGAAGGTTGACAAGGTTGTCATTTACGTAGTCGTAAATGAATACTCCTTTATGGTCCGTTCCTATCCAGACATGCCCGTTCGAGTCATCCAGTATGCTCCTTACTGCATTACTTTTTGTCTCTATTTTAGAATGGAGATTGATTTGGTTCCATTCCGATTTTATGTTTTTCTTATAGAATATTTGTTCATCGGTATATGAATACAGCCAGATGCCTCCATGATAATCAATGTATATATGCTTTTCGATAATAGAGTTGGAGGGTAAGCTGATGCTATCTACCCGTTTATATTTTTTTGCGTTGTTTCCTACTTTCAATAAGGTTGAATTCCAAAGAAGATACAGGTTTTCACCATCATCACTGATACTCAGTTCCGGAGTTTCTTCTGGAAAGTTTTCTATTTTGAATGTTTGAAGGACTTTATGAGAAAAATTGAAGTAAAAAGCATTTTGGCCTTGCAGTACCCATAAATTGTGTTTTTTGTCAACATGTACTTTGTAGGTACCATTTATCTGGATGCCTATTTTAAGGAGGTATGAGGGAATATCGGTAATGAAGTTGTCTTTGTCCCGGTCGTATATACAATATCTTGCCTCGCTTCCAATCCACAAATTGCCCCAACCGTCTTCCTGTAAGTTCCAGATGTCGTTAGACAATAAAGAATGGATGTCTTTTTCTTTGGGCTGATACACTTTAAAGCTATATCCGTCGTATCGGTTCAATCCATTGGCGGTTCCTATCCATAAAAAGCCTTCACTGTCTTTCAATATGGTTTTTACGTTATTGTTTGAAAGCCCGTTTTCTACTTTCAAATGGCGAAATACATACGGAGTTTGTCCTGCTAACGGTAGATAAGCCAGTAACAGAAGAATGAGGGGGAACGCTAATTTGTGTAAATAGTTTGTAAAAGACATACTATATAATCTGAAATTGAATTCTCAAAGATAGCAATATCTTATTTAAATAAACGTAAATATGTTGCATTAATAGGTCTGTAATGTTGCATCGCGGTCGTATAAGTCTTAAACATGCCATCCGTTTGTTGTCTTGCGTGTCTTGAAGTGTTTTTCTCATTTATTATTCAATTCCTTTGCAAGGAAGGAATGGCTCCTGCCAATATGATTAACCTTCTAATACTTTATCGAAAATGAACAGATTCATCATTTTATTTTTATTTTCTTTAGGAATATTGTCAACATGTGTGTTTGCCGTAGAGGTGATTCCACAGAATGAAGGATGGAATTTTCACCGGGGTTTTCAGGCACCTGCTTCGGAAACAGTGAAGGTGGCTTTACCTCACACTTGGAATGCGGCCGATGGCATGTTTGGTAATACCGATTATTACCGGGGATTATGCAATTACAGTCGTAAGTTGTCTGTTCCTGCCCATTATCGGGGGAAACGTTTTTTCTTGAAAGTGATGGCCGCACAGACAGTTGCCGACATCTTTGTCGACCGTCATTTTGTGATGCAGCATAAAGGAGGTTATACAGCATTTGTGGCAGAATTGACCGATTTCCTGGTTCCGGGCACAGAAAGTGTGTTGGAAATTCGTGTCGGCAATGCTCAGACCATGGATGTCGCTCCCATTTGCGGCGACTTCAATATGTTTGGTGGGTTGTATTGGGGGGGGACTGCTGGTGACGGAGGATGTCTGCATAGAACCTGCCTATTATGCTTCTTCAGGTGTATTCTTCACTCAGTCCGATGGTATCGGAGAAAAAGGCCCGTTTGAAAATTGAAACACTGCTTTCGGCAAAGGAAACTGCTGTGACCGGTTGCGAGGTGGAGTTTCAACTATATGACAAGGAGAAGTTGCTTCGCCGTGTTGCCAGTACGGAGGTGGATGCGGATAAAAAGGTGATGATGGACATAGTGCTTGAAAGGCCTCATTTGTGGGATGGA
>ENA-ORSM01002396-ORSM01002396.1-human-gut-metagenome-genome-assembly--contig:-NODE-2396-length-13317-cov-3.037626_pt1 | contig 13317 bp, 4 predicted proteins | sample MGYA00241903_ERZ509170 | MGnify/ENA primary metagenome ERZ509170 (study PRJEB26280, sample SAMEA2338784) | human gut metagenome | biome: human gut; feature: human-associated habitat; material: faeces...
GGAGGATTTCAAGAAAGCCTACCCGGACAAGCCTCTCGCTATTACGGCTGGCGTAGAAGGCAACCTCTCCAGTATACGTATCATACAAGGCGATATCATGCTGCCGGGAGCGTTTCAGATGAACGTCACGGGTAGCATGGAGTCCGTGACGGATAGCATCCGGCGAACCGGTGAGATTCAGTTAAAGGCTCGATCCGGTAATCTGGACTTTTTGCTGGCGATGCTTCCCGCCTCCCAACGGGATCAATTTGCCATTCCGGCAGGAATTCAGTTGAAGGGGGAAGCTACAGTCGCAAATCAAGAATACCGCACCGAGCTTGTTCTTACCCAAGATAAAGGTAAAGTAGGTCTGACCGCCCGCTATAATCCGGTAAAACTGGCTTATGAGGCTAATTTACGGATAGACAGTCTGGAACCTACTCATTTCATGCCCAAAGACTCTCTATTTTGGCTGACCGCCTCTGTTAAAGCAGAAGGCCGGGGCACAGACCCTTTCTCTGAACGTACATGGGCCAAACTGGACGGTAAGATATCGGATATACGCTATGGCGCCTCATCGGTATCAGACGTATCCATCGATGGCTCTCTGGAAAAGAACTTACTGAAAGTGGACTTGCTTAGCAAATACCCGTTGGCGAAAATGGATGTCTCCTTAAACGCGACCCTCCACAAGCACGAGGTGAAAGCGATGTTGATAGCGGATGTAGAGAACATGGATTTACAGGGTATGCACTTAATGGCAAATCCCTTCGCCACCTCTTTCCAGCTCTTTGCCGAGGCAGAAAGTAATCTGGATGAAGATAACACGATCGACGTTACGTTAGGAAACTGGGAGGTCGTCACCCCGAAACAAAGTTTCAAGCCGAAAACGCTGACCTTGCATGCCCGGACGGATATCGATACCACCCGTGTGTCTTTCCACGCCGGGGATTTAGGGATCATCCTCACGGGTAATGATTGCATACACCACATCACGGATAAGTTGACTAAGGTATCGAACGATATCACCCTCCAATTGGAACGGGACTCGACAGTCAATCTGGAGATCCTTCGCCCGCTCCTCCCCGATATGTACCTCGAGGTACGGGCAGGACAGGACAATCCGATCTACAACTATCTCCAAACCTATTACGTAGATTTCAAGAGCATCGCCATGAACGCCTATACCTCACCGGAAACGGGTATACGCATGGATGCCTCCATTTACGATCTGGCACGGGATACGATGCAGATCGATACCATCCGGGCGGAGATGCACCAAGATTCGCTCGGACTACTCTATAGCGCCCAAGTGATCAAGAATAAATACAGGCAGCAACAACCTTTCAGCGCCGGGCTGGACGGGCAAATACGTTATGGCTTCGGCGACGCCCGCCTCTATTTCAAGGACGGGAAAGGCGAGACCGGCTTGTTGCTCGGAATCCGGGCCGATAAGATACAGAACGGGGTCAAGTTCCATCTCTTCCCCGATGACCCGATCATAGCGTTCCGCCCTTTCAAGCTGAACCCGGATAATTACGTCGTGGTACGCAGCATGAAGGATATCGAGGCGAACCTACGACTCAGCGGAGATAATAACGCCGCCCTCTGGATACACTCCCAAGCGGAAAGTGACGAGATGGAGGAAGTCCACGCCGAGTTGAACCAGATCGACCTTGGGGTTATCTCCAACGCATTCAGTTATATCCCGCCGATGAAAGGTATATTGAACGCCGATTTCCAGTACGCTCCTTCCGACTCGGCCTTCATGGTCGTGGCGGATATGAACATTGATGATCTGTATTATGAGAACGAGCGGGTCGGCGAACTCATGTTCAACGCAGTCTATCTACCTTTAGAGCAGGGGAACCATCAAGTGGATATGCACCTTTTCCGGGACCGGAAAGAGGTGAGTGCCATTACCGCCTTATACCAGATGGGCGAGACCGACCATATCAGCGGTAATATCGAGTTCATGCACTTCCCCTTGGATATCGCCAACCCGTTCATCCCGGATGATATGGCGAAAATGGGCGGAGACCTCGATGGTACGCTCGCTATCAGCGGACAAAGCGATAAACCCATGGCCGAGGGATATCTGATTCTCGATACCGCCTCCGTTTATGTAGGCGCCGCAGGTTCTACCTTCCGTTTCGACGATAAGAAGATAGAGATAAAGAACAACCGAATCTTGTTCAACCAATATGGTATTTACGCATACAACAAGAATCCGTTTATCATCAACGGAGAAGTGGATTTCAACGATTTATCCCGCATGACCGCCAATCTTAAACTAACGGCGAATAACTTGCAACTGCTGAACGTTAAGAAAAACGAGGAAAGCCTTGTCTACGGAAAGCTGTTCGTCAACCTGAATTCTACTGTACGCGGGCCGTTGGATGCCTTGACCATGCGAGGGGACTTGCAGTTATTGGGCGGGACGAATATCACCTACGTGCTGAAAGACTCCCCGTTGACCGTGCAAGACCGTATGTCGGACATGGTAACCTTCACCTCTTTCACGGATACTTTACGTCGGCGCATGCCTCGTAAGCCCCCGTTGCCGATGGGAGGCATGGACATGTTGATGACGATCCACATCGATCCCGCCGTACAAGCAAACGTGGATTTAAGTCCCGACCAGTCCAACCATATCAATTTGGAAGGTGGCGGCGACCTTTCCTTCCAGTATACCCCGCAAGGCGATATGTTCTTGAACGGACGCTACACGCTGACGGGCGGAACCATCAAGTACTCCATCCCGGTCATCCCGCTGAAGGAGTTCAACGTACAGGAGGGTAGCTACGTGCAATGGACGGGCAACCCCATGGACCCGACCTTGAACCTTACGGCTACCGAGCGAGTCCGTACGTCCGTCACCCTAACCGGGCAATCATCGCCCCGCTTGGTAAATTTCGACGTAGGCATCGAACTGACCCAACAACTGGAGAACCTAGGGTTGCAATTTACCCTCACCGCCCCGGAAGACATGGCGATGCAAGAGGAACTAACCTCGAAAGGTCCGGAGGAACGGGCGAAGCTGGCTGTCAGCATGCTCGTGACCGGTATGTACCTCGGCGGCGGCGGTGGTGGCGGCAAGGTGAACATGAATATGGGAGACGCCTTGACCAGCTTCTTGCAAAGCGAGATCAACAACATCGCCGGAAGCGCCTTGAAGTCCGTGGATATCAGTTTCGGCATGGAGACATACGACGATAATGGCGACGCCGGAGGCGGTACCCGTACCGACTACTCCTTCCGCTTCGCCAAGCGATTCTATAATGACCGTATCCGTGTGGTTCTAGGCGGCCGTATCTCTACCGGCGAGAACATTAACAACGGGCAGGCGCAGCCGTTCATCGACAACGTATCCGTAGAATACCGGCTGGACAGCAGCGGTTCCCGATACGTCAAGCTCTTCCACGACAAGAACTACGAAAGCCTGCTGGAAGGCGAGATCACGGAGACCGGGGCCGGTATCGTGCTCCGCAAGAAAATGATGCACCTCAGGGAGTTATTCAACTTCAAGAAAACGAAAGTGAAACCCATAAATGATGAAAAGGAATGAAAAGCATTTTAATATATTTTAGGCGGGACGACTCCCTCGGGCGGGGGAGGATGTCTCCCTCGGGCAGGGGAGAGTGTCTCCCTCGGGCAGGGGAGGATGTCTCCCTCGGGCGAGGGAGAGCGTCTAACCCGAGCGGGGGATGGCACGTCGCCACCGGGAGCATCCTCCTATCCGTACTTCTTCTCTCCTCTTGCTCCACCACGAAGAACCTTCCCGAGGGAGCGGTCCTATATACCGGTATCAAGAAAATAGAGGTGAAGAACGAGGATAAGACCAAACCCGGCGAAGCCGCTTTGGAAGAAGTCGAGGCCGCCCTAGCCTATCCTCCCAACAACGCCTTGCTGGGAAGCTCCTCGATCCGGGTACCTTTTCCCTTCGGCCTGTGGGTCTACAACGCTTTCGTGAACAAGAAAGGGAAGGTCGGCAAGTGGATCTTCAACAAACTAGCGTCGAAACCGGTGCTGATCACCACCGTGAACCCGGATGTCCGCGTCAAGGTAGCCCGGAACCTATTGAACGAATACGGTTATTTCAACGGAGAGACTTCTTTCGAGGTCATACCCGATCCCAAGAATCCCCGGAAGGCGAAGCTGGAATACAGTGTTACCATGAACGATCCGTATACGCTGGACAGCATCCAATACGTCCATATCCGTCACCGTGCCGACTCATTGATCGATGCCACGATCGGCGATCGTATCCTCCACAAAGGAGAGAATTTCAATGTCGTCCAATTGCAAGCCGAGCGGGAACGCATCTCGTCCTTGCTCCGTAACAACGGATATTACTATTTCCGTCCCGATTTCATCACCTATCAAGCGGATACCTTGTTGAACCCCGGGAAAGTGGCCTTACGGGTGGCCCCGAAGGAAAGCCTGCCTCCCTCGGCCCTCCGCCCTTGGAAACTCGGGGATATATCCGTCTGGCTAAACGGCTACCAGAATGAGACTCCCACGGACTCGATCCGCTATAAGGACCTTACGATCCATTATGAGGGCAAGCTAAGGGTTCGCCCCTCGGTCATTTACAACCGTTTATATTTCAAGCCGGGGGAACTTTATAACCAGCGGGCGCAGGAACGGACGCAAACGGCCCTGTCCCGCTTGGGTATCTTCCGTTATGCCGAGTTGCAATATTCCCCCCGTGATACCATGCACCGCCAAGATACGCTGGATCTGCGGATCAATACGGTCTACGATCTTCCATTGGACGGCGAGCTCGAGTTGAACGTTACCGCCAAGAGCAACGACCAAGTGGGTCCGGGCGCCATTTTCAGCGTGACCAAACGGAATGTCTTCGGAGGGGGCGAGACCTTCGGCGTGAAACTCCGCGGCTCTTACGAATGGCAGACCGGCAACAAGCTGGATGGTAGCAACTCCAAGATCAACAGTTATGAGTTAGGCTTGACTACCACGCTGACTTTCCCACGGGTATTGTTCCCTACATTCAGCAAACGGGACATGAATTTCCCGGCCAGCACCACCTTCCGCCTCTATGCGGACCAGATGAACCGGGCCCGTTTCTTCAAGTTGCTGGCATTCGGTGGTGACGCCTCGTATGAGTTCCAGCCTACTGCCACGTCTCATCATTCCATCACCCCTTTCAAGCTGACGTTCAACTTGCTCCAGCATACCACGCACGAGTTCGACAGCATTACCAACGTGAATAAGGCTCTAAAAAAGAGTTTGCAAAATCAATTCATCCCGGCCATGAACTATACCTATACCTATGATGATTCCCCGATTACCAGTCGCCGGAACCATCTTTGGTGGCAGGCATCCGTTACCCAAGCGGGTCTTGTCTTGGATGGGATTTATGCGTTAGCCGGGAAGAAATTCAATAAAGAGGATAAGGAATTACTCGGCAACCCCTTCGCCCAATTCATCAAGGGAACCGCCGAGATACGTTATAATTACGCCCTCGGGCATAAGCAATATCTCGTAGGCCGATTAATGGCCGGCGCTATTTATAGCTACGGCAACGCCCGTACCTCCCCTTATAACGAGCAATTCTACATCGGCGGAGCGAATAGCATCCGTGCTTTTACGATCCGCAGCATCGGTCCCGGACGCTACTACCAGAACAGCGACAACAATAAATACGCTTACATCGACCGTACGGGTGATCTTAAATTCGAGGCCAACCTCGAATACCGCTTCCCGATCCTTGGCGACCTGCATGGGGCTACCTTCCTCGACAGCGGCAACATCTGGTTGATCCGAAACGATCCGGATCGTCCCGGCGGACAACTGAAATGGGGTAGCTTCCTGAAGGATCTAGCCTTGGGAACCGGCTTCGGCCTGCGTTACGACCTCACCTTTATCGTCATCCGTTTCGACGTGGGTATCGGTCTGCATCTCCCTTACGATACCGGAAAGAAAGGCTATTACAATATCCCAAAATTCAAGGACGGCATGGGCTACCATTTCGCCATCGGATATCCCTTCTAGCTGTTCCATTCCTAGGATTCTGTGGTCTTATCCAAGGTATTTCATTTCCAATAGCTCAACCCTAATTGGAAATGAGATACTTTTGCGCTCTCATTTTAATAACAAACAGATTAATTAACGAACAGAATCATGAAGAAGATTTTTTACTTAATGTTGGTAGCCCTTACTATGGGTATGTTCACCGCTTGCGACGACGATGATGAGAATACCCCTCAAATCAACAACCCGGAACCCAAGGAACAATGGGGCAAGACGCTTCGAGGCGACAATCAAACCCTACTGGCCTTTCCTGATATCTATGCCGATTATTGGGAATACACCTATTCTTACAAAGATAATCCAAACATCGGCCTTCGTTTGACTGGAAAGTTCCCGAAGTCACGCTTCTTCAACTTCACGGTTTATAACGACGAGACCCAAATAGACGTATCCAGCATTGAAGACGTAAATATCCAACCCGACGACAGCTCCATCAACCCTTATGTAAAGGAAACAGATGACTACGGAGCAAATGGCTATACGATTTACATCATTCCCGCTAACACCCCCGCCAGCGCACGTGCCTCGATGAAGAACGTATGTGAGTTCCCGGAAGATGTCAATATGGTCTCCATTTTCATGCGTCTTTACTTGGCGAAACAATATAGCGGCGATGAGTATGGCGGCGTGGACATGCCTGCTATCCAAGCTTTCGATGTGACTACAGGTGAGGAAGTAGATTTCCCGAAGCGTGAGGTCTGCAACATCCACGAATCGTTGAACTTGCCGCCGATGGATTTCTCCGCCGACCTGCCGCAACTCCCGTTCATGCGTGCCCCGCTGAGCCTAATGTACCCGAACAGCCCGGCAGAATACCTATTCGCCCGCATCAAACTGAACAAAGGGGAGGTAGCAACTTTCCGTTTCATCCCTCCTACGGCTCCTAAAAGCGTAAGCGAATACGCCACCGCCGATGTACGATACTGGTCCATATGCCTCGGGTCAGCCGAGACCTACTCGTATGCCTCTATTTACGACAAAGAAATGCCTAAAGTGGACAAGGAAGGTTTCGTAACCTTTATCATAGCGGACGCCAACTCCGCCAAACTGCCCGATCTCCAAGCGAAGGCGGAAGCCAACGACGGTACATATATACTGACTTGGAACCGTAAGGAGCAAGGAGATGGAATCCTTGCCTTATACCGCAACATGGTGATCAATGAGAATTATCCACATTCCATGCGCAAGCTGATGGAGTCCGTTCCTCTAGCGGCCGCCGGCGGCGATATGAGCGGTTTCAACCCGATGAAGATGATCGCCATGCTCGCTATGGGCAACTGGGGACCGCAAGGCTATAAATTCAGTGAGGACGATTTCTTGAGCGATAGCTTCAATTACGCCAATATCCGAAGAATGAAATAAACCAATAGACATATCGTATTTTCAAGTCCCCTCGTATCCGGTCTGAACCGGGACAAGGGGACTTCCTTTTCACACTCTTATCATAAACCATGGAATTTAGATTCCTTATAGACGGGCGGTAATATAATCAATGATCTGCAGACAAAGGTTTGTGGTCTGCTCGTTCACGTCCAGTTCCGGATTCAGCTCTACCAAATCCATCGACTTAACCAGATTCGTAGACAACATATGATCCACGAAGTTATTAAACTCATCCGGCATCAGTCCCTCACACACACGGGTTCCCGTGCCCGGAGCGAAACGGGGGTCTATGCTATCCACGTCTATGCTGAAATGCACGTTGCGGATCTTCCGTTCCTTCAATTTCCGCTTGATATCCTCAGCTACGAAGCCGATGCCTTTCAGATGGATCGTCTCCATCGTATAGACACTCAGCTTCTCCCGCTCGATCAAATCCCACTCGCCCTCATCCAGACTGCGGGTCCCGACCAAGAATACGTTCTGCGGATTCACCTTATTCCCGGGAGCGTAGATATTCACCAGTTCCTCGCTTCCCATCCCCATCAACGCACTCAAAGGCATCCCGTGGATATTACCACTGGGAGAAGTCTCGCTGGTATTGATATCCCCATGAGCGTCCAGCCAGATAATGCCGAAATCATCATAACATTTACCCACGCCCGAGGCGCTACCTAAACCAAGCGAATGATCCCCGCCAATCACCAAGGGGAACGCTCCTCCACGCAATGTATCATAAACCAACTCCGCCAGATTCGTATTTACCTCCACGATCGCATCCAGATATTTCATGCTGTTACCCCGTACGAACTTATCCGCCTCGCTAACAGGGGGTACATACAAATTACCCAAATCAAAGGCTTTATGCCCGTTCTTCCGGATCACCCCCATCAATCCCCGTTCCCGAAGGTGGTTCGGGGCACGCTCTACGCCTGCCCGGTCACATCCCAAGTTCAAGGGAACGCCTATTACATTTATTTTCATACCCTAGAATTTAGCGAACGTATCTCGTATAATGCCAATCGCTTCCATCATTTGCTCCTCCGTAATCACCAAAGGAGGCGTGAAGCGGATGATATGATCGTGGGTAGGCTTGGCTATCAAGCCGTTTTCCTTCAACGCCAAACAGATGTCCCATGCCGTCTTCCCATCTTTAGGTTCCGTCACGACAGCGTTCAGCAAGCCCTTACCCCGTACTTTCTTTATCATAGGATTATTAATCCGCTCCATCTCACCACGGAACAGCTCACCCATCTTAAACGCATTCTCCGACAAATGCTCGTCACGTACCACCTCCAAGGCGGCGATAGCTACCTTTGCCGCCAACGGATTTCCACCATACGTAGAACCGTGCTCTCCCGGAGCGATCGTAAGCATGATCTCATCGTCCGCCAATACCGCCGAGACCGGACTGACCCCACCGGACAACGCCTTTCCCAAGATCAAGATGTCCGGACGAACCCCCTCGTAATCGCAAGCCAATAGCTTACCGGTACGACCGATACCTGTCTGTATCTCATCCGCGATAAACAACACATTATGCTGATGGCAAAGATCATAGCAAGCCCGCAGATAACCATCGTCGGGCACCACGACCCCGGCCTCACCTTGGATCGGTTCCACCAAGAAGCCTACTACATCGGGATCTTTCAAGGCCTCGGCCAACGCATCCACCTTATTATAGGGTATCTTTATAAATCCGGGCGTATAAGGGCCGAAATCGGCGTAGGAACTAGGATCGGTGCTCATGGAGATAATCGTAATCGTACGTCCGTGGAAATTCTCGCTACAAACCACGATCTTCGCACGCTCCGGAGCGACCCCTTTCCGACGGTATCCCCAACGGCGGCAAAGCTTCAAGGCCGTCTCTACCGCCTCGGCCCCCGTATTCATCGGCAAGAGCTTATCATATCCGAAAAACTTACAGGTAAATTCCATGTACTCACCCAGTATATCCGCATGAAAAGCACGGGATACGAGCGTAAGCTTCTCCGCCTGCTCCATCAGGGCCTTCACGATCTTAGGATGGCAATGTCCTTGGCTCAAGGCAGAATAGCCAGACAAGAAATCAAAATAACGTTTTCCTTCCACGTCCCACACGAACACGCCTTCGCCTCTTCTGAGAACGACCGGCAGAGGATGGTAGTTGTGGGCACCATACTTCTCCTCTCTGGTAATGTAATCTTCCGGTTTCATACTATAATTGAGTTTAAATGACTAGCATATTGTAAGCGTTTACATCGGGATAGCTCAAAGATAAGCATTTGCGGCTAACCAATTGATTACGGGTATGTATGTTAAGAAACATATTCACAAAAAAGAAGGGATGCCCCGCTCTCCCCAAGGAGAAACAAGGACATCCCTCTCACGTCAAACAAACAACGTTTAGTTCCGTATCCGTACCTTATAGGTCTGGTCAGCTATTCGGACAAGATAGACTCCCGCAGGAAGAGCGCGTCTTGTCTCGCCGGGAACGACCGCAAACCGGGCACGACTAGTACCCGACAGGCCGACAACCCATGCCTCAGCCGGACGATCCGCACGGATATGGAGGGCGTTGGCAGAGGTCCAAACCGCTATGCCTCCCTCTACCGAGGCATTCGATGTCGGGACATCCGGGGTATCCGGGGTGTCGGGTGTGTCAGGATAATCGGGATCTACCGGCCCAGATTTGGGCGTATAGCTTACCACGAACGGGCTGAAGCTGGCAACGGAGATCTCCATATAATCATCCTCTAATGTCAAATTGTTATTACCCTCGGAATACACGTCTACCACGCCGTCCGAGCGGAGGTGGATAATCACGATATCATGTTGGGTTTTATTTACGCCTTCCGGATACGGGATACGTACCGTCACGATATCGGAGGGCTGCACGGGAGTTACGGCGGTAGTGGTGGATGCGTCGGTAGCGGAAATCGTGGTCGTCACCTTAACCAAGGTCACTTCCATCACGATCTTCGGGGCATCAGGAGCGATACCCGCATCTTGGGCGGCAGCTTTCGCTTTCTCTTCAATCTCAGCCTTTTTCGCTGGGTCTTCTATATCTTCCTTCACCAAGCGGAGGCTGGAGAGTTCCGTATCCGATGGCAGGGATACGGCATCGGGGATGATCACGATCGGGTTATCATCCGTTGGAACATTCGTTCCCTCCTGCCCTTCCTTTTCCTTGGGAACGGCCGGCGTACCGATCGTAGCGATCTCTTCCGTAGTCACGGAAGATTCCTGCGTAAAGGCAGCGGTTATCGTCTTGCTGAGGCAGGTGCCAATATTAACCGTCTCAGCTGTCTGCGAGAAACCATCCACGCTGTATTCTTTGAACTCGTAATTCTGCAAGGCTGTATTTGCCAAGTTTAACTCGATATTCTGGGGTACGGCATCACCGGATTTCACGACCACTTCCTTACCCTCTTTGTTATAGGAAACGGAGATCGTGCCGCCTTCCGGCTGTTGGATCGTGACGTAACATACCGGCTGGGGAGCTACCGTGAAGTTCACCGCATATGTGCGCTTGGTCTGTCCATCCTCGGCGGTAACGACCAAGGTAGCCTTGGCCGATCCATCCACGAGCGATACAGTAGCCGTGAACGATCCTGTCGATTGTACGGGAACAAGCGATCCATTCACGAACAGCTTAGCCTTCGCATCGGCCAGCTGGCCGGATAAGGTGAGGGCAGCCGATTCCAGGGTGGAACTTGGGAGCAGCACCTCATATTTCATCGTAGAGGCAAGAAAACCGGGAAGCGGGGTAGCAGCCTCATTTCCTACCTTATACGAGAGGGAACTCAAACGGGCTTCCGAAGACGGAACCACGGGGATAGGCTCAAATTTCACCTCAGCCGTCACCGCGTAGGCCGGCATCAAGAAGTAGGTCGTACCATCTTTCTCTTTCTGCAACGGAACGGTCTTGGTTTCATTCCCGACCTTCCCGGATACCTTCAAGGAGCCGAACACCATTTGGTAGCCTTTGTTGGGGGTGGCGGCAATCGTCACCTTCGTACCGGAGGCGACCTCGCCGCCGGAAACAATCGAACTACCCGGAGCATCGGCGGTACTCAAGGTAAGCGTACCGTTCGCCGGGTTGGCGAAGGTGACGGTGGACTGGATCTTCTCGTACTCCACCTCTACCGTGACCGGGAAGTCCGGCATGGTGAAGGTGTAGAGGTAGGCGATACCGCTACTGGCATCGGGCTTAAACGTAGCCGGTACCGTTTCGGAGGGCGTACCCGTGCGGTAAACCTTCGGGTAACCGGAAGCCATTCGGTAGCCGTCGGCGGGGGTGACGGTAATCGTCACCTCGGTGCCGGAATGCAAGGTCGTAGGGGATGTGAGGGTCTCACCGTCCGCCGAGATCGATAAGGAGGCAGATCCTTCCGCGGGAGCCTCGAAAGTCAACATGAAAGGAAGAGCGGGGTAGTCGGGACGGGCCTTCGTCTCGATCCCTTCCTGCGCCCGGGCGGTCATCGAGAAGACCGCCAGCAGGCATACGAGCCATAAACTAGTATATTGTTTCATATCAAAGCGCTATTTTATAAGTGATGTTATTGATTCGAACCATGTAAATACCGGAAGGCAAAGCCAAGCGGGTATCGCCGGGGGCGATAGAGGCGGCGTAGACGGTACGTCCGTCGGAGCGTACCACGGTAAGCGCGGCGGCCTCCCCGGAATAGACATGCAGCGCACCGTCGGCGGCCCAGATACGGACAGCGGCGGTAGCGGTAGCGATCTCGTTGGCGGTCACCACGGAGCCATCGCACACACCCACGCTACGAACCAGCGAGCGGGTGACGGCATTGGCGGTGATGTATGCCTCGAAAGGCTTCAGCACATAATCCGCCTCCTGAAGGTCGAAGCGGGTACCCTCGGCATTGAGCACGTAGATACCACGGAGCGTAAGGTTGGCGAGATTCGGGTTCGTCCGGAAGAGGAACACGCCGTTCTCGAGGGCATCGCCGGAAGCGACCGTAGCCGTAGCCGGTATCTCGATCGGCGCATCGGAGGCTGTTTGGCTAAAGGTTACCCGAGTCAAGGCTGCGTCGGCGGCCAACAGATAGGGGCTACCGGCGGTGAGATCGACCCTTTTCCCGTAAAGGACAGAGACCTCTTCCCAACCTTGGGCAACGGCCTCCTTAGCGGTGTAGCCGGTGGCGGCATAAAGGATTAGCCCACTACCATATTCCGCAGAGGCTGTCAATTCGATAGGGCTACCGAAGGTCGTCCATTTGTTATTCAGCGAACGGTTGGTTTTGAAAGTCTTGGACACCTTCAGCGCATTCGTTGTCACGACCTGCGCACCCTCCTCCAATGTCAACTCAAAGACGGACGCATTCTCGCTATCGACGGTAAGCACGCCATCGGATTTAACGATGACACTCTGTGACAGGCCGGCCTCGGAGAGATTCTGATTGCCGGAGATCTCGACCTCTTTCCAATCACTCACCTCCGTAAAGGTCGTTACCCTACCATCCGCCTCGGGAGCAGGGAAGCGATCGATTGCCGTGCCTTCGCTATCGAAGCCTTTCTGCGGGATAAACGTACTAGCTTTCATCTCCCAGAGCTTATACTCCTCGCCCGCCGTAACGGTAGTGGCTAAGGTCTTGTTGTAGCGTTTTACTTCGATGGGCTGGGATGAGCGAGGCAGAAACCTTATCGTAGCGCCAGCATCTCCCGCCTCATCCGTGAACAGACATTCCATCCAAGCATTGGTAAGGGTACCGGTGTTATGGATAGCGGTGTGGGCACAATGGAAAGTGGTATAGCCATTTACCGGATCAAGCACGCTGAAGGTGCCAGAGTTATCGAGGCAGTAATGCATATCGGACGAGCTGCTGTTTTCAATGCGGAAGCTGCTGCCCGACAGCCTCAAGGTGCCTTTATTGATCAAGGTAGAGGCACCGGACG
>ENA-ORSM01002405-ORSM01002405.1-human-gut-metagenome-genome-assembly--contig:-NODE-2405-length-13283-cov-3.853115_pt1 | contig 13283 bp, 7 predicted proteins | sample MGYA00241903_ERZ509170 | MGnify/ENA primary metagenome ERZ509170 (study PRJEB26280, sample SAMEA2338784) | human gut metagenome | biome: human gut; feature: human-associated habitat; material: faeces...
CGGACAGAGGATTTTCTTATAAATATGACGGACCGTTGGATCTGAGACTGGATCAGACAAAGGGAGAGCCTGCATCCGAGCGGTTAAAGCATGTGACAAGGGATGAATTTGAGGGTATGTTGATTGAGAACTCTGATGAACCTTATGCGGCAGAGATCGCGTCAGTTGTGATGCAGGAACTGAAAAAAGGGCATCCGGTGGATACAACATCAAAACTGCGTGAATTAATTGAAAAGGCGTTGGTCAGAGTACCGGCTGCAGATCGGAAAGAGGCAGTGAAGAAATCCTGTGCCAGAACATTTCAGGCGCTGCGTATTGATGTGAACAGTGAATTTGAAGTGTTGGAAGCTTTTCTTCAGAAACTTCCGGATGTGTTGAATCCGGGCGGCAGAGTAGCTGTTTTGACGTTCCATTCAGGAGAAGACAAGCTTGTAAAGAAAGCACTCAAAGCAGGATATAAAGAAGGAATTTATTCCGAATATGCAAGGGACGTTGTACGCCCGTCAGCGCAGGAATGTGCACAGAACGGAAGAGCAAGATCTACGAAGATGCGCTGGGCCGTGAAGGCGGAATAGTTGACTTCAATATAATGAAATGTTATAGTTAGTCAGAAATAATAGCGTTCGGTGCTGTTTGATCAGGGAATATATTTCCATATCCTGATCGAAACAGGTAAAAGGGAAACAGGTGCAAGACCTGTACGAACTCGTCACTGTGAGCAGAGATGCGGTCTTCTTAGAAATTAGATTTCAGAAGACCGCTCTTATACAGACAAGTGTGGAGAGTCCACACATCCACTGGGAGACCGGGAAGGTGTTCTGTATAGAAGATCTGTAAGTCAGGAAACCTGCCGACCGTTGGTGCGGGGAATATACGAATTCCAGATCACGAGTAATTGATTGTACCGAAAGAACCATTCTTACTGTTCGCATTACGTGTGACCAGCAATCATTCATTTGATTCAAGATAATTCTATCCATTTTCCGTATTTTATAATTCACAACTTAAGAGGAGACAAAAAAGAAATGAAAAATAAGAGCAGATGGCTTGCGCTTATGCTGACAGGTTCTATGATGATTTCACCATTGTCTTATACAAGAACATATGCGGCAGAAAATGAGCAGCAGTATGAGACAAATTTACAGGAAACTGATGAGGTGGAAGAAGCTGATCTAGATAAGAAACAAGATGAGAGTCAGACAGAAGACGCAGGAAATGTTAAAGAAGATAAAGGAAATGACGATTTAACAAAAGAAGATCAGACAGAGGAATCTGATAAAGTTGATAATTCTTCGGATAAATCAGATAATCAGAATTCAATCGAAGCAGAAACAAAACCAGATTTAGAGAATAACTCAGAAAATAATTCAGAAAACAACTTAGAAAATAACTCAGAAGAGAAAGATACAGAAACCACCGGGAAAAATCCAGGCACAACTGTCTCAGATCAGGTTGCGGACGAAAAAACTGATAACAAGGATACACAGATAAAAGATGAGACAGGCAAGTCAGAACCTTCTACAGATTCTAACGATTCTACGAATACTCCGGAACCGGAACTTCCGCCACTGCAGGAGGCGCCTTCTGTAACAGGAGAATCTGTGAAAGTAGTAAAAGAAGACGCTGAAGAGTTCAAGATGTTCAAGGTCAGTGAATCAACAGTTGTTGAAAAGGATGGCGAACTTGATATTACGATCAAGACAAACAACACAGGATTTGATGCGCTATATCTTGGTTCAAAAGATGACTTGTTGAAAGCATCTGTTATAGAAGGAACAAAGGATGAAGAAGGTGCATGGACATTTCATTTCAATGTGCCGAAAGAAAAAGCAGGTCAGACAATTCCGGTATCTTTGAGAAAGTCAAAAGATCAGACCTGGTATGACAAACAGTACTTATGGATGTACATTCCGAATCCGGGAGAAACCTCAACACCGGATCCAACGCCAACACCGACACCGGAAGCAACAGTAGCAAACGGAATCTACAGTATGGACGTAACTTCCAGTTCTTCCATGTTTAAAGTAGTGGATTGTATCCTGACAGCAAAAGATGGAAAAATGAGTGCCGTGCTTACATTAAGCGGAACCGGTTACGGCTATCTGTATATGGGAACAAAGGAAGAGGCTGCAAGCGCAGATAAGTCATCCTGGATTCCATATCAGGTGAATGAAGAAGGAAAATATACTTATACTGTTCCGGTAGAAGCGTTGGATAAGGAAATCGCAGTAGCAGCATATTCCATTAAAAAAGGAATCTGGTATGACAGAATGTTGACTTTCCAGTCAGAGACAATGAAGAAGATTGCCGATCTTAATTCTACAGATTCTGAGAATAAAGGTGATTCCGGAAATAACGGAAACACAGGAAATTCCGGAACTACTGGTGGTTCCAACAATACAGGTAATACAGGAACAAACAATTCTGCTTTCCCAGGCGGTTCTGTATCTGGAACTAATTCAGGAAAAACAGATGGAAATGACGGAAAAGCGGATAATGTATCAAAATACGAATCCGATACAAGTGGTTCTACTTCTCATGTAGACAGTGGAACAACACTGAAAGATGGTGTATATACTCCGGACCGTTTTACCTGGTCCGGTGGAACAGGTAAGGTTCAGATTACTTGTAATAAAGTGACGATCCAGAATGGACAGGCTTATGCAACACTCGTGTTCAGCAGTGATCATTATCAGTATGTGAAAGCGAACGGAAATAAGTATTACACAACAAAGGGCGGCGGATCAGCGACAGCTGTTATTCCGGTTGCGTTGAATCAGAACAATAAGATTATTGGAATGACAGATAAAATGTCTGTCGCACATGAGATAGAATATACGATTTTCATTTATCTTGCAGCGGCGAATGGAGGAACATCTGCAAACGGAACAGATGCTTCGACAAGCAGTAACCAGAAGCTGGATGAAAAAGCACCTGAAATCATAGGTTTGGAATATCAGTCAGAGACAAAGCTTGACTATGCAGAATATTTCAAGATTTATCATTATGATCAGGGGATTGTACTTCTTGAAATCGATATGACGAAGGACACAGCAAGAGACCCTGAAAAAGCAGAGGAAACAAAGTCTGAAAATGAGAAGTCTGCAGAAGATAAAGAGAAGTCTTCCAAGAAGAAAGTAGCTTCTGTTACGATCAATAGATCAGAAGATTCTAAGAACTCAGATGTAGAAAGCAAAGTAGATGCTTCTGCCGAGGAATCCGCAGCTTCGGATAACAACGGCACAAGCGAACAGGAACTGGCAGCAGAGCTTTACAAGGGAAATGTTGTGAAATATCTGATCGTTCCGGAGGATGTGGAAGTTCCGGTTGGTCTTGAGCAGGATATGATCATTGTGAAGAAACCTGTGGATCATACTTATGCAGAGTCTGATGAGATTCTGAATATGATGAAAGATCTAGATCTTCTTGATAATATTGCGGCAGTTGGAATGAAGAGCAAAGACTGTACAGTATCCGAGATTGCTGATAAGATGAAAGCAAAAGACGGAGAGAAGAATGCTGAAGTTGCATATGCAGGAACAGCGGATAAACTGAAGTTAAAGAACTTTGTGAAGAGTGAAGTGAATCTTGCTTTGTTCTCCGGCGATATTCTTCCAAGAGAAGATTCTGAGGAAAATGCAGCGAAAGATACTGACAAAAAAGCAGATAAAGACAGTAAAGATACGAAAGAGACTCTGACAGTAGAAGAGCAGACAGAACAGTTTGAAAATCTGACAGAGAAGCTTGCGACACTTGGAATTCCGGTACTCGTTGATCGTTCTTCTGAGGAAAAGACAGAACTTGGAAAGCAGGAGTGGATCAAGGTTTACGGTGTTCTCTACGGATGTGAAGAGCTGACGAACGAGAAGTTTGATGCGGCAGTAGCAGCGGCAGAGAAATAGGAGAGAAAAATAGAATGAAGATAAGAAGATGCAGAATCACAGCGTTCATGCTTTCAGCTGCACTTCTGCTCGGAGGCTGCGGTTCTACCGCAGCCTCCGGTGGAAACAGCGGTAATAATTCAGCAGGTACAGATGTGACAAAGGATAAGACCAAAGATGCAGCTGACAAGACAAAAAAAGCACCGGAGATCGAAGGGCTTACCTATGAATCTACAATGGATCTGACTTACGCGACAGAATTCGATGTATACTATTATAAGGACGGATATAAGTTAATCGATGTCCATGAAGATAAGCAATATCTGATTGTTCCGAAAGGAAAAGAAGAACCGGAAAATCTGGCGGATGATATTGTTGTGATCCAGCAGCCGACAGAGAACATTTATATGGCGGCGACAGCATCCATGTCTCTGTTTGATGCAATCGGCGGAATTGACAAGGTGAAATTCTCCGGACTTGAGGCCTCTGGCTGGTATGTAGAGAGTGCAAAGGAAGCAATGGAATCCGGAGCGATGACATTTGCGGGAAAATACAGCGAACCGGATTATGAGACTCTCGTTGACGGAGACTGTGATCTGGCAATCGAATCAACGATGATCCTTCATACACCGAAGGTACAGGAAATGATCGAAGATCTTGGGATTCCGGTATTTGTAGACTACTCCAGTTATGAGTCACATCCGCTTGGAAGAACCGAGTGGATCAAGCTTTATGGGGCGCTTTTGAATAAAGAGGAAGAAGCGGATACATTTTTTGACCAGCAGGCTCATGTAATCGAGGAACTGAAAGGATTCGAGAACACGGAAAAGACGGTTGCTTATTTCTATGTGAGTACAGATGGTTCAATCGTTGTGAGAAAATCTGACGATTATATTCCGTCAATGATCGAAATCGCAGGTGGAAGATATGCGTTCAAAGATCTGAAGAATCCGGACAGCAACGCACCATCTGTTAAACTGACGATGGAGGAATTCTATGCGACTGCTGTAGATGCAGATTATCTGATCTACAACGGGACGATCGACGGACAGGTAAATAGTATCAGTGAGTTGGAAGCAAAGAATGAATTGTTCTCCGAATTCAAGGCGGTGAAAGACAGAAATGTCTGGTATACCGGAAAGAACTTATATCAGGCAACAGATACAGTCGGAGAGCTGATCAAAGATATGCATCTGATGCTGACAGACGGTGATGCATCTCAGATGACATTTCTTGAAAAGATGGAGTAGAAGAATGGAGCAGACAAGTTTTCATCAGGAAAATTTCAGACGGCGTACAAGATACACAGCGGTATTTCTGATTCTTGCAGCAGTATTTTGTGTTGTGACAGTGCTAAATATCAATACCGGAAATGTTCATATTCCGGTGCCTAAGATTCTGCGCATTCTCTTTCTGAAAGAAGGAGCGGCGACAGAGTACAATATTATATGGAAGATCCGTCTTCCGAGAATTCTGATGGCAGCGCTGCTTGGTGGTGCATTGTCTCTTTCAGGCTTTTTGCTGCAGACATTTTTTTCTAATCCTATTGCCGGACCTTTCGTTCTCGGAATTTCTTCCGGAGCGAAAATGGTCGTGGCACTTACAATGATCGTGTATTTGAAATATATCGGAAGATTTTCTTCGTATACACTGATTCTTGCAGCATTTATCGGGTCGCTGATCTCGACGGGATTTATCCTTCTGATGTCGAAAAAAGTGCAGCATATGGCGTCTCTTCTTGTCGGGGGGATCATGATCGGATATATCTGTTCGGCTATCACGGATTTTGTTGTGACATTTGCGGATGATTCTGATATTGTGAATCTGCACGGGTGGTCACAGGGAAGTTTTTCCGGAATGAGCTGGAGCAATATTCGTGTGGCAGCAGTGGTTGTCGGACTTGCGGTGCTGTTTACATTTTTCCTGTCCAAACCAATCAGTGCATATCAATTGGGAGAAGCATATGCGCAGAGTATGGGAGTCAACATCAAGACATTTCGCGTGATTTTGATCTTGCTTTCCAGTATTCTGTCAGCGTGTGTGACAGCATTTGCGGGACCGATTTCCTTCGTGGGAATCGCAGTTCCGTTTCTTGCAAGGAAGGCATTTGGAACATCAAAACCGATCGTGGTTATACCGGGAACGTTCTTTATGGGAGCTGTGTTCTGTATGATCTGTGACTTGATCGCACGAATGGCACTGGCACCGGTGGAATTGAATATCAGTACGGTGACTTCTATTCTGGGTGCACCGATCGTTATCTATATGATGATACCGAAGGGAGGAAGAAAATAAGATGGCAGATTATTATTTTCAAATGAAAGACCTGTCGGTAGGTTATAATGGAAACTCCCTGATCCGTGATATTAATATCGGGATCAACAAGGGGGAGATCGTGACTTTGATCGGGCCGAATGGTTCAGGAAAGTCAACGATTTTGAAAAGTATTACAAGACAGCTGAAAGTCGTTGGAGGGAATGTATTTTTTGACGATACTTCTCTTCTGAAACTGCCGTACAAAGAGCTTGCGTCTAAGATGGCGGTCGTGTTGACGGATCGGATCAAGACAGAGTTGATGACTTGTCATGATATTGTGGCGACTGGACGTTATCCTTACACAGGACGACTTGGGATTCTGACGCAGGAAGATGAATGTCTGGTGGAAGAGGCGATGCAGGCGGTGCATGCGCAGGAGCTCGGCAACCGTGATTTTAATGCGATTAGTGATGGACAGAAGCAGCGCGTTCTGCTGGCGAGAGCAATCTGTCAGGACCCGGATGTGATCGTTTTAGATGAGCCGACTTCGTTTCTGGATGTAAAATATAAGTTGGAGCTGTTGTCTATCCTTGAGCGGATGGCAAGGCAGAAGAAGATTACGGTGATTATGTCTCTTCATGAAATCGATCTGGCACAGAAGATTTCAGATAAGATCATCTGTGTCAAAGGCGAGACGATTTCACATTACGGAAGTCCGGAAGAAGTATTTACAGAAGAAATCATTCGCGAATTGTATGGAATCAATAATGGATATTTTGACCCGCTTTTTGGAAGCATTGAACTTCCTGCGCCGGAGGGTGAGCCGGAAGTGTTCGTGATCTCTTCCGGCGGAACTGGAATCCCGGTTTATCGAAGACTTCAGAAGGAGCACATCCCGTTTGCGGCAGGTGTTTTATATGAAAATGATATGGATTACCGGCTGGCAAGATTACTTGCGGCAGAAGTGATCACGGAAGAACCGTTTGAGGAGATTCGGGAAGAAACGCTTCAGAAAGCATTTGAGACAATAGGGAAATGTAAGCGTGTGATCAATGCCGGAGTGAAGATCGGAACATGGAATATAGGGATTGAGAGATTGCTTGAAAGAGCAGAAATAGAAGGGAAATTATAAAAACGTATAAAAATGAGCCGAGATAGCATTTTAAATGTGTTTAAAAAGCGCTGTCAACGCTCTTTTTTGTTGCTATTCATGATTGTGAATGGTAGAATAGAACAGTATAGGCTATAAAAAAGATGGGAAAATAGCAGTACAGACTGTTATGTGATGGGAGGCAATTTATGAGTAACAATGGACAATCAGCAAAGAGAGCAAGCTTCTCGGGTAAAATTGGATATGTGCTTGCTGTTGCAGGCTCAGCAGTCGGCCTGGGAAATATCTGGAGATTCCCGTATCTGGCTGCGAAATATGGAGGGGGAATCTTCCTTCTCGTTTATCTGATTCTGACCGTATCTTTTGGATATGTTCTGATCATGTCAGAGACAGCACTTGGAAGAATGACAAGAAAAAGTCCGGTTGGAGCTTTTCAGACATTTGGTAAGACAAAATCATTTAAGATCGGCGGATGGCTCAATGCAATAATCCCTATGCTGATCGTGCCGTATTATAGTTCGATCGGTGGCTGGGTTATCAAGTACCTTGCAGAGTATTTGAAAGGAAATGTGCAGACTGTTGCACAGGACGGATATTTTACAGAATTTATTTCAGATTCTTTTCAGGTAGAAGCATGGTTCATCGTGTTTTCTATTCTTGTATTCTGCGTTATCCTGGCAGGAGTTGAGAATGGTGTAGAGCGAGTATCTAAGATTATGATGCCAATCCTTGTTATCCTTGCGGTTATCGTAGCAATTTATTCTGTAACAAGACCGGGAGCAATTGAAGGTGTGAAGTATTTCCTGATTCCGAATCCAAAGCACTTCTCAGCAATGACGGTTGTTGCGGCAATGGGACAGATGTTCTACTCCCTGTCAATCGCGATGGGAATTTTGTATACATATGGTTCTTATATTGGTAAAGACGTTGATCTTGAGAAGAGTACAACACAGGTTGAGATTTTCGATACAGCAATCGCAATGCTCGCAGGACTTATGATCATTCCGGCTGTATTTGCATTCTCTGGTGGAAACCCGGACAATCTGCAGGCAGGACCATCTCTGATGTTCATCACACTTCCGAAGGTATTCGCAAGTATGGGCGTTGGAAGGCTGGCTGGTATCCTGTTCTTCATATTGGTACTTCTTGCAGCAGTGACAAGTGCAATCTCACTTCTGGAGACAAGCGTATCTACATTCCAGGATGAACTTCACTGGAGCAGACCGAAATGCTGTATCCTTATGGTTGCTGTTATGCTTATAATCGGAACCTTATCTTCTATGGGATATGGAGTACTGAGCTTTATTCAGATTTTCGGAATGGCATGTCTGGACTTCTTTGACTTCCTGACAAATTCAGTGATGATGCCACTTGCAGCACTTGCAACATGCTTCTTGATCGTTCGTACCGTTGGATTTGACAAGATTGCAAGGGAGATTGAGCAGTCATCTGCATTTAAGAGAAAGAAATTATACATGTTCTTTATGAAATATCTGGCACCGATCTGCCTGATTATTATATTATTAAGTTCTATTGCAAATGTATTGGGAATTATTTCTATGTAATGGAAAATGCTTGTTAAAATAGACAAGTAATCTTGCTGTAAATCTACCTGCATGGTATAATATAACTAGACTTGTAAAGTTTAGAAACAGTTCAGCCATACAACGAAGTGGTCATAAACTGACGGTCTTACGTTGTATGGCTGAATTGCAATAATTTTACATTTTAAGAAAATAATAGGAGTGATTAAGATGTATCAGGAAGAGTATAAGCGCTGGATGGCAGCAGACCTGGAAGACGCAGATCTGATGCCGGAGTTAACTAAAATCGAGGGAAATGATGACGAGATCAAGGAGCGTTTCGCAGTTGCGCTGAAGTTTGGAACAGCCGGACTTCGTGGTGTACTTGGAGCAGGAACAAACAGAATGAATATCTATGTTGTTCGTCAGGCTACACAGGGACTCGCTAACTGGGTAAAGACACAGGGCGGTACACAGACAGTAGCGATCAGCTACGACAGCCGACTCAAGAGTGATGTGTTTGCGAAGACAGCAGCAGGAGTTCTTGCAGCGAACGGAATTAAAGTAAGAATCTACGATGCTCTGATGCCAGTACCGGCACTTTCCTTTGCAACACGCTATTATAACTGTAACGCAGGTGTTATGGTAACAGCATCCCACAACCCGGCGAAGTATAACGGATATAAGGCATACGGACCGGATGGATGCCAGATGACAGATGATGCAGCAGCAATCGTATACGAAGAGATCCAGAAGACAGATGTACTTACAGGTGCGAAGTATATGTCTTTCGCTCAGGGAGTTGAAGAAGGTCTGATCCGTTTCGTAGGAGATGACTGTAAGGATGCACTGTATGAGGCAATCGAGTCCCGTCAGGTTCGTCCGGGTCTGTGTAAGAGCGCAGGACTTAAGCTTGTATACAGCCCACTGAATGGATCTGGATTAGTACCGGTAACACGTGTACTTAAAGACATCGGAATCACAGATGTAACAATCGTACCGGAGCAGGAGTACCCGAATGGATATTTCACAACATGCAGCTACCCGAACCCAGAGATCTTTGCAGCACTTGAGCTGGGACTGAATCTTGCGAAAGAGACAGGTGCAGACCTCATGCTTGCAACAGACCCAGATGCAGACCGTGTAGGAATCGCTATGAAGTGCCCGGACGGATCCTATGAGCTTGTTTCAGGAAATGAAGTCGGAGTTCTTCTTCTTGACTATATCGCAGCAGGACGTATCGAGAAAGGCACAATGCCTGAGAAACCGGTAGCAGTGAAATCTCTCGTATCTACACCACTTGCAGATGCAGTTGCAGAGCATTACGGAGTAGAACTTCGCAACGTACTGACAGGATTCAAATGGATCGGAGATCAGATTGCGAACCTCGAGGCAGCAGGAGAAGTTGACCGTTTTATCTTCGGATTTGAAGAGAGCTACGGATACCTTGCAGGACCTTATGTACGTGATAAAGATGCAATCATCGGATCTATGCTGATCTGTGAGATGGCCGCTTACTATAGAAGTATCGGAAGTTCACTGAAACAGAGACTGGAAGAGATCTACGCACAGTACGGACGTTATCTCAACAAGATCGATAGCTTTGAATTCCCGGGACTGAGCGGAATGGATAAGATGTCAGGAATCATGGAAAATCTTCGTAAGAATCCTCTGGAAGAGATCGCAGGATACAAAGTAGCCAGCGTGATCGATTACGAGAAGACAGAAGAAACAGGACTTCCGAAGGCTAACGTACTTGTTTACAAACTGGAGAACAACGAGACAGTAATCGTTCGTCCATCCGGAACAGAGCCGAAGATCAAGATCTACTACACAACACTTGGTAAAGATCTTGCAGAGGCAGAAGCTGAGAAAGAGAAGCTTGCAGAAGCATTGAAACCTATTATGGAGTAATAGAAGATGGGAAAGGGGATCAGATATCTGGTCTCCTTTTTCACTGTCGTAAAAAAATAAGTAGTAAATATGTAGCATATATGTTAAAATCAATACATTACAGTAAAGTAATAAAGTGATTAGAGAACGAAACAGATGGAGGAATATTACGATGTATATAACATGTCTTGATGTAGAGGGAGTACTTGTACCGGAGATTTGGATTGCATTCGCAGAGGCGAGTGGAATTCCGGAACTCAAGAAGACAACAAGAGACGAACCTGACTATGATAAACTGATGAATTGGAGACTTGGAATTCTGAAAGAGCATGGTCTCGGACTGAAAGAGATCCAGGAGACAATCGCAAAGATCGATCCGCTTCCGGGAGCGAGAGAGTTCTTAGATGAGCTCCGCACATTCAGTCAGGTAATCCTGATTAGTGATACATTTACACAGTTTGCCACACCGCTGATGGAGAAGCTGGGCTGGCCGACACTGTTCTGCAACAGTCTGGAAGTAGCTGAGGACGGCGAGATTACAGGATTCAAGATGCGCGTAGAGCAGTCTAAACTGAGTACTGTGAAAGCACTGCAGTCTATCGGATTCGACACGATCGCAAGCGGAGATTCCTACAATGACCTTGGCATGATCCAGGCAAGTAAGGCAGGATTCTTGTTCCGCAGCACAGAGCAGATCAAAGCAGATCATCCGGAACTTCCGGCATATGAGACTTATGATGAGCTTCTGACAGCAATTAAAGACGCGATGAAATAGAGGATGAAAATACGAAAAAGCATCTGCACAGCCTGAATTGGCCGGTTGCAGATGTTTTTTATATGTTAGGAAAGTTCTTTCCTAACATATAAAAAAACGCTCCGCTTAGGATGCGCACTGCGGCGTACAAGGTAGGTGTCGCAAGCGACCGCCGCAGGCGCAAGAATGTGCCGAGCACATTCTTTGTTCTATATAGATTAATGTAGAAAATCATGATAAGATAGAAAGACAAAGAAGTATTAGCAGAATCAGCAGTATAGAAAAATGGAATCTGTAAGATTGGATGAATAAACAGGAAAGGACTACAACCAACATGTTATACGATGAAATCATGAAGATAGTGACACTGGCAGGGGAACTGATGCTTCAGGCACAGGACGAGGAACTGACAGTTTTTGATAAAGAAGGAACCGCAAACTTTGTGACAAAGCATGATAAGGAGATTCAGTTTTATCTGATTCAGAACCTGCGTCAACTCATACCGGAAGCGACATTTCTTGCAGAGGAAGACGGGATGCAGCAGGAACTTGGAGATGGATATTGTTTCATTATAGATCCGATTGACGGAACGACGAACTTTATCTTTGATTACAAGCACAGTTGCATTTCAGTCGGATTAACAAAGTTTGGAAGAATGCTGTTTGGCTGTGTTTACAACCCTTACACAAGAGAAATGTATTCCGCTGTGAAAGGCGAAGGGGCGAAGCTGAACGGAAAAGAGATTCACTGTTCGGATAAAGGACTTGCAGACAATCTGGTTGCATTCGGAACTGCACGGTATCAGACAGAAGATACAGACAGAATCTTTGACCATGCGAAGAAGCTGTATCTGAACAGCCTTGGAATTCGTGCCGGTGGTTCTGCAGCACTTGATATCTGCCGTGTGGCATCCGGTGCAAATGGAGTCTATCTTGAACTGATGCTGTATCCGTGGGATTATGCGGCAGCATCACTGATCGTGATGGAAGCAGGAGGATTTATCTCAACAGCAGAGGGCGGAATGATCACGTTGGATCAGCCGTGTTCCATCCTGGCAGCAGGACGGCAGTGCTGGAAGGAAGCAAGTCAGCTGTTGAGTGAATGATCAGAAGAATGGAATAGAGAGAAAAAATAGAAAGGAACTGAATTCATATGTTTACGCATGAGATGATAAAGTCGTTTAATCAGTTGGAGATGGATGTATATAATTACATTATCGGCAATGAAGAGAAAGTAGTATATATGAAAGTACGTGAACTGGCAGAGGAGGTTCATGTTTCGACAACAACGATCCTTCGCTTTTGTAAAAAGGTAGGATGCGAGGGATATTCTGAATTCCGTTTGAAATTAAAACAGGAAGTCAGCAGCAAGGAAAAGAAGAAAATCAATATGGATCTTACTGCGGTTAAAGATTTCTTTGAACGGGTGCAGACACAGGCATTTGCTGAGAATATCCAGGAAGCTGTGAAGTTACTTACAAAGGCATCGTCAATTATATTTGTAGGTGTGGGGAATTCTTCTTTTATAGGAAAGTATGGGGCAAGATATTTTAATAATGTAGGCTGGTTTTCATTTGCTATTGATGATCCGTTCACGCCAGTATTTCGTGGAAAAGGTGAGAGAATAGCTACAATCGCATTGTCTGTATCAGGAGAAACGGAACAGACACTGATGTTGGCAGAAAAGTTGAAAAGAAGAGGGAGCAGCCTGATATCTATTACAAATAAGGCAAACTGTTCTTTGGCGAAGATGAGTGACTGCAATATAAATTATTATGTTTCAGAGTATAAATATAAACAAGACGAAGATTATGATCTGACATCCCAGATGGCAGTCGTTTTTATTTTGGAATTAATCGGAAGAGA
>ENA-ORSM01002412-ORSM01002412.1-human-gut-metagenome-genome-assembly--contig:-NODE-2412-length-13250-cov-4.589163_pt1 | contig 13250 bp, 8 predicted proteins | sample MGYA00241903_ERZ509170 | MGnify/ENA primary metagenome ERZ509170 (study PRJEB26280, sample SAMEA2338784) | human gut metagenome | biome: human gut; feature: human-associated habitat; material: faeces...
GCGGCTACCACTTCAGCTACGTGGGCACAAGCCAGGGCAATGAAATTTCCAGCGCAAACAACGACATCTTAAAGGGCGATTCTCTCTGTGAAGAGCACGACGACGGCGGCGTTGTAACACATTACGGCTACGGCTATTTCTATGCGAACAGCAATAATTTGGAGACTTCATTAAGTGCCGCATACTTCAATGAAAACTTCATGCGCGTTGCAAGAAATACAGAAGCCGGCGAAGCGCTCGGCAAGCAGATGCCCGGCTATACGTTTGTCGCATATGAAACCGGTGAAGACAAAATGTATTTGACCGGCAGCAAAGCAAACGGCACATGGCAGCTGAAGTACGGCAACGGAACGGATGCTACCGTATACACCTACACCGTCAACCCGTTCTTTGCAAACTCTATGAGCCTCGATAGCTCCGAAGTGCAGAACAAAACGACAAAAACAGGTGACGTCAAACCCGGCACCAACGGCAACGCTTACGAGATTCGCTCCGTCTCGCAGCTGCAGTTTATCAACTGGAATTCCGGAAAGCACAATACAAGCACCTCCATTGTGTCTCAGAACAAAGGGGATTGGAATACGTTTAAGGATAAATACACGTATCAGGTTTACGGCGATACTCGCACGGTATCGGAAAGCGGCAAAGAGCTGTATTGGAATCAAACACACGATTTGAATGCTTCCTCAGAATACAGTACACTTGGTAAGGCCAATAACTTCACGCCTATCGGAAGCATGTATGATAATGCAGGCGATACAGCAACCGCTGATCCGACAATGTCATATTTTGCTTCTCATTATGACGGACAGGCATATACGATCAAAAATGTTGAAATTCACAGCAATGCGGAATGTGTTGGTATTTTTGGCATTACGGTCGGCGCAACGGTTAAAAATGTGGTCGTATACTCGGATGAAGGCAATGTAATCGAAGCTACAGAGGATGGTGAGAGCTGCTACTGCGTTGGCGGTCTTGTCGGCTTTGCGGCCGGCAGAGACAATCCTGCAAGCGTATTTACAAACTGCACGGTTTCCGGCTATACCATTCGGGATAACCATGTAAAAGACCCGGGTTGGGGCGGCGGCAGTGTCGGCGGTCTTGTCGGCATGACAAACATGGATATTACAAACTGCTCCGCTGTAACAGATATTATTATCAATATCGGCTATAATGGCGGTTATCAAAATCTGCGTGTCGGCGGTATTGCCGGTGTTTCTCGTGGCGCAGTGCGATATTGTTATGCTGGCGGTTCTATGAGAAGCACAGCTAAATCTTGGTATAGTAACTATACTCAGGGTGCGAATATCTGGATGGGCGGCCTTGTTGGCGGTATTGTCATGCGAAACAGCGGCGGCTTAGCAACTTTGGTTGGTGATGTGAGTCGTGTGCTCAAGGTTGAAAACTGCTACAGTTATGTTGAGATGCCAAAACGTGGTAAATCCAACGAGCAAAATATTATAAAGAGTACGCAGGCAATCGCCTCCAATGGCGAAATGCAGGAAAATTTCGCGAATGTTAAAAACGACTATATCGAGATTCATAACTGCTATGCACTTGAATCCGCCGTATTAAATACAGATGATTACTGCAAATATGGCGGTAAAACTCTCTCAAGTTGGTCTAACCTGAACCTGAACATGACGAATCCGAATAGGCAGGGGCGTGAGATCAAGTTGTTCAATGATTCCACCCCATACGTAACGTATGCCGAAATGCAGAGCAGCGAATTCTTGACGAAACTGAACAAGAACTACCAGTCCGGCTCAAGCTATAAGAGCTTCTCCACCGTCACCATCACCGAGCAGGGGCAGAATATCGACGGCAAATATAGCTTCCCGGGCAATGATACGGCGCTGCAGGGGCTTAACTATCCGTTCCCGACGGTTCTGACACAGACCGATATCTTCGGCAGCACAGTCAATTTGCATTACGGCCGCTGGCCGCGCATCGGTCTCTTATGGGAAGAAAATTCCCAGAAGCTCGACCTGCTTGCGGATATCAAAACAAAAGCGGAAGACAGCACTTTGAACGACAACGAAAACGGCAAGGCGCTTTTGCAGACACATTTGCTTGTCGCCAGCAGCGATGTAGATACGAGCGCAGAGCCGAAAATCAAGCTGTACGACGAAAACAGAAACGAACTCACAAACGATAAGGCCGCAGCAATAGTCAGCCGCATTGTGTATAATCGTGAGAATAACTGCTACGATGTCACATTCATCGGGCAGAACGTCGGCACGGTCGTCGCAGAGGCGAAGCTCGGCAATTACATCGCGCGCCTTACAATCGAAGTTACGGCATCGCTCAAGCTGGAGGCTTCTTCTACGAACATTTCGGTTTATTCCGGCGACACCGATACGATTACGCTGACCGTAAAGGACGCAAACGACAAGCAGCTGCTTGCCGAGACCGAAAAGACGCTTAAATGGGAGATTGCTGTCGATAACAACGGCGTGCAGCAGGATGTCATCGAGTGCAGTAAGGACGATATCAAGCTGAACGCAGACGGCACGTTCTCCTTGCCGCTTACCGGCTTTGCCGCGGGCGAAGCCACGGTGAGCATCACGTGCACATATCCGTACGGCGCGGCAACTGCCGCGGAGCCCGCAAAAGAGGTCACGGCTACGCTGTATATCAGCGCTACAACAAAGCCAAGTGATGTGCTTGGCCTGACAAACGGCAGCGTCTATAACCAGATTTCTCTGCCGCACACGCCGAAAAAATCCACGACCTCCTACACCGGTACGACCGTTGAATACCCGGAAAACCGCCCCGCCATGCAGGGAAGTGCGCTGTTCCTCTACGCAACGAATGAGTATACCGATTTGAAAGACTTTACGGTCGATCAAATCGAGATCACCGCAGGGGAAACGACCTACACTGTGGGTGAAGACGGCATCACGACCGATGAAAATCACACCTACACCGATGAAAATCACACCTATAAAGTGACGGTAAGCGATAAGTGGACGACAGAAACGAACGACACGAAGTTCCAATACCGCGCCGTAAAGGTGGAATCCGCCGCGGCAGGCGAGATCACCCTAAAGATTGTCCTCAAAAACGGCGACGTGACCTACAACCTCACCACCCCGTACACCATCGCATCGAACACGTATACAGTGAAGTTCCTTGACACAAAGGACAATGTTCTTCTCACAAAAACAGTCGATTATGGTAAAAAGCCGGAGCTGACCGAGGAGGATAAGGCTAATTTGAAAGCCGATGCCGAGTTGGGCTACACCTGCACATGGGCGCTTTCTGAAATCTACGCAGATACAAAAATTCACCCGACATTAAAGCCGAACACCTATACCATCAAGTTTGATGCCAACGGCGGCTCGGGCATGATGCCTGATGAATCGTATGCTTATGATAAGATTCAAACAACGGACACCCTTCTGCAGAATGCGTTTACAAAAGGAACATCCACCTTTAAGGGCTGGGCGTTGACGGCTACGGATACAGAGCAGTATGCAGATAAGGACTCAATTCAGAGCATCGTAAACTTTATGGCGATGGAGAATAAGACCGAACTCACTCTCTACGCCGTTTGGGAAGATACCGCAGCAGGCGGCGAGACCGTTGAACCGTAAATCAACAAAAAGGCAGGTGCCAAAAATGCAGGCGATCCGCAGAAAACTGAATAGCCAAAGGGGCGCTTCCATGCTGATGGCGCTGCTGCTTATGTTGGTCGGCATCATGGTGAGCGCGGTCATCATCTCCGCCGCCACCAGCGCCGCCGTAAATAAACGCTCGGAAAAAGAACAGCAGCAGGCCTACCTCGCGGTCAGCTCTGCCGCCGAGCTCGTGCGCGACGATTTCCAAAGCCTTACGGGCCGGTATAAAGATGTTACGACCACGGTGACGCAAGCGGATGGAACGACCACTACGACGAATGATACGATAAAGGCCACATGTGCGGTGGGAGATATGATCAATGACATCGGCGCATGGTTTATAGGAGTGAACACGACGTCCACTTATGCAAAGACCTACACGTTCTCCGTAGACGGTTATGAAGATGTATCGGCAGAAATCCTTGTATCAGTCGGCACCGGCAGTGACGAAAGCAGCAAGGTGTATAACCTCACTGCAACATTCACAAACGGTGTGGATTCCGAACACCCCTGCCGCATGGTGTTGACTATGGAGGGCAAACTGGCGGAGGAAAGAACCTCCGGCGATGCGGGCTCGAGCTCCACGCAGGTCGTCACCCAAACACTCGAATGGAATAAGGCAAAGCTGCAAAAGGGGGTAACGGGTTGAAAAAGCTGCGTTCACAAAAAGCGGAAACACTGGTGGAAACGCTCATGGCCATCTTGGTCGTGGTGCTCGTTATGCTTTTTCTCTCCACCGCAGTTTCCACGGCCTCCAAGGTAAATGCCAAGGTGCGCAAAACCGATGTGGCTTTAACGTATAAGAATGCCGACAAGGGCGGCGAACCCAAAACGCTGACCATTAAGGATAAAAACAGTGCCACAAAAATCATCAATGTTCAAGTCGATGAATACACAAGCAAAAACGGCTACACGTATTACAGGGAAAGCAAAGAGCAGGGGGCGGGAACTTGAAGCTGAAAGATAAAAAAGGCCTAACGCTCGTGGAAATGCTCTGCACAGTCGCCATTTTGATGCTTGTCAGCATGGTGATGGTGTTGGGTGTGCAGCTCGGCGTGCGCTCCTACGCAAAATCCGTTTCATATTCGGAAGCGCAGGTGCTGTGCTCCACGCTTACGACCACCATCAGCGATGAGCTGCGCTATTCCGGCACACTGAAAGTAGACGGCAGCGGCAATGTTACGGGCTTTTTCAGCCAGCAGTTCGGCAGCGGCGATTACACCGCGTTTACCACTACGCCGGAAGGGCATGTGCAGCTTGGCGGCAAGGACATTCTGCCCGCAAAGGCGTATCCCTACGGTATTAAAGCTGAGGTGAAAAGCTTAACGTATGACGATGTTTCCTCCCTTTTCACAGTGCGGCTGAGCGTAAAAGACAGCGAAAATAAAAACATGCTGGCCGAAACCACCTTTGAAGTGGAAAAGCTCAATGTGACGACCGAAGACACCGCAGAGGGCCGCGCCCGTGCCGAAGACATCCGCAATACAGAAAACTGAGAAACACCGCGCCAGACGGAATGCTCCGCAGGCGCGGTGTTTTTGCAATAAAGAAATTGTATACGCTTTGTTTTTAAAAAGTATGATTTCATGCGATTTTTCTTGCACGTAAAAAGCAAATATGATAAAATAGAAAAACGGTGTATTTAAATAGTGTTCTTTATTGTGTAGAATAGATAGAATTGCTGCTTTTTATCCACTTTTTGACGAATTTGCAGAGAATATAGCGAATTCTGTCTTTGGCAAGTCATTCTATCGGTAAAAATGAAAGCGCTTTCCGATAAAGAATAAATTGTGAGACGAAACAGAAAGTGCTGCAAGGAGAAATCTATGAGTTTAAAGGAAAAAATACTCATCGCGGACGATTCGGAAATGAACCAAATGCTCCTTGAGGAAATACTCAGCGATAAATACGAATATGTCATGGCAAAAGACGGCACAGAAGCCGTCGATATCCTCGAAAAAAACGAGGATATCGACCTCGTGATGCTCGACATCAACATGCCGAAAATGGACGGTTTCGGCGTGCTGGAGATTATGAATCTGCGGCATTGGATCAGCGAGGTGCCGGTTATCATCATCTCGTCCGAAAGCGATGTGGATTTCATCCGCCGCGGCTATGACCTCGGCGCTTCGGATTACATCAGCAGACCGTTCGATCTGACGGTCGTCCGCCGCCGTGTCGAAAATACACTCATGTTGTATGCCCGCCAAAAGCGCCTTGTGCGCCTTGTGGAGGAGCAGGTCTACGAGCGTGAAAAGACGAACAACACGATGATCAATATTTTGAGCCATGTTATCGAATACCGCAACAACGAAAGCGGCCAGCATATTCTGCATGTGCGCATGATGACGGACATTCTCCTGCGCCGCTTGATTGAGATTACGGATAAATACCCGCTGACGGAAACGGATATCTCTATGATCGCTTCGGTTTCCGCACTGCACGACATCGGTAAGATCAGCGTTCCGAAAGCGATTTTAAATAAACCCGGCAAGCTCGACCCCGAAGAGTGGGAGATTATGAAGAGTCACGCCGCCATTGGTGACTCGATGCTGTACGACATCGGTATGCAGCAATCCGAAACGCTGATGAATCTGGCGCATGAGATCTGCCGCTGGCACCACGAGCGTTGGGACGGCCGCGGCTACCCGGATGGTCTCAAGGGCGATGAGATTCCGATTTCCGCGCAGGTCGTCGCCATGGCAGACGTGTACGACGCGCTTACAAGCGAACGCTGCTACAAAAAGTCGTTTGACCACGCGACCGCTATTAAAATGATTACAAACGGCGAATGCGGCGCCTTCAATCCGCTTTTGATACAGTGCCTTTTGGACGTGCAGGATCAGCTTTTTGAGAACATGCACACAGACCCCAGACGGTTCGATTACCGTCAGGAAGCAAAGCGCCTTTCCGATGAAATGCTCGAGCAAAAAGAGCTTACGCCTGATAACCGTGCGCACAGCCTGCTCATTTTCGAGCAGAAAAAGGCGGAATTCTTCGCAGAGCAGTGCGGCGGTATCCAGTTTGAATTTGACTACTGGACAAATACCGTACATCTCAAAGATTGGAATGCGCCGGTCGATCAACGAGAAAAATCCATGTATCTGACGGAATGGAACGACGTTTCGCTGCTCTCTGAAAAGGATTGGCTCGCTTTGCGTGAAAAGCTGAAAGCAACAACGCCGGAAAGACCGGAAGTGAAAATGATTGTGCAGATCCCCGTTAACGGTGAATATCGCTGGCAGCGCCTTACGGTAAAATCGCTTTGGACAACTAAATACAAAAATTATGCCGGCGTGCTCGGACACTTTAAAGATATTCAGGATGAAATGGTGCGGCGCGGAGAAGATGTGCTCGAAAAGTGCACGGAAGACAGCATAGCGCATCTTTTGAAAGATTTGAGCCGCGTGTTTGAAGTGGTGCGCCTTGTAGATCCGAAAACGAATGAGAACCTTGAGCTGGATAAAGACGGAAAAGTAATCACTACGCCGATACACTGCTATGAAATTTGGGGCAGAAACGAGCCGTGCGAAAACTGTATTTCTTCCCGCTCTCTGGAAGGAAAAGAGTGGGTCACCAAGCTGGAAATGCGTGACAGGCAAATGTACTTCGTGCTTTCTAAACATATCAACGTCAACGGACGTACCTGCACACTGGAGATTGCTTCGCATGAAGACGAAGCGGAGTGCACACGCTGCGGCGGCGACAACGATGCGCCAACGCGTTCTTCGTTTATGAACTTCTACCGCGATGCCCTGACCGGAACATACAGGAGACTGTATCTTGAGAGTTTCCAGTCCAATTTGGAAAGCGCAGATGCCGTGGCAATCGTGGATGTTGACCTTTTTAAGCAGATTAACGATACATACGGCCACCCTGTGGGCGATGAAGCGCTGAAAACCATCGCGAATACAATCCGTTCCGGCATCCGCGGCAGCGATACGCTCATCCGCTACGGCGGGGACGAGTTCCTCCTCATCTTCTCCAAGATCGGCGAAGAGGTTTTCTATGAGCGTTTAAAGCAGCTCAGACGCGCCGTGCAGGAGACAAAATTGCCGGATTACCCCGAGGTGAAGCTTGATGTCAGCCTTGGCGGTGTATACCGCGTACACCCGCTCTCCGAAGCCATTCGGCAGGCAGACCTGCGCATGTACGAAAATAAAGCGAAACACGCGAATGGAAATCATGCGGCATGCAGATAGGAATTGCAGAAAGGTGACAGATTATGAAGCTTGAAGAATTATATCAGAAAATCGGCGGCGACCTCAAAAACGTGATGAAACGCATCCCGAATGAGGCAATGATCGGCAAGTTCGTGCGCAAATACGCAAACGACCCGACCTATAACCGGCTTACAGCAGCTGTGGAAGCCAAAAACTGGAAAGATGTTTTCCTTGCGGCGCACACCTTGAAGGGTGTGGCACAGAACCTCGGCTTCGACCGCCTGCAAAAATCGGCATCCGCTTTAACGGAGGCCGTGCGCGGCGCCGTTCCGCTGACGGACGAATCGCTTTTTGAAGAGGTCTGCAAAGATCAGAAGGAGATCGTGGAGGCCATCGAAAAGCTCGATTGATATGACTTAACAGATATGCCGGTTCTATGGACCGGCTTTATTTGTGTTCAGTTCCCTGTGTAATGCGGCGGAACGGTTTGGGGGAGAATAGGTCGCGCGCTGCGGCGGCAGCTTACAACAGAGGAAAAAAGGAGAATGCCGCATGAATATGTTCACAAAACTTTTGGAGACGCTCGGAAATAATTTCTGGCTTATCATCATTCTTTGCCTTGAGGTTATTCTGGCGGTTTGGCTGCCGTGCTTTGCACGCGGGAAAAAGAAAAATCGTGCCGCAGAGCCGGATGGCCACAGCGTGCAGGGCGCACTCATAGCGCTTATGGTCATCTGGAATGTTGATTTAAAGAGTCTTTTCGTCTTGCCGCTCGGCGGTGCCGTCACGGTGCTTCTGGGCTGCATCGCAGGGGATTATCTCGGTGCGAAAAAGCCCCTGCCGTCGGGTTTCGTCATTTTGCGGAAATTTCGATGAATTGATTGTGAAAATAGATGGTTTTGCAAAAAAAGTAGACAGATTTTTGATGATATAGTATACTGACGTTAAACGGGAGAGCAAGTCGATCTTTTGCACAAAAACAAATAAACGGCTGAATTTTCATGTTGTCACATGATGAGTTCAGACAACAAAAAGGAGATTTTGAAATGAAGAAAGAGCAAAACCGGCATTCCCTTCACCTCATCCGTCAAAACGTTCCGCAGTTTATTTTGCTCGTTATTTTTTCCGTGCTGCTGGGCGTTTCCGTCATCGCGGTGTCTGTTTTGATGAAAATGTTCCTCGACATCGCTACAAATGCAAGCACTATGCCGCTTACCACATGTCTTATCATCGCGGTCGGCGTTTTGCTCGTGCTCGGCATCTCACAGGTCGTCACGTCCGTTTTGCAGGGCAAGCTTTCCTGCCGCATGGAGCTTTCTCTGCGCAGCGCCATGGTGGAGCACCTATACCGCACAGGCCTAAGGACATTCGACAGCGGCGCGGCAGATAACTACTTCACGCGCATGACAAAAGACGCGGAGACCCTCTCGAATTTCTACTCCAAAACGCTCATCCCGAGCATCTTTTTCGAGAGCTTCACGTTCGTCGTCAGCTTTATTTTGATGTTCCTCCTCGAGTGGAAACTCGCGGTCGTCATGATCGTCGTCGTGCCGATCCTCATTTTCACCATGATCCGCATCTCCCCGAAGCTTGAGATGAACAGCATTCAGATCATGCAGAACGAAGACAAAAACCGCAATATCTTACAGGAGTTTTTGAGCCAGTACATGCTGTTTAAGTCCTATGGCGTGCTCGGCTGGGTGCAGAAGCGCGTGGGGGATACATACGCGCAAAAGCAGAAGTACGTTGGCAAACTCAGCGTTTTGCAGGGTGCCATCGGCTTTCTCAATAACTTCCTCGGCGTCGGCATGTTCATCATCGCGCTCGGCATGGGCTCATTTCTCGTCGTGCGCGGCGAAACGACCGTCGGCACGCTCATCGCCGTTGTGAACCTCGTCAGCTTCTTCTACGGCCCGTTCCTGCACATTTCGGGCTGGATGGCCGAGGTCAACGAAGTGAAGGTTTCCACAAACCGCATCGGGGAAATCCTCTCCATGCCCACCGAAAATAGCACACAAACCGCAAAGCCCGCTGTCCAAAATGCAGGCAGCGCAGCGCTCACCGCCAAAGGCCTCTCCTTTGCGTATGACGAAGAAAAAGTTATCCTGTCCCACGCCGAAACGCAGGTGCACACGGGCGAGATCGTCGCGCTTACCGGCGAAAACGGCAGCGGCAAAAGCACGCTCACAAAGCTGCTCATCGGCTTCTATACACCCACGGGCGGCGAGGTCGAGCTCAAAATCGGCAATAAAACCGTCCACGGCGCGGAAATTCGCAATTATTTAAGCTACGATTCCGGCTTCGTCTCCGTTTTCGCGGGCACGCTCAAAGAAAACATCTGCATGGATCAGCTGTTTGACGAGAAAAAGTTCCGCAAGGCTGTCGAACTCGCCAACCTCACGGAGTTTGTAAACGAAAAAACAGCGGAGTACGAGATCGAGCCGGAGGGCAAGAATCTCTCCAGCGGTCAGCGCCGCAAGGTCGCTTTGGCGCGCATTTTCTACGATGACCGCCCGGTCTTCGTGCTCGACGAGCCCACCGCGAACCTCGATAAAGCCTCCGCAGAGGGCATGTTTGAAGCCCTGAAGCAGGTCTGCAAAGACAAGATCTGCATCATCGTCACGCACGATGCGTTCATCTCCGAAAAGTGCGACCGCGTGCTGCATTTGAATAACAAAAAGGTCACAGGATGACCGCAATACGATTTGCATAATAAGGCGATAGGAACTCTGCCACTCGCAACGAGCGGTGGGTGTGGCTTAGCTTCGGGCAATTCCGCCCTTGCGGCAAGGCTCGTCGCAGAGAACGCCTGTGTCGAGTGGCTTATAAATCTTGAGCATTGCTGATGGGCCATTTTTAACAAAATTTATCTTTTTTACAAAAATCAAAATTTTTTCAAAAACCTAATTGACAACCGAAAAAATGTGTGCTACAATGCACTAAACCGTTGAGGAAGAGTGAGTACGCTTTAGGCAACTTTTCTCACAGAGAGTCGTGGATGGTGGGATCACGGCGGAAAGATAAAGCGGAATGGACTTCTGAGGGCGAACAGAAAAGGATTTCCCGAGTATGTGAGACGGAGTGTGGCTCTCCGTAAACAAAGGTCTGCGTATGATGGTACGCGTAAGAGGGTGTGTGTTTCACATACCAAGCCGGGTGGCACCGCAGGAATTTTGATCCTGTCCCAGCAAGTGATTGCAGGGACAGGATTTTTTGTTTTTCAGGGAGGTTATTTCATGTTTGTTTACACAAAACGATGGCGCAGCCGCGCTGCATCTGAAATTTTGAACCCGCATTTGAACGCATTAAAACAAACCTGAAAGGATCGATAAATTTATGAAACTCAGAAACGTATTTGCCATGATCACCGCTGCCGCTATGACCCTCAGCCTCGCCGCTTGCAGCGGTCAGAGCACAGCTTCTTCCACGTCCTCCGCGTCAAGCGACTCTTCTTCGTCCGCCGATTCCGAAAGCAGTGTGTCGAGTGAAAAGAGCACCGCAAGCGAAGAATCTTCCGGCGCATCGTACACCATCGGCATCTGCAACTACGTCGATGACGCTTCCTTAAACCAGATCGTTGAGAACATCAATGCACGTCTCGCCGAGATTGAAAGCGAGCAGGGCATCACAATCAACGTGAAGTACGACAACTGTAACGCCGACGCGAACGTCATGAATCAGATTATCGCAAACTTTGCAGCCGATAACGTAGATCTCATGGTCGGTGTCGCGACCCCGGTCGCCATGGTGATGCAGTCCGCAACCGAAGACAGCAAAACGCCTGTCGTGTTCGCCGCCGTGTCCGACCCGGTCGGCGCGGGTCTTGTCGCTTCCCTTGAAGAGCCGGGCAGCAACGTGACGGGCTCCTCCGATAACCTCGATACCAACTCCGTCATGAACCTTATCTTCGCCCAGAACCCCGATGCTAAGAAGATCGGCCTTTTGTACGACGTAGGACAGGATTCCTCCACCACCGCCATCGAGCACGCAAAGGCGTACCTCGACGACAAAGGTGTTGAATATGTAGAGCGCACCGCAACGACCGCCGAAGAAGTCGCGCTCGCCGCACAGGCACTCGTTTCCGACGGCGTAGACGCCGTGTTCACCCCGACCGATAACACCATCATGAAGGCAGAGCTCGCTATCTACGAGACCTTTGCTGACGCAGGCATCCCGCACTACACCGGCGCCGATTCCTTCGCCCTCAACGGCGCGTTCCTCGGCTACGGCGTCGATTACGCAAACCTCGGCCGTGAGACCGCAGATATGATCGCTTCCATCCTCACCGAAGGCAAAGACCCGGCGACCACACCGGTCATCACGTTCGACAACGGCACCGCAACGGTCAACACCGAAATCTGCGAAAAGCTCGGTCTCGACTTCGATACCGTCTCCGAAGCTTTTGCCCCGTACTGCACGAGAGTGGAGGAGATCACGACCGCAGAGAGCTTCAGCGATCTCGAGTCTTAATTTAAATCTCTCAAAAGCTTATCCTACCCCATAAGCTTTCAAACACTTCATACTACCATACTTCATCAATACCTTACTTACCCATAAGAATGCAATCGCCGCTGCCATGCACCCGGTTTTCGGGCGCGTGGCTTCGGCATATCACCACAAATCTGCAAAACGAGGAGTTTTTGTATGTCTTTCGATTCAATCCTGACCCTTGGGCAGACAGCGCTGGAGCTCGGTCTCATCAGCTCGCTGACTGTTTTGGCACTGTTTTTGAGCTATTCCATGCTGAACGTATGCGACCTTTCCACAGACGGTTGCTTCACGCTCGGCGCGGTCGTCGGCGCGTCCGTCGCGCTTTCCGGACATCCGTTTCTGGCAATCCCCGCCGCTATGGCGATCGGCATGGTCTCCGGCTTCGTCACGGCTCTTTTGCAGACGAAAATGGGCATTGATAGTCTGCTTGCCGGCATCATCGTCAATACCGCGCTTTATTCCGTCAACATCGGCATCATGAACGGCGCGTCGCTTCTGAACCTCAATAATTCCGATACGGTCTTCACCAAAATGCGTTCGGTGCTCGAAAACACACCGCTTGCGGGGCAATATAAGCTTATCGTCATCACCATCGCGGTTGTACTCGTGGCGGTCGTTTTGGGACTTTTCCTCCGCACGCGCCTCGGCCTCGCCATTCGTGCGACGGGCAATAACCCGGACATGGTTCGCTCCTCGTCCATCAACCCGGTTAAAACGACCATCATCGGCCTGTGCATTTCCAATGCGTTTACGGCGCTTTCAGGCTGCTTGCTCGCGCAGTCGCAGAAGTCTGTCAGCATCGATATCGGCACCGGTATGGTTACGGTTGCGCTGGCATCGCTCCTCATCGGCGGCGCGTTCTTCGGCAAGGGCAAAATTCCGCTGCGTATCTTCGGCATGGTCGTCGGTGCGTTCGTGTTCCGCCTTGTGTATACCATCGCACTTCGGTTCAATATGCCGGCATTTATGCTGA
>ENA-ORSM01002417-ORSM01002417.1-human-gut-metagenome-genome-assembly--contig:-NODE-2417-length-13218-cov-2.621515_pt1 | contig 13218 bp, 13 predicted proteins | sample MGYA00241903_ERZ509170 | MGnify/ENA primary metagenome ERZ509170 (study PRJEB26280, sample SAMEA2338784) | human gut metagenome | biome: human gut; feature: human-associated habitat; material: faeces...
AATCTCGATCAGAGCATCCAGGGTCGGCTTTGTAATTTCTTTTTGGGAGTTGGTAAGAGTTCCGTCCAGATCAAGGGCGAGAATCTGATAAGCCATATAATAATCTCCTTAAATATCTCGTTTGTTTCGTTCTTTTTTGTTATTTTATAATTCTTCCAAAGCATGAACAATCTGTGGAAAATTCATTCCGTGGGAGGCTTTTACCAAAACATTGTCCCCATCTTTGATGATATCCGGTATAGCCTGAATGAAGCTTTCATTATCAGCAAACCAAAGTGCCTGGGTATGTGTGCCCCTGGATGCTTCTTCTACCAGAGCGTGTGTCAGGTCTCCGATTCCGCAGACAAGGTCTACATTCTGTTGTGCTGCGTAAGTACCGACTTCTGCATGAAGAACTTCAGCAGTATCACCAAGTTCTCCCATATTACCAAGGACTGCAACCCTACGTCCGATTGCCATATTAAGGACATCGATGGAAGCCTTCATAGAGATTGGATTGGCATTGTAGCAATCGTCTAAGATGATCATATGGTCTGTTTCTATGATATGGTTACGCCCTGGGATAGACGGCAGGGATTCGATGCCGGCTTTGATCTCGCTGGCAGTCAGTCCCAGTGTATATCCGACAGCAGCACCTGCAACCGCATTGCTTACCATGTGGATGCCGGGTACAGGAACCAGACAGTCGAAAGAAGTCCCATCCTTTAATGTGATCGTGCAGGAAGTTCCGCGGAGTCCCTGAGGTTCAATGTTGTCGGCACGGAATGCACAGTTGCTTCCTGTCCCGAAGAATACAGGAGCGACACCTTTGACAGGACTCATCTTGCAAAGCAGATCGTCATCACCGTTCAGAATGATGGAACCACCGTTTTTCATATCCTGGATCATCTGTGATTTTTCCTGAAGAATGCCCTCTCTTGTCTTGAAGAACTCCAGATGTGCGATACCGATATTGGTGATCACACAGATGTCAGGGCTGGATACAGATGAAAGGCGGCGCATCTCACCAAAGTGATTGACAACCATCTCAAGTACGGCAACCTCTGTATCCTCCGGCATATCGAAGATCGTGATCGGAAGTCCCCATTCGTTATTGAAGTTTCCAAGTGTTTTATGTACATGATATTTCTGAGCCAGAACAGAGGCAATCATCTCTTTGGTACTGGTCTTTCCGACACTTCCGGTAATTCCGACAACTTTCATATCAAAAGAATCACGATAAAGCTTGGCAATGTCAAGCAGTGCCTGTCCTGTGGATTCTACCAGAATATAAGGAAAATCCGTCTCACCGAGATCTTCGTGGGAGACAACACACATAGCACCGGCTTTTACAGTGTCCGGGATGAATTTGTGTGCGTTGACACGTTCTCCGTCAATGGCAACGAATAAGTAACCAGGCTGGACTTTCCGGCTGTCGATCACGACACCGGATACTTCCTGGTTGAGAATACTCTCATCGCCATGGAAAGTCCCTTTGCAGGCTCTGGTTATATTTTCAATTGAAAGATTTTTCATGGATATTCATCCTCCTTAATAGCGGGCTTTCATGGATTCCTGAATAATGGCCTCACAAAGTTCGCTGTATTCATATCCGGCAGCTTTGGCAGCTTTCGGAAGAAGGCTTGCTGCGGTCATTCCCGGAAGGGCATTCATTTCCAGACAGTAGAATTCACCGTCTGCATCGGATACGATAAAGTCTGCACGGGAGTATACATCCATGCGGAGTGCTTCAAAGGCACGTTCTCCGGCACGCTGGATCAGTTCTTGTGTCTCTGCATCCAGTGATATAGGAGGACAGATTTCGGAAGCACCGCCTGCCTGATATTTGTTCGCATAATCAAAGAGTCCGTCCTTTGGAACAATTTCAACGAGCGGAAGTGCTTTTCCGGCAAGAATACCGCAGGCAAATTCACGGCCTTTGATAAATGGTTCGATGACAACCTCGTCTGTGTTGTCTACATCAAAAGATTTGTGTATTGCATCATAATAGTCTTCTTCTGTGTGGCAGATGTATACACCGATACTAGATCCGTTTGAGCATGGCTTTACAACCAGTGGAAGGTAGTATCCAAGTTCATCCAGACGGGTATCTTTCGTTTTTACTGTCAGTGAAGTTCCTCTTGGAGTCGGGACACCACTGGTTTTGAAAATCTGTTTTGTGACCAGTTTGTTCATGGATAATGTACATCCAAGAGAGTTCGGTCCGGTGTATTTGATTCCCAGGTTATCAAAAGTTGCCTGAAGTTTTCCGTTTTCACCGATAGAACCGTGAAGAGCCATGAATGTGATATCAGCCATCTGGCAGAGTTCAATAACATTTGGTCCGATTTCGGAAGGTGACTGATCCGGGCGTGATTTGCGAAGTGCACCCAGATCTGGTACAGATGTTGAGATTCCCTTGGAAATCTCAAGCCCGCCGTCCGGACGGTCGAATATTTCTTCTAATTTATCGGAATCGCATGGAAGGCCGAAGAACACATCCAGAAGAAATGCCTGATGTCCCATCTCCCGGAGAGTTTTACAGATTCCGGCTCCCGAAAGTAAGGATACATCTCTTTCCGGACTGAGTCCGCCTGCTAATACTATAATTTTCATGATCAATAAGTCCTCCTTTAATCTGTCATATTCATCTGATCCAGCAGTGATTTTTTAACATCGTAGAGTTTTTTGGAAAGATCCACATAAACTCTGTGCGGATAGAAGAGACGCTTGGTCTCATCCCATAAAGTGTCTTTTTCCGTGCAGCAATATGAGGCAATCTCTTTTAATGTCGGAGATTTGTAAATGCATTCGCCGTTTTTGAAGACAGGTACAAGAATCTCGCGTACTGTATAGGTGCCACCGGAAAGTTTCGTCTTTTTCCATGTCTCTATCGGGTCGAAGAGAAGCAGATCCTGTTCGGTATCGATGACTTCATCGGCAAAACAGATAAGGTCTGCCTTGATCTTACCGCTCTCTTTTTCATAGATACGGTAGATCGTCTTATTACCAGGATTGGTGATCTTCTCGGTATTTTCAGATATTTTTATCTTCGGAACGAATTCGCCTTCTTCATTCTGGATGGCAGCCAGCTTGTACACACCTCCGAAGGAAGGGCAGTCCTTGGAGGTAATGAGGTTTGTGCCGACACCCCAGGACGTGATGGCAGCGCCCTGAATCTTCAGGCTGTCGATCAGGTATTCATCCAGATCATTGGAAGCACAGATGGTAGCTTCAGGGAAGCCTGCATCGTCCAGCATCTTCCGTGCTTCTTTTGAAAGGTATGCAAGATCACCGCTATCCAGGCGGATTCCGTATTTGTTCAGTGGTTTTCCGGAATCTTTGAATTCCCGGAATACACGGATAGCATTCGGGACACCGGATTTTAACGTATCGTATGTGTCAACTAAGAGTGTGCAGTTGTCCGGATACATCTCTGCGTAAGTCCTGAATGCAGTGTATTCATCCGGAAAACTCATGATCCAGCTGTGTGCGTGGGTTCCCATAACAGGGACGTCAAACATCTGTCCGGCAAGCACATTGGATGTGCCGACACATCCGCCGATCATCGCTGCTCTTGCACCATATAATCCTGCATCAGGACCCTGTGCACGGCGCAGACCGAATTCCATAATACCATCGCCGTTAGCGGCAAATACAATACGGGAAGTCTTGGTTGCGATCAGTGACTGATGATTAATGATATTCAGGATCGCTGTCTCAACAAGCTGCGCTTCCATAATCGGAGCAATCACTTTCAGAAGAGGCTCCTTCGGAAATATGACGGTTCCCTCAGGGATGGCATAGATATCACCACTGAAGTGGAAACCGCTCAGATAATGAAGGAAGTCTTCTTTAAAAATCCCAAGACCTCTTAAATAATCTACATCTTCATAAGTAAAATGCAGATTCTTTATATAATCAATTACCTGATCAAGACCGGCACATACAGAATATCCGTTGTTGCAAGGGTTCTGACGAAAAAATACATCAAAAATAACTTTTTCATTCTGCCCTTTTTCGTAATACCCTTGCATCATGGTGAGCTCGTACAGATCGGTCAGCAAGGTAAGATTGCGTTTGCTCATTTTCAAACTCCTTTTTACTGCTGTTTGCAGTACATTTCTTTTTTAGTTATACCGTTTTATTATAGCACTTAAGAGAATAAATGTAAAAGAAAAAAACAGGCACTAAACAAGTGCCTGATTCTTATGAATAGTCTCGCGGATGATGTTACTGCAATGTTCGCCGATACGTTTTTTCTCGTCTTTGTCCAGTTCTTTCGGATAGATTGGTTTGCCATATTCCAAAATAACGTGTGTTTTCTTAATGAAAGGTATATGACCTTCAAAAATATCACAGGTATTATTCAGACTCATCGGTACGATCGGACATCCGGTCTTCTCTGCAATCTTAAAGGAACCATTGTGGAACGGAAGTAAAGATAATTCTTCGCCGTTGTTCCTAGTACCTTCCGGAAAGATACAGATAGATACACCGTGTTTTACATAATCGATTGCCTGAAGGATAGTCTTTAAGCCTTCTTTCGGATTCTCCCTGTCAAGGAAGAGACAGTAGAGACGCTTCATCCAGGTGCGGAGAAGCGGGATAGAGAGCATCTCTTTTTTTGCAATGTAACCGGTCAGGTTTTTGCATCTTGCATACGTGATCACGATATCAAAATAACTTCTGTGGTTTCCGATAAAAAGAACCGGTTCGTCCGGAACATTCTCCTCACCGATGACAGTGAGCTCGATCCCGGCAAGGCGGACAATCACTTTAAATGCCCACTGGACGATCCGCAGACTGGAATAATCCATTGTCTTTTTGCTGATTTTCCCAATCAACCATTCAATTCCAAGAACCGGAATGCCGATAATCAGGAATAAGATCACGAATAGGGCAACTGGTATAATTCTCATAATGAATACTCCTTTTCATTCTAGTTATTTTATCATAGCATAAAATCCGCATTTTTTACACCCATAGTGTGTAAGATAGTAGAGAGAAAATAGAAGAAGGCTGTATTGAAGAGAATAAAAATGCTCTTAACCGTGATCGTAGTTACAACGCTGCTTTCCGGTTGTAGTTTTGGCACGATAGAAGAACAGAAAACAGGAGATGTTACATATGAGATTGTAAAGAAAGAAGAGATTCCGGAACAACTGAAAGAAGAGATAAAAGAAGCTGGAAAAAAGGAAATGTGGATCAGTTATGCAGATACAGGAAAGGAAGAAACATACCTGTATGTAGTGCGGGGGTACGGGACACAGCAGACGACCGGCTACAGCATTGAAGTAAATGCATGTTATGAGACAGTGGATACAGTGGTTCTCCGTACAACGCTTCAGGGCCCGGAGAAAAAGGAAAAAATACACAAGAAAAAGACATATCCATACATTGTCATAAAGATGCCGTACACGGAAAAGCAGATTATATATGAATAAAAGATGTTGTAAAAGGAGGCAGGAACAATGGAATATCAGAAAAAAGAGATCCGTATATTTCAAAATGGAAAGACAGTAAATGACCAGTTCTATATTGACGGGGATTATAATGTTCCGGAGGCAAAACGGGATGTGGGAAAGATTATATTAAGTAATGGGATGTTGCGGGTAGAGGAGATGAAACAGGTAGAAAGCTATCTGAAAGTATCGGGAAAACTGGAGTTCTCTATATGGCAGATGAGATGGTTCCGGTACCGGCAAGCCTGGAAGGGCGGATCCCATTTGAAGAGATGATCTATCTGGAGCAGGAACCGGAAGGAAACCTGGTGCTTCAGACGTCTGACACCGAGGTTACTGTAACGATGATCCACTCAAGAAAACTGAACATCAAGACACTGGCAGAGATTTCCATCGGAACCGAAAAGTGTACCGGTGAAGAGATTACAACCGATGTAGAAGGGAAAGTTCCGGTTTTTAAGAAAATGAAAGAAGAAGAGATTCTAAAAGTATTTGCTACCGGAAAAGATACTTACAGGATTAAAGAAGAGGTCACATTGAGCGGTACAAAGGAGCATATCGGCACACTTTTGTGGACGGATGTGACAGGTGGAAAAGCGGATACACAGTTAGGAACAGATGAACTGTTGATTAGTGGTGAACTTAACATGTTCTGCCTGTACGAAACGGCAGAAGGAAAGACGGATTGGATAAGCCGGACAGTTCCGTATGAGGGGCGGATCGAATGTATGGGTGTGATACCCGGAATGTATCATCAGTCAGAATTACATCTTACGGATATCAATGTAGAGCCGCGGATGGATGAGAACGGCGAGATGCGTATTCTTGGCATAGAAGCAACGCTGCAAGTCCGTCTGATTGTCTACGAGGAAGAGAAGATCCAGATACTGGAAGATCTGTATATGCTGGATCATATCTGTATTCCGGAGGTAAAAGAAAAGAGGTTCTTCCGATTAAAACTCCAGAATCATTCCAAATGCAGGATCAGTGAGGAATTAACACTGCCGGAACTGAAAGAGGATATCTTGCAGATCTGTCACTGTAAAGGAAAGATTCAGATGGAAACAGTAAAAGCAGAGACGGATGGTGTACATATCGACGGTGTGCTGCACTTGCAGTTTTTATATGTGCGGGAAGATGATCAGACGCCGTTTGGCGTATGGAATGGAATGGTTCCGTTCAGTTATCTCCTGGAAAACGGGGGCGGCGAACCGGATATGGAAGATATGGATTGTACGGTCGAGCAGCTTTCGGTAAATCTCATGGGAAGCGGTGAAGTAGAAGTGAAAGCCGTTCTGGCATTCAACTGTTTTCAGAAAGAACCGGTGCAGATACAGAATATTGAATCTGCGGAATTCCGCCCGATGGATACCGAAGAGTTGGAAAGCCGTCCCGGAATTGTCGGATATTTCGCACAACAGGGGGATACATTATGGAATCTTGCGAAAAAATATAACACAACGGTGGAAAATATAAAAGAAGTTAATTATATGGAAAAAGAAGGTATAAATAAAGGCGATAAAATATTGATTTTTAAGCAAAATTTGGGTATACTGTAAGAACATTGTATACAAAATGTAAGGAGATAAATAAGATGGATAAAATGGAATTGAAAGCACTTGGAAAGATTAATCTGGGTCTGGATGTTCTGGGACGGAGAGAGAACGGTTATCACGATGTGCGGATGGTGATGCAGACGGTATACCTGTATGACCAGATCCGGATGGAAAAGACGAAAAAACCGGGTATAGAATTGTTGACGAATCTTTTTTATCTGCCCGTGAATGAGAATAACCTGGCGTATCAGGCAGCAGACCTTCTGATGAAGGAGTTTCATGTAAAGGAAGGCGTGAAGATCACATTAGATAAACATATACCGGTAGCGGCAGGAATGGCAGGCGGAAGTTCGAACGCGGCAGCCGTACTGTTCGGGATCAACCGTATGTTTTCGCTTGGACTTTCACAGAAAGAACTGATGGAAAGAGGCGTGACACTGGGAGCAGATGTTCCTTATTGTGTTATGCGCGGAACCGTTCTTGCAGAAGGGATAGGAGAGATCCTCACACCACTTCCGGCATGTCCGAAATGCCATGTGCTGATCGCAAAACCGCCGATCAGTGTGTCGACAAAACTGGTCTATGAGAAGCTGGATTCCCATGAGATTGAGAATCATCCGGATATTGACGGAATCATCGATGGGCTGTATGACCAGGATATTACAAAAGTAGCATCCCGGATGGGAAATGTACTGGAAAAAGTAACAATCGAAGAATATCCGGTTATTGAACAGATTAAAAATGTCATGAAGGAGCAGGGGGCACTGAATGCGATGATGAGCGGAAGTGGTCCAACGGTATTCGGCCTTTATGAGACAAAAGAGAAAGCAAGAAAAGCAGCAGCAAAGATAAGAGAAAAGCAATTAGCAAAGCAGGTGTATGTGACCGGCATACATAATGCAAGGAGGAAATAGGCATGGAACCGAATTTTAAAGTAAACATGAATGAGTATCTGCCACTTAGAGATGTCGTGTTCAATACTTTGAGACAGGCGATTCTTCGAGGCGAGTTAAAACCGGGAGAAAGACTGATGGAGATCCAGCTTGCCAATAAACTGGGAGTCAGCCGTACTCCGATTCGTGAAGCCATCCGTAAGCTGGAGCTGGAAGGACTTGTGCTGATGATCCCGAGAAAGGGCGCAGAAGTTGCAGAGATCACAGAGAAGAATATGCGGGATGTTCTGGAAGTCAGAAAGGCTTTGGAAGAACTGGCGGTTCAGCTTGCATGTGAGAAGATTACGGCTGAAGAGATCGAAGAGATGAAGAAAGCGGCCGAAGAGTTCAGGATGATATTAAAAAACAAGGATATTACAGAGATTGCCGAAGCAGATGTACGTTTCCATGATATCATTTACATGGCAACGGATAATCAGAAACTGATTCTGCTTCTGAATAACCTGCGTGAACAGATGTACCGTTATCGTGTGGAATATCTGAAGCGTGAAGAAGCACATCCACAGCTCATTGCAGAACATGCGGCAATTATCGAGTATATCAGCAAAGGTGAGAAGAAAGCTGCAACAGATGTTATGTGTAAACATATCGATAATCAGGTGACGACCGTGATCGATGTGATTCGTACAAAGCAGAGCTAGAAAACAAAAAATTCAGAAAGTATGCCAGGAGTGTATAGATAAGAACCATTGTGTCGAGACTTCCTGTATCAGTAAAAATTACCGTTCATGCAGTATCCGTGAACGGTAAGAAGCAGGAAGGAGATACATAGATGAAACGGGAAAGAATTTGCCTGATCATAGCATGTCTGCTGTCATTTGCGCTGACAACCGGGATTATGGAACGGCGTATGGAAGTTGTTCATGCGGAGATTGCACAGACGCAGAAAACGCTGGCAGAGGAAGTGTTCCGCTTTCATGTGATCGCAGAAAGCAATAGTGTGAAGGATCAGCGGATTAAATTGCACGTCCGGGATACGGTACTTAGCTATATGAAATCACAGATGCCGGAAACGGAGCGTAAAAGCGCACAGTTAACGAAAGACTGGGTGAAAAAGCATCAGAAGGAACTGGTGAAGACTGCTGATGAAGTGTTAAAAAAAGAAGGCGTGTCATACCGGGCACAGGCAAAGGTGACGAGCTGCTATTTCCCGGATAAACGGTATGGTGATATCATATTTCCGGAAGGAGAGTATGAGGCGCTGAGGATCACTCTCGGAAGCGGAAAAGGACATAACTGGTGGTGCGTGCTGTACCCGAGCCTGTGCTTTACCAATGCGACCTGTGCGGTGGTTGATGAAGACGGAAAAAAAGAACTGAAAGAAGCACTCAGTGCAGAAGAATATGAGATGGTAACTGCTGCTTCGGAATTCAAGATAAAATGGTTTTTCTTCGGAAATTCCGATAAGAATACGGAAGAAGAGCATACAAAGGAGTCAGACTAACTATGAGAGACAATCAATATACTACAGAGGGAAGAATCCGGTTCAGTGAAGTGGATCATACCAGAAGAATCACACTGCCGGGGATCGTGAATTATTTTCAGGACTGCAGCACATTTCAGTCGGAAGATCTCGGACTGGGAATCATGCATTGCAGCGAGCGGAAAAGAGCCTGGATCCTGTCGTCGTGGCAGGTAGTCGTAGAACGGTATCCGGAGATAGGAGAGAAGATACAGACCAGTACCTGGGCGACAGATTTCAAGGGATTGTTCGGGGAGCGTAATTTCTGCATGACAGATGAGAATGGAAACGATGTCGCATATGCCAATTCCCTGTGGGTATACATGGATATAGAGAGAGGACGTCCGGCAAGACCGGATGAATCAGAGATTGCCCCATATGGAACCGGAGAGCCATATGAGATGACATACGAATCCAGAAAGATTCCTCTTCCAACAGAATCGGAAGAACTGGAAAGCTTTCCGGTGCGCAGATATCATATCGACACGAATGAGCATGTTAATAACTGCCAGTATGTGCAGATGGCACTGGAGTCGCTTCCGAAAGACAAAGAAGTACACCAGATGCGAGTGGAATATAAGAAATCTGCAGTATATGGTGATATGATCTATCCGCGGATTGCAGCAGAAGATGACAGAACAGTTGTTGAATTATGTGATGAAAATGCAAAGCCGTATGCAGTGATCGAATTCAGATTTGCGTAAGCAGGTAACAGATACATTAAAAGAGAAGGAAACAGAGAGGAAACATATGGGATTAACAGATTATTTGGGAAAGAAAAGAAGATTGATGATCGTCAAAGAAGTGGAGTTCGGAGTATATCTGGGAAACAAAGATGACAAAGTCCTGCTTCCGAAAAAACAGGTGCCGAAAGATGTAGAAGTCGGAGATCCGGTAGAAGTATTCTTATACAAAGATTCCTCCGACCGTCTGATCGCAACCACACAGGAACCGAAGATCACGCTGGATGAACTGGCTGTACTGAAGGTTGCAGACACAGGAAGAATCGGTGCATTCCTTGACTGGGGACTGGAGAAAGATCTTCTTCTTCCATTCAAAGAGCAGACTGCGAAAGTGAAAAAAGGTGATGAAGTTCTGGTTGCACTTTACGTGGACAAGTCCGGAAGACTCTGTGCAACAATGAAAGTATATGAGAAGCTTCGTACAGATTCTCCATATAAAAAGGATGATCATGTAGAAGGAATCATTTACGAGACGAGTGATAACTTTGGCGTGTTTGTGGCAGTGGATAACTGTTACAGTGCATTAATTCCAAAGAGAGAAGCTTTTGGCAGGTTAAAAGTAGGCGATCGTGTATCTGCCAGAGTCCTGAAAGTAAGAGAGGACGGAAAATTAGACTTAAGTGTCAGAGAAAAAGCATTTCTTCAGATGGATGAGGATGCAGCGCTGATCATGAAACGCATGGAAGAATATGGCGGGAAGCTTCCGTTTAATGACAAGGCAGATCCGGAACTGATCAAACAGGAATTCGGATTAAGTAAAAATGCGTTCAAACGTGCTGTCGGAAGACTTCTTAAAGAAGGACGCATAAAAATTTCCGAAAAGAATATTGAAATGAAAAAGAAATAAGGTATAATAAAAGCGTTAAGATTGTTAATAATAAAATGAATAAAAAGGAGAATGAGAAATGAAAGTACAGAATATTAGCGATATCGAAGGATTTTTCAAAGTAGTTGATTCTTGTGAAGGAAAAGTTGAACTTGTAACAGGTGAAGGTGACAGACTGAACTTAAAGTCAAAATTATCTCAGTATGTATCTATGGCGAATATCTTCTCTAACGGAGGAATTCCGGAATTGGAAATCGTTGCTCATGAGCCACAGGATATCGATAAACTTGTAAAATTCATGCTTCTTGGAACTGGAAAAGAAGACTAAGGCAAACATGAATGTTTGAGAGGGTGTTCCCTGAAGGGAGCACCTTTTTTCAATATATTTAACAGGAAGGGAGAAAGCTATGAGCTTTGCACATCTTCACGTCCATACAGAGTACAGCCTGTTGGATGGTTCAAATAAAATTAAAGAATGTGTAGCCAGGGTAAAAGAACTCGGGATGAACAGTGTGGCGATTACGGATCATGGTGTGATGTATGGCGTGATTGATTTTTACCGTGCGGCAAAAGCAGCAGGAATCAAACCGGTTCTCGGGTGCGAGGTCTATGTTGCACCGGGATCCCGATTCGATAAAGAGGCTGTCGGAAGCGGTGATGACCGTTACTACCATCTGGTACTTCTGGCAGAAAATGATATCGGATATCACAATCTGATGAAGATCGTATCCAGAGGATTTACGGAAGGCTATTATTATAAACCGAGGGTAGATATTGAAGTACTGCAGGAATTTCACGAAGGGATCATTGCGCTCAGTGCATGTCTGGCCGGTGAGGTACAGAAGAATATCCTGCGTGGGATGTATGAGGAAGGGAAGGCAGCAGCACTCCGGTATCAGGACATTTTCGGAAAAGGAAATTTTTTCCTGGAACTGCAGGATCATGGGATGCAGGAGCAGCAGATCGTGAATCAGTCGCTCCTTCGTATGGCTCAGGAGACGGGGATTGAGCTTGTTGCGACGAATGATGTACATTATACCTATGCCGAAGATGTAAAGCCACATGATATTCTGCTGTGTATCCAGACTGGAAAGAAACTGGAAGATGAAGACCGTATGCGGTATGAGGGCGGTCAGTATTATATTAAGTCTGAGGAAGAGATGCGGCAGTTGTTTCCGTATGCGCTGCAGGCACTGGAGAATACACAGAAGATTGCGGACCGTTGTAATGTGGAGATTGAATTCGGTGTTACAAAATTGCCGAAATATGATGTGCCGGAGGGATATACTTCCTGGGAATATCTGAATAAGCTTTGCTTTGATGGCCTGAAAGAACGTTATCCGGACGGGGATCATTCGCTGAAAGAACGTCTGGAGTATGAGTTGTCGGTCATTCAATCTATGGGATATGTGGATTATTTTCTGATCGTGTGGGATTTTATCAATTATGCAAGAACACAGGGAATCAAGGTCGGACCGGGACGAGGTTCGGCGGCAGGAAGTATCGTATCGTACTGTCTGGGAATCACAAGTATTGATCCGATCAAGTATCAGTTGCTGTTCGAGCGGTTCCTGAACCCGGAACGAGTATCCATGCCGGATATTGACGTGGACTTCTGTTTCGAAAGACGGCAGGAAGTTATCGACTATGTGGGAAGAAAGTACGGTGCAGACCGGGTGGTACAGATCGTAACTTTTGGTACGATGGCGGCCCGTGGAGTCATCCGTGATGTGGGACGTGTGATGGATCTTCCATATGCATTTGTAGACAGCATTGCAAAGATGGTGCCGACAGAGCTGAATATTACGTTAGATAAAGCGCTGAAGATGAATCCGGAATTCAAAAAACTGTATCAGGAAGATGAACAGGTAAAGGAACTGATCGATATGTCGAGAAGACTGGAAGGTCTTCCGAGACATACATCCATGCATGCGGCAGGTGTCGTGATCGGTCAGAGGGCAATAGAGGAGTTTGTGCCTCTTTCACTTGGATCCGATGGCTCTGTGACAACACAGTTTACCATGACAACGTTGGAGGAGCTGGGGCTTTTGAAGATGGACTTCTTAGGCTTACGTACGCTCACTGTGATCCAAAATGCGGTACAGATGGCACGAAAGAAAACGCCGGATTTGGATATGACAAAGATTGACTATAATGATACCGCAGTTTTAGAGTATATCGGTACCGGAAAGACAGATGGAATCTTTCAATTGGAAAGTGGAGGAATGAAAGGC
>ENA-ORSM01002427-ORSM01002427.1-human-gut-metagenome-genome-assembly--contig:-NODE-2427-length-13193-cov-10.531588_pt1 | contig 13193 bp, 10 predicted proteins | sample MGYA00241903_ERZ509170 | MGnify/ENA primary metagenome ERZ509170 (study PRJEB26280, sample SAMEA2338784) | human gut metagenome | biome: human gut; feature: human-associated habitat; material: faeces...
AGAAGACCGCACTGGTCTTCGGCCAGATGGATGAGCAGCCGGGTACCCGTCTGCGCGTGCCGCTGACCGCACTGACCATGGCAGAGTACTTCCGTGACGTACAGAACCAGGACGTGCTGCTGTTCATCGACAACATCTTCCGCTTCACCCAGGCTGGTTCCGAGGTATCCACCCTGCTCGGCCGTATGCCGTCCGCAGTGGGCTACCAGCCGAACCTGGCCGATGAGATGGGCGCGCTGCAGGAGCGCATCACGTCGACCCGTGGCCACTCCATCACCTCGCTGCAGGCCATCTACGTGCCGGCCGATGATTACACCGACCCGGCCCCTGCGACGACCTTCGCCCACCTGGACGCAACCACCGAGCTGTCCCGTGACATCGCCTCCAAGGGCATCTACCCGGCAGTCGACCCGCTGAGCTCCACTTCGCGAATCCTTGATCCGCGTTATGTGGGCCAGGCTCACTACGAGTGCGCCAACCGCGTCAAGGCGATTCTGCAGCGTAACAAGGAGCTGCAGGACATCATCGCCCTGATCGGTATCGATGAGCTCGGCGAAGAAGATAAGACCACTGTGAACCGCGCCCGTAAGATCGAGCAGTTCCTTGGCCAGAACTTCTACGTCGCCGAGAAGTTCACCGGCCGTCCGGGCTCCTACGTTCCGGCGGACGAGACCATCGAAGCATTCACCCGCATCTGCGACGGCGTGTATGACGACGTTCCGGAGCAGGCATTCTCCGGTATCGGCGGCATCGACGACCTCGAGAAGAAGTGGCACGACATGCAGAAGGAATACGGTGCGTGATGGCCGGATCGACATTGCAGGTGAACATCGTCGCCGCTGACCACCCTGTGTGGCACGGCACGGCGAAGTCCGTTACCATTCCCGCCTCCGAAGGCGGAATGGGCATCCTGCCCGACCACGAGCCTGTGCTGACCGTGATCAAGGAAGGAACCATCGTTGTGGTGGATCCTGAAGGCAATCGCCTCTCCTTCGAGGTGACTGACGGCTTCATCTCCTTCGATTCGAACAAGCTCACCGTCGCGGTCGAGCGTGGAACCAACGTGAAGCGCGCCGAATAAGCCGTTTCCGCTTGACGTAAGGTGGCCCGGTAATCGCAATATGTTTTTGTATTGCGATTACCGGGCCGCTTTTGTCTTTTACGTGGCTTTCCGCCGCCGCGAATACGTATGCCGTACGTACGGCGACGCGCATGGTAGGGTAGTGCCTCGTGCGAATTATTGTTGCTGACTGCTCTGCCGAATATTCCGGACGATTGAACGCCTCCCTGCCGCTCGCCAAGCGCGTGCTGCTCATCAAGGCGGACAACAGCCTGCTGATCTTCTCCGAACTCGGCTCATACAAGCCGCTCAACTGGATGTCCGCGCCATGCAGCATCAGGGACATCACCCCCGACCACGCCGATGACGACGTTGATACTGAAGTGCCGCAAAAGGTGATCCGCGCGTCGGCCGACAAATCGAACGACGTGCTGGAAGTGACGTTGCAGCACATCTATTCGGACGAATCGTACGACCTCGGCGAGGATCCGGGCCTCATCAAGGACGGCGTCGAAGACCATCTGCAGAAGTACCTGGCCGAACAGATCGAACGCATCGGCAAAGGCGCGAAGCTCGTGCGCCGCGAATACCCGACAGCCATCGGACCGGTCGACATCATGGCGATTGACGGCAACGGCGAGCACGTGGCCATCGAAATCAAGCGCAACGGCGGCATCGACGGCGTCGAACAGCTCACCCGCTACTGCGATCTGCTCAACCGCGACCCGCTGCTGGTCCCCGTGCACGGCATCTTCGCCGCGCAGACCATCACCCCGCAGGCCCGCGTGCTCGCGCAGGACCGCGGTTTCAAATGCCTGATTCTCGATTATGAGGAGATGAAGGGCACCGAAGACGACTCTCTACGACTCTTCTAATGAAAAAGCCTCCCGGGTGGGAGGCTTTTTGCGGTTAGACCGGCTGGATCAGTAGGCGGCGAGAATGTCGACCACGAAGACCAGCGTGGAATTCGCCGGAATCTTCTCCTGATCCTTGTTTCCGTAGCCGAGGCTCGGCGGCACCACCAGCAGCACCTGGGAACCGACCGTGTGGCCTGCCAGACCCTGCTTCCAGCCCTTGATCACGCTGTCAAGCGAGAAGGCGGAGGACTGTCCGCGGTCCCACGAGGAATCGAACTGCGTGCCGTCAAGCAGCCAGCCGGTGTAGTGCGCCACCACGGACTGCGTATCCTTGACCACAGCGCCCTTGCCCTTGATGAGGTCTTGGGAAATCAAGGAATCGGAGCCCTTATAGCCATTCATGTCGATCGACGGCTTGCCGTCCTTGGCGAGCGTCACCTTTGGCAGGTCGGCCGGAATGTCGGCGACCTTCTCGCCGGTGGCCTTCTTCAGGTCCTTCGACTTGGACACCAGCGTGAGTACCATCAGGTACGAGGTGCCGGAGGAATTCGAGTCGTTCACGCCGAACGCCACGGTGGAATTGAGCTTGAGGCTCTTGAAGATCTTGTAGTAGTTCTCGGTCATCTGGCTGGTATCCGAGGTGACTACGGTGGAGCAGTCGGGGGTGTTCTTCTCCCACGTGCTGGCCAGTTCGGAACCATCCTTGACGCTGATGGCGATGCCCTGCGAGCAGACGCGGTCGCCGTCCTCGATCTGGGCTCCGTCGCCCTTCTGCAGCACCACGTAGCTGTTGTCCTCAACCGTCATCGGCGTTTTGAACGAGACGGTCGGCTTCTTGCCGAGCTCGCCCTTGGCGGTCACGCCGGCGATCTGGTGCATGCCGATTTTTTCGGAAGATGAGGAGGAATCCGAGTTCGACTTGTCGGATTTCGCGCTGGAATTACCGCCGCACGCAGTGACGCCCAGGCACATGACCGTTGCGCAGACTGCCGTGACGGCCTTGGAAAGAAGTGATTTACGCATAGGGCCAACCATAGCGGCAAAGCATGATTTTCATGTTTTTTTCAGGCTTGTGCAAACGGACCCTGTAGAATGGAAAAGCTATGACTGTATTGCAGGAAGAACAAGAGAAGCCGCAGATCGAGACGGGCCCTACCCGGCATGCGAAGATTATGCGTGGCATCGTCACGCCTATTTTCGGCTTGCTTGCCATCGCATGCGTCGTGTTTGGCGTGTTGAATTCAACCGTCTGGAAACCGGACAATGAGATCACCGCCGCCGCTCCGGTGAACGGTTCGGAATACGTGGTCACCGATCCGAACGTGCTGCAGCTGGTAGACAGCCGCGTCAATATTTCGGCCAAATCCCGTGACAAGAAATCCAATGTGTGCATCGCCATAGGTTCCGCGCGCGACGTTGCCGGATGGATTGCGGGAAGCAAGTACATGCGCGTCTCCGGTCTGTCCGATTGGACGACGCTTTCCACCATGAAGGTCTCCGCGCAGGGAACCGCGGACAATTCCCAGAACCAGGTGGCTTTCAAGGACTCCGACATGTGGCGCACCATCAAGTGCAATGACGGTGCCGTTGATATGCAGGTCAAAGGATCGAACAGCAATAACGCCGAGGATGTTGTGGCGTTGATTGATTTCGGCAACCGCAAGGGAGATACGGTCACTCTGAATTGGGACCGTCGTAACCTGCCGAATTTCGCCATGCCGTTGTATCTTGCCGGCGGACTGCTGGCGATTCTCGCCGTGCTTTCCGCTTCCGTATTCGCCATGCCGCCGCATAAGCGCCGCAACAAGCGCGCTTTCGCCATGGTCGAAGGCGTTGGCGTCAACGAAGGCGATGAGAACGAGGTTTCGGCTTGGGTGAAGAACGCCGAAACCGCCGCCAGCAACAGGGCACGGAGCAGGTCGCGTCACGGCAGGCGTCGCCATGCGGAACATCGCACCGGCGGTCGTACGTCGTCGTTCGAGGAAACGCAACAGCCCGTCATCGTCGATCCTGTGGCACGTAACCTGGTCGCCGACCAGCAGAACACGATTGCGGAAAGCCAGCCGACTGTGTCCGAATCGACCGTATTTGAATCGACGGCGGGCGAATCGTCTGTTGACGACGAGGCGACTTCCGTGATCTCGCAGGATGAGCTTGCCGCGTATTTCGCTCGTCTTGCCCAAGAGGAGGTTCAGACGGAAACGCAGGAAGACGGCCAAGAGGAGGACCAGTGATGAGGAAGCGTAGTCAGGCGATTATCGCGGCCATGCTCGCGCTGGGAATGGCCGTCGGCATGTGCGGTTGCGAAGGCCAGCTGCCGACCCCGAAAGCCACCACCCGGCAGGATGCGCCGAACTTGAGCGCCAAGCAGGAGCAAAAGGTCCGCACGAGGATTCTCAAAACGCTCGACCAGTGCAATCAGAACCGTGACACTGATACGTTGCCGACGATTCTCGAAGGTCCGGAACTGGACATCCGCACCAGCGAGCTGAACGTAGCGAAAGCCACGGGCAATCTTGACCGTAAGACCACCATCCCCACGGATCTGGCCCAGGCCGTGATCTCCACGGATGCCGGCTGGCCACGGTCCGTGTTCTCCATCACGTCCACAACCAAGGACCAGCAGTCCAAGCGTCTGCTGGTGTTCAGGCAGGATTCCGCACGCCAGAACTACAAGCTGTGGGGTGTGGCGCGACTGTTCTCCGGCGTGAAGATGCCGAGTTTCGAAATCTCCAAAACCGGCAGCGCGCAGGGAACGCCTACGGACACCGGTCTGGTCATGACGCCGAAAGCGGCGGTGGACGCGTATGCGGACCTGCTGCAGAACGGGGCGAACAGCAAGTACGCCAGCAAATTCGCGGATGATGATCTGCGATCGAAGCTTGCCGATCTGACTGCCCAGGTGCAGAAGGCCATGGAGCTTAACGAAGGCACGCAGCAGCAGACCTTCGAACCGGTCAATGGAGCCATCAGCGTCATGCGTTCCGCGGACGGCGGCGATCTGGTGGTGGCGCAGATCAACTCCGAATGGACGCGTTCCGCCGGCGCTGGCCGTGAATCGCAGCCGGCCTCTGACGCGGAAAAGGCGCTGTTCGGCAATGGCAAGGCCACCAGCACCATGAAGACGAGCTATGTGAACGTCATCGCGCTGTATGTTCCGCCGGCAAATTCCGGGCAGAAAATCACCGCGGTCGGTTCCGAACGCCAGCCGGTGAAGGTCGAAGCGCTGTAAAACGACGGGTCCTTGGACGCGCATCGTCGGCGGTTTTCCGCCTATCGCGCATCCGTGGGAATGAAAACCGGGAAATCGTTGTTGGCACCTATAGTTGGTGCCAGCAACGATTTCGTGTTTTTGGAGGCAAGTATGGCAGAGCAGCAAGCGTTCCATCCGGGTGTTTCATTGGCGGGAGCCGTTGATCTGGAAGCGCTCAAGCATCAGGTGAAGGCCGAGCCGGGGCAGGCGGGCGGCGCTCCGGCGGCTGGCGGATATGTCATCGACACCACGGAGAACACGTTCCAGGCCATGGTGCAGACCTCCGCCACGTTCCCGATTCTGCTGTTCCTGTGGGTGCCGACCGACGACCGTCTGTTCGCCATGGCACGCGCATTGGGTGACGCGGTGAACAAGCTCAACGGCCAGATCCAGCTGTCCCGCATCGACATCGCATCCAATCCCTCCATCGCACAGGCGTTCCAGATTCAGGGCGCGCCGGCGCTGTTCGCGTTGATCGGCGGCCGTCCGATGCCGATTCTGCAGGGCCTTCCGTCCGACGAGGAACTGCAGCAGATCACAGACGTGGTCGTGCCGAAGCTTATCGCCGCCGCACAGCAGGCCGGCGTGACCGGCACCGCTCCGTATTCGGGCGATCCGGATTCCGACGCGGCCAATTCCGCATCCGCCGGCAGTGTGCAGGATCAGGTGCCGCCGGAACATCAGGAAGCGTACATGCTGGCACAGCAGGGCGATTACGCCGGTGCCGCCGCCGCGTACGAGAAGGTTTTGGAAGCCGATCCGAACGATACGCGCGCCGCCCGCGAACGTGCGAAGGCGCTGCTGCTGGCCCGTTCCGCCAATGCGGACGTGCGCGTGGTGCGTGCCGCTGCCGCCGACAAGCCGGACGATGTGGACGCGCAGCTTGCCGTCGCCGACATCGACATGATCGGCGGGCAGATCCAGGACGCGTTCGACCGTCTGCTTGATTTCGTGGCGGCGGGCCACAAGGCCGACATCGAGCCGGTGCGCCAGCGTCTGCTCGAATACTTCACGATCCCCGAGCCGACCGACGAGCGTCTGAAGCGCGCACGTCGTCGCCTCGCCACCCTCATGTACTGAGCGTGCAGCGCGTGCTGGTTGCGCCGAGCACTCTGATGCATTGAGCGCGCGTACTGACTTTCCCAACGATTGCAAGGTCTGCGTCACGTTTTTCGCCGAATCGTGTCGCAAACGGGCGCAGACCGTGTACAGTAGTGCGTTGCATGGGTTTGTAGCTCAGCGGATAGAGCGTCTGTCTCCGGAACAGAAGGTCGTGGGTTCGATCCCCATCAAGCCCACCGGGCAAGGCTCCAGTCGAACGGCTGGAGCCTTTTTGTTGCTCGTTTGTTGTATTTTTCCGCGGTTTTCCTTGCGATTCCGCCGTTTTCGTGCCTGCTGCGCCGTGTGGTGCCAACTCCGGCCATATCGTTCTGTGAACGGTTTTTCCCGCTTCCACCCATCGGAAAAGTATGATTTCAGGTGCGACGCAAATAGCGCATGTACGGGCATATTGGCACATACTTGGCGCGCGTTTACATACCTTGCGGCAACATACCTTACGACAAAGGAGAACAGTATGAGCGAAAAGCTGGAAGCAGTGGCCACCTCCGAAGCCCCGGCAGCACTCGGCGCCTACAGCCAGGCCGTGAAGGCCAACGGATTCGTGTTCGTCTCCGGCCAGCTGGGCATCGACCCGGCCACCGGCGAACTGGCCGGCGAGAGTGCGGGCGAGCAGGCCGCGCAGGCGCTGAAGAACATCAAGCACATCCTCGACACCGCGGGCAGCGGCATCGAAAACGTGTGCCGCGCCACCATCTACATGAAGAACGTCGAGGACTTCCATGAGGTCGACGACGTATACGCCAAGGTCTTCATCGGCTCCGTCAAGCCGGCCCGCGTGGCCTTTGGCGGCAACGACATTCCGAAGGGCGCGCTCGTCGAGATCGACGCCATCGCCGCGCTCTGAGCATTTCGCACGTTTCGTAGGTATCGCAAGCATTGCGATTACTGCGATTGCCTACCGCTACCTGCGATCAAACGGCCTGCACGCTTTTCCAGCATGCGGGCTGACGCTTTTTTACGGACTTCCGCGGGCTTCTGCACACTTCCGCGAACTATGGACGACCATCGCACGTTGCCGTGAGTCTGACGTATAGTATTTGCGATTGTTCGGCCAGCCAAACTATGTGCCGTACCCAACCAAACGTAAGAGGAGCCGGAAGCAAGCATGGCGCAATCGCAAGAAAAGCCCGACGTCGAACAGGGCGGCCTGGAACGCAAGATGGAAACGCGCCACCTGACCATGATCTCGCTCGGCGGCGTGATCGGCACAGGCCTGTTTTTAAGCTCCGGCTACACCATCCATCAGGCGGGCCCGCTCGGCGCGATCATCGCTTACGTCATCGGCTCCGTGCTCGTCTACTTCATCATGCTGAGCCTCGGCGAGCTGTCTGTGGCCATGCCGTACGCCGGCAGCTTCCACCTGTATGCGAAGCGTTTCATCGGCCCCGGCACCGCGTTCACCATCGCCGTGCTCTACTGGCTGAATTGGGCGGTGGCGCTCGCCTCCGAATTCACGGCCGCTGGCTTGCTGATGCAACGCTGGTTCCCGCATTCGCCCGCATGGATCTGGTCGGCCGTCTTCATCGCTGTCGTGTTCCTGCTCAACATCCTGTCGGTGCGGCTCTACGGCGAATCGGAATTCTGGTTCGCCTCCATCAAAGTGTTCGCCATCGTCGCGTTCATCGTCATCGGCCTGCTCGCCATGTTCGGCGCGATTCCAATCGCCGGCTATAGCCATGCGCCCATGTTCGAGAACTTCTACAGCGACGGATGGCTGCCCAACGGCGTGCTGCCGATCTTCTCCACCCTGCTGACGGTGGTGTTCGCCTTCTCCGGCACCGAAGTGGTCGGCGTCGCCGCCGGCGAGACGAAGGATCCGTCCAAGGCGATTCCGAAGGCCGTGCACACCACCGTGCTGCGTCTGGCGATCTTCTTCATCGGCTCGATCGCCGTCATGGCCGCGCTGATCCCGTGGCACAAGTCCGGCGTCGACGCGAGCCCGTTCGTGCTTGTCTTCCAATCGATCGGCATGCCGTTCGCCGGCGACATCATGAACTTCGTGGTGCTCACGGCGGTGCTGTCCGCCGCGAATTCCGGCCTCTACGTGTGCTCGCGCATGGTGTGGTCGCTGGCGCAGGAAGGCATGATCCCGCGCGTGCTCGCCAAAACCAACTTCCATGGTGTGCCGGTGTGCGCCGTGCTGTTCAGCATGGCCGGCTCCCTGCTGGCGCTGCTGTCCTCCGTGGTGGCCGCTTCGACCGTCTACCTCGCGCTGGTCGCGGTTTCCGGCCTGGCCACACTGGTGGTGTGGGCGTCGGTTTCCGTCTGCCACTTGCGATTCCGCCACCAATGGGTTGCGCAGGGACATACGGTTGGCGAGCTCAAGTATCGTGCGCCGGGCTATCCATTCGTGCCGGTCGCCGCGATCGTGATGTGCGTCGGCGCGCTGGTTCTGGTGATTTGCGACCCGTCGCAACGATCCACGCTGCTGACCATGATCCCGTTCGTGGCGCTGTGCTACGCCGGATACTACGCTTCCGTGGCCTGGCGCAAAAAACGCGACGCGGCCGATTCCTCCACCGGTGTGACGCCTGCGGGCGCCGGTTCGGATAACGGTCCCGGCACTGGCCCTGACAACGCTGGACGACAGCGCTGATTCTGTCTGCGCGCCCGGTAGACTTGGAGGAATGAGTCCAGAAGCGCTTAGTGAACTGATTTTCAACATTGCCAACACCCTTGTCTCCGAAGGCAAGGCAGGCACCCTGACCTCCGACCTGATTCCACCGCAAGCCAAATTCGCCGTGATGCGCCCGAAGGACCGCGCGCACGGCGATTGGGCCTCCAACGCGGCCATGCAGCTGGCCAAGAAGGCCGGCATGAAGCCGCGTGATCTCGCCGAGCTGTTCGCCGCCGAACTGACCAAGGCGGACGGCATCGCATCCGTCGAGGTGGCCGGCCCCGGCTTCATCAACATCACGCTTGACTCCGCCTCGGCCGCCGCCGTGGTGGACACCGTACTCGCCGCCGGTGCCGTGACCGACGCCGACAAGCATCTCAACAAGGTCAACGAATACGGCCGCAACGACCATCTGGGCGGCCAGACCCTGAATCTCGAGTTCGTCTCCGCCAACCCCACCGGTCCGATTCACATCGGCGGCACCCGTTGGGCTGCCGTCGGCGATGCCATGGCCCGCGTGCTCGAGGCCAACGGCGCCAAGGTGGTGCGCGAATACTACTTCAACGACCACGGCGAGCAGATCAACCGCTTCGCCAAGTCGCTGGTCGCCGCTTGGGCCGAGGCCAATAACTTGGGTGAGGCCGGCTACCAGACCGAAACCCCGTGCGACGGCTACAAGGGTGCCTACATCAACGAGATCGCCGCCCGTGTTCAGGCCGAAGCCGAGTCCGACGGCGTGGACCTGACCGCACTGGCCCACCAGGATCAGGGCCTGAACGATGACGGTGAACCGCTCGGCGAGGCCGATACCGAAGTGCGCGAGGAATTCCGCAAGCGCGCCGTACCGATGATGTTCGACGAGATTCAGAAGTCCATGAAGGACTTCCGCGTGAACTTCGACGTCTGGTTCCATGAAAACAGCCTGTACGCCGACGGCAAGGTCGACGCCGCCATCGAAGAGCTCAAGTCCCGCGGCGACATCTTCGACAAGGACGGCGCCACTTGGTTTGAATCCACCAAGCACGGCGACGACAAGGACCGTGTGATCATCAAGTCCAATGGTGAGTTCGCCTACTTCGCCGCCGACATCGCCTACTACTGGGACAAGCGCCATCGCGCCGAAAACTCGGCCGACGTGGCCATCTACATGCTTGGCGCGGACCACCACGGCTACATCGGCCGCATGATGGCCATGTGCGCGGCCTTCGGCGATGAGCCCGGCAAGAACATGCAGATTCTCATCGGCCAGCTGGTCAACGTGATGAAGGACGGCAAGCCCGTGCGCATGTCCAAGCGCGCCGGCAACGTCGTGACCATCGACGACCTGGTCTCCGTGGTCGGCGTGGACGCCGCCCGCTACTCGCTGGCCCGCTCCGATTACAACCAGAACTTCGACATCGACTTGGCCCTGCTCGCCTCGCACACCAACGACAACCCGGTGTACTACGTGCAGTACGCGCACGCCCGCTCCAAGAACGTGGACCGCAACGCAGCCGCTGCCGGCATCAGCTACGAGGGTGCCGACCTGGCCCTGCTCGACACCGAGGCCGACGGCGAAGTGCTCGCCGCCCTCGCCCAATTCCCGAGCGTGCTCGCCACTGCGGCCGACGACCGCCAGCCGCACAAGGTGGCCCGTTACCTCGAAGAACTGGCCGCCACCTATCACAAGTGGTACAACGTGGAGCGCGTGGTGCCGATGGCCCTGACCGATCCGGAAACCCGTGGCGACGACGAGGCTCGCAAGGCCTTGGAGATTGCCAAGAACCCGGAGCCGGCCCGTGCCGCCGCCCGCCTGAAGCTCAATGACGCCGTCCAGCAGGTCATCGCCAACGGCCTCGACCTCCTCGGCGTCACCGCCCCCGAAAAGATGTGATTATGCCTATTTCTCCAATTTGGCCGGCCGCTACGGCTGTGAATGCCGAAGGCTCCATCGAATTTCATGGTCGTACCGCCGAATCGCTGCTTGACGAGTTCGGCTCGCCGCTCTATCTCATCGACACTGATGAAGTAGTCGCATGTGCTAGGCACTTCGTGCGCGCTGCCGCCGAAGCATTCAACACCTCCACTACGCACGTGAGCTTTGCCGGCAAGGCGTTCTTGTCCAAAGAAGTCGTGCGATTGGTCACCGAGGCCGGCATGTTTGTGGACACTTGCACGATGGGCGAGATGAAAATCGCCCTCGCCGCTGGCGTTCCCGGACGTCGTCTGGTGCTGCACGGCAACAACAAGTCCGATGAGGAAATCGCGCTGGCCATCGAACAGGGCTTCGCCAAAATCGTGATCGACGAGCCCGACGAGCCGGAGCGCGTTGCTGCCATCGCCCGCAAGCTCGGCAAACGCGCCCGTGTGATGCTGCGCGTCACCGTCGGTGTCCACGCCGGCGGCCACGAGTACATCTCCACTGCTCACGAGGACCAGAAGTTCGGCGTGCCGCTGCTGGCCGCCGGGGCCGACGCCGCCGTGCTCGACGTGCTGAACGACCTCAAAGACGTGACGCCTGCCGCTACCAACGCGCGTATCTCTGCGACGCATTCCCCGGAAAATGGCGCGGAAAAGACCGAGAAATCAGAGCGCGAGCTGCACTACGACGTCAAGTACCCGTACGACCTGAGCCACGAGGAAGTCTCCGACACAGACAAGGCGCTGGCCGCCGCGATGGAAGCCATTGCGGACGGTCCGTCCATCGCCGTGCTCAAGACCATCCTCGCCAACCAGGACGTACTCGAACTGGTCGGAGCCCACTCGCACATCGGCTCCAACATCCACGATGCGGACGCCTTCATTCACGCGGCCAAGCGCATGATGCTGCTGCGCAAGACCCTGTGGGCCACCGACGCCTACATCCTGCCCGAAATCGACCTCGGCGGCGGCTACTCCGTGGCCTACACCGATGGCGAAGATTCAATGGACATTGACGTGGAACTCACTCGCTTGGCGGATGCGGTCAACAGCACCAACCGTGCGCTCGGCATGCCCGCCCCGGCCATCAGCTTCGAGCCCGGCCGCTACATCGTGGCGCCCGCCGGCGTAACCCTGTACCGCGTGGGCACCATCAAGCACGTGCACTTGTCCGATGCCAAAGACAGTGCCGGCAACCCGATTGCCGAGCGCGTGTATGTGTCCGTGGATGGCGGCATGTCCGACAACATTCGCCCGGCACTCTACGGTGCCGACTACACCGCGCGTCTGGCGAATCGCACCGGTTCCGCTGAAACGATGCTTGCCCGTGTGTGCGGTATGCACTGCGAATCCGGCGACATCGTGGTTCACGAGGTGCAGTTGCCCGCCGATTTGAAGCGCGGTGACATTCTCGCCGTGCCGGTTACCGGCGCATATGGCCGCACCATGGCCAGCAACTACAACCAGGCGCTGATTCCGGCGGTGGTTGCTGTCAGCGAGTCCGGCGCGCACGTCATGCTCCGCCGCCAGACCGTAGACGACCTACTCAACCTCGACGTCAGCGAGTGATCCACGTGCAGAGGTGAGCGCCTGACAGTCTGTAATGTGCGGCCAAAACCGTCATAATACGAAAAGGGCCGTCAGCTTGATGAGTACTTTCGGTCTGCTGTCGGAAATAATCCGTAAAATAGGCGTGGGATATAGAAAACTTTTTGGAAGGACCCTGAATTGGCTCACAACAGCGAAACCCCGATTCGCGTAGGCCTGCTTGGTGCCGGCACCGTCGGCTCCCAGACCGCCCGCCTGATTGTCGAGCAGAAGGACGAACTGTCCGCTCGTATCGGCCGCCCGATCGAACTGACCGGCGTCGCCTGCCTCGACCCGAAGGAAACCGAGAAGTTCCCGTGGATCGACCAGTCCATCGTCACCACCGATACTTTGAGCGTGGCCACCAACTCGGACATCGTCATCGAGCTCATCGGCGGCACCACCGTGGCCCGCAAGTTCGTGCTTGCCGCCATCGAATCCGGTGCTTCCGTGGTCACCGCCAACAAGGCGCTGCTGGCCAAGTACGGCCCGGAGATCTACTCCGCCGCCGAGGCCAAGGGCGTCGACATCTACTTCGAGGCCGCTGTAGGTGGTGCGATTCCGTTCCTGCGCCCGCTGCGCGAGTCCCTGGTCGGCGACAAGGTGACCAGCATGCTCGGCATCGTCAACGGCACCACCAACTACATTCTCGACGAGATGACCACCAAGGGTCTCCAGTTCGACGACGTGCTCAAGGACGCCCAGGCCAAGGGCTACGCCGAAGCCGACCCGACCGGCGACATCGAAGGCTACGATGCTGCCAACAAGTGGAGTAATGGTATTAAGGATTCACCGGAC
>ENA-ORSM01002442-ORSM01002442.1-human-gut-metagenome-genome-assembly--contig:-NODE-2442-length-13140-cov-12.208789_pt1 | contig 13140 bp, 11 predicted proteins | sample MGYA00241903_ERZ509170 | MGnify/ENA primary metagenome ERZ509170 (study PRJEB26280, sample SAMEA2338784) | human gut metagenome | biome: human gut; feature: human-associated habitat; material: faeces...
CGAAGGACTTAGATGATGCGATCACATTATCAAGAAAAGGAAAGAATTATTTACTCGGAGTGCATATCGCAGATGTATCCGAATATGTAACAGAGTATTCTCCATTAGATAAGGAAGCATTAAAACGAGGAACGAGTGTGTATCTTGTAGACCGCGTAATTCCAATGCTTCCACACCAGTTATCGAATGGAATCTGTTCCTTAAATCAGGGATGTGACAGACTGGCACTAAGTTGTATCATGAAAGTCGATCCAAGTGGAAAGGTTGTCGATCATCAGATTGCAGAGACATTGATCAATGTTGATCACCGTATGACATATACATCCGTAGCAAAAATCTTAGACGGAGATATGGAAGAACGTAAGAAATACGATGACTTTGTAGAAATGTTTGAGTTAATGAAAGAATTATCTGATATTTTAAGACACCGTCGCCATGAAAGAGGAAGTATCGATTTTGACTTCCCAGAGTCTAAGATCATTTTAGATGAAAAAGGTCGTCCGATCGATGTTTATCCACAGGTAAGAAATGCAGCGACAAAGATCATTGAAGATTTTATGCTGTGTGCGAATGAAACAATCGCTGAGGAATTTTACTGGAGAGAGATTCCATTCTTATATCGAATCCACGAGATTCCAGATCATGAAAAGATTGATAAATTACAAGTATTTTTACAAAACTTTGGAATTTATTTAAAGAGCAGCCATGATGAGATTCACCCAAAGGAAGTGCAGAAGTTACTGACAAAGATCGAGGGGACTCCAGAAGAACCATTGATCAGCCGTTTGACATTAAGATCTATGAAGCAGGCAAAATATTCTGCATACAGCTCCATGCATTTTGGATTGTCTACAAGATATTACTGCCATTTTACATCACCGATCCGAAGATACCCAGACCTTCAGATCCACAGGATCATCAAGGAAACATTGCATAATAAATTTACAACAAGACGATTCAGTCATTACGATGCAATCCTGCCGAAAGTAGCAGAACAGTCCTCTAAGATGGAACGTCGTGCGGAAGAAGTCGAGAGAGAAGTATGTAAGCTTAAGAAAGCGGAATATATGAGAAGAAGAATCGGAGAAGTTCATGAAGGAATCATTTCTGGTGTGACAAACTGGGGAATTTATGTGGAACTTCCAAATACGATCGAGGGAATGGTGCATGTATCCATTCTTCCGGGAGATTACTATTACTATGATGAGAAGACTTATTCTATGGTCGGTGAGAGAACTGGAAGAACCTTTAAACTAGGAGAGAAAGTAAAAATCCGTGTCAAAGATGTGGATATGATGCTTAAGAATATTGATTTTGAGTTAGTGGAGGATGATGATTATGAGCAAAGCGAAGACGGATGGAAAAAAACTCATTGCAAATAATAAAAAAGCAAGACATGATTATTTTGTAGAGGATAGTTTTGAAGCAGGGATCGTACTTCATGGAACCGAAGTAAAATCCTTAAGACAGGGACACTGCAGCATCAAAGAAGCTTTCATTGATATTGATAATGGAGAAGCTTTCATTCATCAAATGCATATCAGTCCTTACGAAAAAGGAAATATCTTCAACAAAGATCCACTTCGTACAAGAAAACTGTTATTGCATAAATCCGAGATTTCCAAGATGATCGGGCAGATCAATCAGAAAGGATATACACTGATTCCATTAAAGGTATACTTTAGCGGAAGCCTTGTGAAAGTCCAGATTGGATTATGCAAAGGTAAGAAACTTTACGATAAACGACAGGATATCTCAAAGAGAGACCAGTTAAGAGAAGCACAGAGAGATTTTAAAGTAAGAAACTTTGGATAATTTCAAGTAAGATAAAAGATTGTATAAGAACTTGTACAAAAAGACTTGACATCTTATATAAGAGACTATATAATATAATTTCGAGACTGGGAAGATTCCCAGTCTCGAACCAAGCTAATTAATTCCGGGCTAGTAAAGGTTTCGACAGGGGTTATGAAGCTTGAGGAGCCATTGGGAGGGACCACCTTACGGTACAAACTTAAATATAAACGCAGATAATAAATTAGCGTACGCTGCCTAGTTTGCAGCAGTCAGCTCTAGATCACCTGTAGTCTGGAATCCTGGCTTCAAACATGCAGGACCCTTGACCGGTCAAGCTTTGTGCCGGTTAAAGTATTGATGAAGCTACTGAAACTGTGATCCTGTTAGTCGGAGCACAGTAGAGGGAATGAAAGAAGACTGACTGTAATGGGAGAGCCTCATGTGAATTGGCTTTTGGACGCGGGTTCGATTCCCGCCTAGTCCATTTTAAAACCTCACGTATTTACGTGGGGTTTTTGTTGTATGTAGAGAAAGAATCAAAGAAAAAGGATAAATAAGATGAAGTATATTGCACATAAAGATGGGGAAAGAGAACAAACTATTAAAGAACACTTAATTGGAACTGCAGAATTAGCTGAACAATTTGCAGCGAAGTTTGAAAGCAAAGATTGGGCATATTGTGCTGGAATGCTTCATGATATTGGAAAATATTCAAAAGAGTTCCAAAAAAAGATAAAAGAAGATACAAATAATATGGTAGATCATGCAACAGCAGGAGCTCAGCTTTGTAAAAAAATGAATTTGTCAGTGCTAGATTATTGTATCGCAGGACATCATGCAGGACTTCCAGATTATGGTAATACTGCTGAACGTTCAAGTTTATGTGGAAGATATAAAAAGAAAATATGTAATTATGAAGCATATCAAGAAGAAATTAAAATTCCAGAGATTCGTACGGAACCGTTTGATCTAGAAACAGTGTCTAATGCCGATTTTTCATTAAGTACATTTACAAGAATGATTTATTCCTGCTTGGTGGATGCCGATTTTTTGGATACAGAATATTTTATGAAAAATGGACAGGTTGAACGACAGTCAGGCCAAAGTATGGATATCCTTTTGGAAAAGTTGGGAAATTATATTTCTGGTTGGCTGAAAAATAATGATATAGATACGATAAATGGAAGAAGAACCGAAATATTAAAAAACTGTATAGAAGAAGGAAAAAGAGATAAAGGTATTTTTCGGTTAACAGTTCCAACAGGAGGGGGTAAAACAATAGCATCTCTGGCATTTGCATTAAAACATGCAGTGCAACATCATATGGATCGGATTATTTATGTTGTGCCATATATTAGTGTTATAGAACAAAATGCAGAGATATTTCGAGAAATTTTAGGGAATGAAAATGTATTAGAAAATCATTGTAATGTGGATTATGAAGATTCAGAAGAACTTAGGCCAATGCAACTGGCAAGTGAAAATTGGGATAAACCAATCGTTGTGACGACGAATGTACAATTTTTTGAATCGCTGTTTTCAAATAAATCATCCAAATGTAGGAAAATACATAATATTGCAAATAGTGTAATTATTCTTGATGAAGCACAAATGCTTCCGATGGATTATCTTATTCCATGTACAGCCATGTTGCAAGAGTTAGTACAAAATTATAAAATAAGTATAGTACTATGTACAGCAACACAACCATCATTAGATAATTTTTTTGGACAAATAAAAAATTTCGTTGAATTATGCCCGAGAATGGAAGAACAATTTGAATTCTTTAAGCGAGTGACATATCAAAATATTGGCAATATTTCAAAAGAAAATATGGCAGAAAGATTAAAAAAAGAGCATAGGGCATTATGTATTGTAAATACAAGAAAAAGAGCTCAAGAATTATATCAATTATTAAAATCGGAAGGCGTATATCATTTATCAACAACTATGTATCCAAAACATCGAAAAAGAATATTAGCAAATGTAAAAAAAAGACTGAATAATAAGGATAAATGCATTTTGATCGCCACAAGTCTTGTAGAAGCTGGTGTTGATTTGGATTTTTTAAATGTTTATAGACAAATAGCAGGTGTTGATTCATTAATCCAGGCAGCGGGACGTTGTAATCGAAATGGAGACGAAAGTGCTGAAGAAAGTAAAGTATACATATATGATTTTGAAGATTCAAAAGTAGTACCTAGCCAACAGAAAAAAATTGATGTTACAAAATCTGTTGTGCAGGATTATGAAGATATTTCAGATCTAGAATGTATTACAGATTATTTTAAGCGTTTATATAAATTTCATGGCAGAAATTTGGATAAGAAAGATATTATGAAAGAATTTCATTGGGGAAAGTCTAATTTTGCAAAGGTTGCAAAAGAGTTTCGGTTAATTGAGCAGGATACAAATACAATTTTTATTTGTAAAGAACAAGAGACAAAAGAAATTTTAAATGAAATTAAAACAAAAGGAACGTCAAAAGAGAGGATGCGCAGAGCTGGACAGTATTGTATACAGATTTATGGTAATTTCTTTGACAAATTAAATGGTGCAGGCATGTTACAATTAGTTTCAGAAGATATTCAAGAGTTTTATGAGCTTGTGTCAATGAATCAATATTCAGAAGATTATGGATTGAATTATGAGATGGATGATGGAATAGCAATATTTGTATAGGAGATTAATAATACAGCGGTGTAAAGATTAAAGTCTTTGCACCGCTGTACCTTTTCATTATCAAAAATACTATTATTTCAATCCACTGGTTTCCCAGACAAAGTTAGTATAAATGATTTTAATAAAAATAGCAATATGCAACAACAGATTAGTTATTCAATAGAATTTAATATAACAGAACTAAAATATTCTTGATAAATATTAGGAAGTGTAGTATATTCAATTTATAAAGAAATACGTAAATAAAATTATAAAAGAAAGGGGAATAGGATATGATTTTGTATCATGGAAGCAGAGAAATTGTAGAATATCCTGAAATTCGAAAAGCACAATATCATAAAGATTTTTATTTTGGATTCTATTGTACAAAATTTCCGAATCAGGCAAAACGTTGGGCAAGTCGTTATGGCATAAAGGGATATTTAAATTCTTATGAATATACACCAAATTATGAATTGAAGTATCTTGTATTTGAAGGGATGACGGAGGAATGGTTAGATTTTATTGTGGCATGTAGAAGCGGGAAACCACACACATATGATATTGTAGAAGGACCAATGGTGGATGATACCATTTACAATTATATTCAAAATTATATTGATGGAAAAATTTCCAGAGCAGCATTTTGGGAGTTAGCAAAATTTAATCATCCGACATATCAGATTAGTTTCCATACAATATCAGCATTGGATACATTAAAATATGTAGGAAGTGAGGTTGTAGATGGCAGCAAAAATAATAATGCGTTATTTTATACATGTAGTGTGATTGAATATATAGGACGAGAAAAAAAAGAAGTTAGATGTAAAGTGATAGATTGTCTTGGAAAAGATGCAATTCAAAGAATTTATGATTATTCAGATGTATTCCATTGCGAGCCGATTGAGAAGGTGGCAATGGAATTTATTGAAGAATATCAGGTTCAAGATGGAAATTATGATAATGTTGAGAGCTGCAGATATAAAGTACCAGATTACTGGGACATTGGAGAAGTGTATGAGCGATTGATTGAGGATTGTTATGCGGATAATGAAATAATGAAAGGAATTTGGGAAGTATATCATTCATGGATTGATGCATTGATTTCAGATTATAATACAGACTTTTATTATCAGTCACGGGATTATATAGCAGCATGCTATAAGGAAGGAGAAGTATTGTAGAATGGCAAAGGGAGTCAAAGTTCAGGTATGGGGAGATTATGCACTTTTTAGCAGACCAGAGATGAAGGTTGAACGATGCTCATATGATGTTATGACACCATCTGCTGCAAGGGGAATTTTAGAAGCAATTTACTGGCATCCAGGTCTTCGATGGGTCATTGATAAGATTTATGTGAAAAACCCCATTCGATTTACCAGCGTACGACGTAATGAAGTAAAAAGCAAAATATCAGCAAGTAACACATTACAAGTATATAATGGGTCTAAGAAACCATTTTACCTGAATACAAAGGAAGAAATTGTACAAAGAGCTTCTTTGGTTTTATGTGATGTATCATATGTGATTGAGGCACATTTTGAAATGACAGAAAAAGCGAATGCTTCGGATAATCCAGGAAAATTTAAAGACATCATGATGAGACGTTTAAAAAGAGGTCAATGTTATCATATGCCATATTTTGGATGTAGAGAATTTCCTGCACAATTTTGTTTATGTGAAGAAGATGAAATACACACAATTTATGATGAAGTAGCAGAAAAAGATTTAGGTTTTATGCTATATGATATGGATTATAGTAACAGCAATCATATAGAACCAATGTTTTTTAGAGCGGTTATGAAGAGAGGAGTGTTAGATCTTAGAGATTGTGAGGTGATTCAGTGATATTGCAATCATTAGTTCGATATTATGAAGATCTTCTTCAACAAAATGATAAAAAACCAGTGGATGAAAGAATACCTAAATTAGGTTGGTGTTTAGCTGGGGTATCTTATATGATTGAATTGAAAGAAGATGGAACAATAAAACAGATCATTTCGTTGAAAGAAGAAAAAAAATATGGAAAGAAAATGGTTTGGAAACCACAAATTTTTTGCGTACCAGAAATGCTTTCGAGAAGTGGAAAATGTCCACCATCATATTTCCTATGTGATAATGCAAAATATCTGATGGGAATCAATATAGAAGGAACAAATTCTGATATAAAAGACCGTTTTAAAGATTCTAGGAAAAGACATTTAGAAATTTTAAAGAATACAGAAAGTATACTTGCAAAGGCTATCTGCAATTATTTTGAAAACTGGGATCCAGAAAAAGCAAAAGACAATGCAAAGGTGCAAGAGTATTGGGAAGAATTAAACGATGGCGGAAATATTATCTTTGGAATGCGAGACCAATATGCACAAGATGATGAAGAAATACAAAGAGCGTGGGAAAATTATCAAGAGCGAATAAAAGAAGGGCAAATAGGTAGATGCCTTGTTACAGGGGAAGAAGCAGAAATTGCACGTATACATAGAGGAATTAAAGGTGTTCCAGGAGCACAATCAAGTGGTGCAGCATTAGTTTCGTTTAATGCTACAGCATTTGAATCTTATGGAAAAGAGCAAAGTTATAATGCTCCAGTTGGAAAATATGCAGAGTTTGCATATACAACAGCATTGAATTATCTTCTAAATCAAAAAGAATATACATTCAGATTGGGAGATTCTATAATTGTTTTTTGGGCAGAATCTGCTCAGAAAATATATCAAAGAACATTTTTTACATTAATGAATCCACAATCAGATAATCAAGAAGAATTAAAGAAAGTATTTAAAAATTTAGAAAAAAATATATGGGTGGACACAGAAGATGTGCAAATAAATCTAAATCAAAAATTTTATATCCTTGGTATAGCACCGAATGCGGCAAGATTATCTGTTCGATTTTTTTATCAAAATACCTTCGGAGAAATTCTCAATAATCTTGAGAAACATTATAAGAGAATGAAAATTATACAACCTGCGTGGGAAGATAAAACTTATTTAGGAATTGAGGCAATGTTATTAGAGACAGCGAACTTAAAATCGAAAGATAAAAGTCCAATTTCGAATATGGCAACAATGACATTGAAATCGATATTATCAAATGCAAGTTATCCTGTAAGTTTATATACAAATACAATTTTGAGGACTCGTTCAGAACAAGGAAAAGTAACAAGTGGAAGAGCAGCGATTATAAAAGCTGTTTTAATAAAAAATTATAAATGGAAGGAAGGAGAAGAATATATGGCATTAAATCAAGAAAGTGAAGATCAGGCATATGTATTAGGAAGATTATTTGCGGTGTTAGAATCTATTCAGCAGGATGCTAATCCGGGAATTAATACAACAATTCGGGATCGTTATTTTAATTCTGCATGTGCTACGCCTGCATTAGTTTTCCCTATTTTAATTAAATTAAAAAATAGTCATATCAAAAAATTAGAAAGAGAACATCCAGAAAAGAAAAAGTGGTATGAAATAAGTTTGACAGAAATCATAGGAAAAATTGAAATGACAAAAGATGGTTTTCCAAAACAATTACCATTAGAAGAGCAAGGAAAATTTATACTAGGTTATTATCATCAGGTGCAAAAAAAGTATGAGAAAAAGGAGGATAAATAAATGGGAGAACCAATTAAAAACAGATATGAATTTGTAATATTATTTGATGTGGAAAATGGAAATCCAAATGGAGATCCAGATGCGGGAAATATGCCAAGAATTGATCCAGAAAGTGGACTTGGATTAGTTACGGATGTTTGTTTAAAACGTAAAATTCGTAATTATGTTGAAATGGTAAAAGAAGATTCAAAGGGATATGGAATTTATATTAAAGAGGATGTGCCATTAAATCGAAGTGATCGAAAAGCATATGAGAGTATTGGAATTAAGGAAACAGACGATAAAAAAATAAAAGAGGCTGTGAAAAAATTAAAGAAAACAGCTCCAGATGTTGATATTAAATTAAGAGATTATATGTGTGATAACTTTTATGATATCAGAACATTTGGAGCAGTTATGACAACATTTGTGAAAGCTGCACTTAATTGTGGACAGGTACGAGGACCTGTTCAAATTGGATTTGCACGAAGTATTGATCCGATTATCAGTCAGGAAGTGACGATTACAAGAGTGGCAATTACAACAGAAAAAGATGCAGAAAAGAAGAATACAGAAATGGGAAGAAAATGCATTGTACCATATGGATTATATCGTGCAGAAGGATATATTTCAGCAAATCTGGCAAGAAAGGTAACAGGATTTTCAGAGAATGATCTGGAACTTTTATGGGAGGCTATTATTAATATGTTTGAAAATGATCATTCTGCAGCCAGAGGAAAGATGGCAGTTCGAGAATTAATAGTATTTAAACATAGCAAAGAATTAGGAGATTGTCCTGCATATAAACTGTTTGATGCTGTAGAAGTAAAAAGAAAGGATGATATCGAATATCCAAGGAAATATCAAGATTATGAAGTTCACATTCATAGAGAAAATATTCCTGATTCGGTGGAAGTGAAACAGATGATTTAAATAAAAATCAAGATTATGAAGTAAACAATTTGTGCTTGTTTGAATAAAAAGGAATGATTGCATGGAATATACCGAAGAAGAATATTTAATGATATCGGGAATACAACATTTTAAGTTTTGCAGGAGACAATGGGCATTAATTCATATTGAACAACAATGGGAAGAAAATGTACATACAATTGTGGGTGAATTGATGCATAAGAAAGTACACGATCCGTATCTGAAAGAAAAAAGAAAAGATACATTAATTGTGCGAGCTCTTCCAGTTTCTTCAAGGACGTTGGGTGTTAGTGGAGGATGTGATGTTGTAGAATTTCACAAATGTAAAGATGGTGTTAAACTATTTGGACATCGAGATTTATATTCTATATATCCAGTAGAATATAAAAAAGGGAAACCTAAGAAGACAGATGAAGATCTCCTTCAGTTAACAGCTCAGGCGATGTGTTTGGAGGAAATGTTTTCAACAAAGATTGAAAATGGAGCTATTTTTTATGGAGAAACCAGAAGAAGAGAACAAGTATATTTTTCTTCAGAATTAAGAGAAGAAGTTGAGAACATATTTTCGGAGATGCATGAATATTACAAGAAAAATTATACACCTAAAGCAAAAAAGACAAGAGCATGCCAATCTTGTTCGTTAAAGAATCTTTGCCTTCCCAAATTAGAAAAAACGGTTTCAGTGAAAAAATATATGTCACAAATATTTGAGGAGGATACGAAATGAAAAAATTATTAAATACTTTGTATATGACGTCCGAAAATGGATATTTGGGATTGGATGGAGAAACAATTGTTGTATATGATGAAGAAAAAGTGGTTGGTAAGATACCATTACATAATCTAGAAGGAATCGTTTCTTTTGGATACAGAGGGACAAGTCCTGCACTTATGGGTGCATGTGCTGATCGGAATATTTCTCTTTGCTATTTAACACCGCAAGGTAAATTTTTAGCACGAGTAACTGGAAAAACACATGGAAATGTCATTCTGAGAGATCGTCAATATACAAGTAGTAAAGATGAAAAATGTAGCTTGGAAATTTCAAAAAATTGTATTTCTGGGAAAGTTTATAATGCACGATGGGTTCTGGAGCGTGCGATTCGAGATCATGCAATGCAAATTGATAGGGAACGCGTAAAGGCGGCATCACTACAATTAAAAACATTTTTGCAATATATACAAAATGCAGAATCTAAGGAACAGCTTAGAGGATATGAGGGAGAAGCGGCAAGCATTTATTTTAGTGTATTTAATGAGCTTATTTTGCAACAGAAAAAAGATTTTTCTTTTCATGGCAGAAGTAAAAGACCACCGATGGATAATGTGAATGCAATGTTATCTTTTGTTTATACATTATTGACCAATCAGATCACATCTGCATTGGAAGTTGTTGGACTGGATCCTTGTGTTGGGTATTTACATACAGAACGTCCAGGAAGAGCATCTTTAGCATTAGATTTAATTGAAGAATTTCGAGCTGTTTATGCAGATCGATTTGTATTATCATTGATTAATAAAAAAATTATAAATAAAAAGAATTTTACTAAAAAAGAAAACGGTGCAGTCCTAATGGATGATGATTCAAGAAAAAAATTGCTGATGGAATGGCAAAATAAGAAAAAAGAAGTAATCACACATCCGTTCCTAAAAGAAAAGGTAGAATGGGGAATGGTTCCTTATGTTCAAGCTATGTTACTGGCTAGATATTTAAGAGGAGATTTAGATGGATATCCAGCTTTTTTGTGGAAGTGAGGTGATAAAATCAAATGTTAGTATTGATTACCTATGATGTAAATACAGAAACAGCAGCAGGAAAAAAGAGACTGAGAAAAGTAGCAAAGCAGTGCGAAAATTATGGAAGGCGTGTGCAAAATTCTGTATTTGAATGCATTGTTGATAATGCACAATGCGTGATGTTAAAAGCACTCTTAAATGATATCGTAGATGAAGAGACAGATAGTTTGCGTTTATATTATTTAGGAAATAAGTATCAAACTAAAGTAGAACATTTTGGTGTAGATAGAGGAATACAAGTTGATCAGCCATTGATTTTATAGTGATGCGAGTGTATAGCAAACATAAAAATAGTAGGAGATTCGCACTTAAAATATGAGATAAAAAATTAAATTTGTATCTAAAAAGAAATAGTATTTGAATGATTTTTAGGTATAAGATAGAAATTATTAGTGATATTGAACAAAAAATCAGAAAATTATTGGTTAATATTGCTGTCGCTCCCTTCGTGGGAGTGTGGGTTGAAATAGAAAGGAGTTTGGCAAGTCATGGCTGTAACATGTCGCTCCCTTCGTGGGAGTGTGGGTTGAAATCCAAACGATGGTCAGAAACAGGTAGAGGGTATCGGTCGCTCCCTTCGTGGGAGTGTGGATTGAAATTTGCTGGATGTATCGCAATTATGAAACATGAGAAGCAAGAGAAAGATCAGTACGGCATGATGCATTTCAAAGAATATTGATATTCCTTGTGATGGCGGTGGTTACGACTATGAGTTATTCGCAAGCGAGGTAGAAGAAAGTGAAGTGTAATTTCTACGGACTGTTTACGATGGTTGAAGAAAATGATAATATATACATATTAGTTGAGGCGCCAGATGGTCAGAGAAACTTAAAGAACAGAGCAAAGGAGAGTAAATTATGCCGTTGGTTTTATTATTAATAATTATTTTTGCAATTCCTGAGGACACTTTGTCCAAAATCGAAACCAACGGCGTCAATCCGGTGCCCGACAACGAACGCTACGGACGCCCCGTCGATCTCTTTCCGATTTGGTTTTCCTGGAACATTTCCATCTTCGGCATCACCTGCGGCATCTACGTTTTCGGGCTCGGGCTCTCCGTCTGGCAGGCGATGGCGGCGGGCGTGATCGGCTACTTCCTTTCGTGCTCGCTTGTCGGCATCCTCGCCGTGGGCGGCGTGCGCACGGGTCTTCCCACGCTCGTACAGTCGCGCTTTTGCTTCGGCTACCACGCCAACAAGATTCCGACCTTCTTCGGCTACGTCGCCAACATGGGCTGGAAGGTGACGATGCTCTCGATGGCGTCGACGACGCTCGCCGACCTCGTGAGCAAGCTCGTTCCCGCCATGCAGACGGCTTCGGGCACGCCCTCGACCGCGTGCCTTTTCGGCAGCTTCGTCGCCGTCATCTTCTTTACGATGATCGGCGCTGTCTACGGTCACGGCGTGATCCTGCGCGTCGAAAAGCTGATCGCCTGGGTGACGGGTCTATTCACGCTTGTCTACCTCTTCTTCTTCATTCCGCAGATCGACTTCTCGACCCTGAACGACGTTCCGTCGGGCAGCTTCGGGACCTTCCTCGGCGGCATCGTTCTCGCCATGACGATGGTGGGTCTCGGCTTTCTCAACTACGGCGGCGACTACGCGCGCTACCTCCCGAGAAAAACCCCCCCGGGCGGCGTCATTTTCTGGACGACGGTCGGGATCGCGCTTCCGGTGTCGGTTCTCCTCATCCTCGGCGTGATGCTCTCGGCGGGCAACCCGGAACTCCTCGAAAAGGCCTCGCACGAACCGCTCGCCGCGCTCACCGGGATTCTGCCCTTCTGGTTCTACGTGCCCTTCTCGGTCGTGATCATCATCTCGCTCGTTTCGGCCGGGATGACGGGCGTCTACAGCTCGGGCCTCGCGCTCCTCGCCATGGGCGTGCCGATGACGCGCCTCGGGACGACGCTTTTGAACGCCGTCATGATCGCGCTCGGGTCCTTCTACCTCACCTTCGTGTCGGACTCCTTCCTCTCGACCTTCACCTCCTTCCTCGCGGCGATCTCCGTCATCATGGGCTCCTGGGGCGCCATTGAAATGGTCGACCTCGTGCGCCAGAAGCGTCTCGGCTGGGACGTGAAGATGGCGCTTCCGCCCTCCGAAGGCGGTCGCGGCTGCCGTTGGACGGCGGTGGTGTCGCTCTTCGTCGCGAGTGTCGTGGGGCTCGGGACCATCACCTCGTCCGACCCCTACATTGGCTACGTGACGAGCTTCCTCCTCTCGGACGAAGCGAAGACGAGCGTCTTTGCGACCGCCAACATCGGCGTCGTCGCGGCGATGCTCACGGGCGGCATTCTCTACGCCTTCTTCACCTTCGTGCTGCGCTCGGAAAAGTAAAGCGCAACCACTTTCAGAGAGAAAAC
>ENA-ORSM01002451-ORSM01002451.1-human-gut-metagenome-genome-assembly--contig:-NODE-2451-length-13104-cov-2.748410_pt1 | contig 13104 bp, 9 predicted proteins | sample MGYA00241903_ERZ509170 | MGnify/ENA primary metagenome ERZ509170 (study PRJEB26280, sample SAMEA2338784) | human gut metagenome | biome: human gut; feature: human-associated habitat; material: faeces...
GTAGTTTTTACGCCATTTTCATTGAAGGTTTTACGCTTGGCATCCTTAGCGCGACCCATTCCGAGCATCACATCAGAGCGTGCTTGGTTATCTCCGCTCGCACATCTCGGCAAACGAAATCAGCTTGGCATCTCCCCTGCTCGCCGCAGCTTCCTGACATCCTTGCGTAAAGCCTCGCTTCGAGAAGATCGCATAGCTTTTGTGCTGCCGCCTAAAGAGCTCGCTTCGATGCACGAGCTTTTGCAGCACGTCTTCGCCCACCGGTTCATTGCGCCATTTGCATTCCGCAAACAGCGCAGTGCCCTCGCCATCGTCAACAATCAAGTCGATTTCTTCCTGCGTATGCGTGCGATTATCCGTCCCCCACCAGCGCCCAACGCTTGCCGGAACCACATCAAGCTGGCCCGCCCGCGCGAGTTCGTACACGTATTGTCTGCATATAATCTCAAAGACCGTACCCATATAATCCGATACGTGCGGCTCAATGCGCTCATACGCCATCTCGGCCATATCGTTTTGAATCAGCCCGATGTTCTGCGGAACAAACTTGTACCAGAACCTAAACATCTGGTCGCTCAGCAGATACACGGCTCGCTTATTGCTCGTCTCGTTTAGGGGCAGCTCGCGCTCGACAATCCCAAGCGACGCCAGCTTATCCACATAGCTCTTTACGTTGCTCGCAGGGATTCCCGTAGAGCTCGCAATCTCCGAGATCTTCGAGCGCCCCTGGGCAATTGCTTGCACGATCGCATCATATTGCTCGGGATTGCGGCACTCCTGCAATAGCAGGTTACTCGGCTCCTCAAAGAGATAGCCCGTAGGAGTAAGAAAAAGACGTTTGATGTTGTCCTTGAGCGGTGCGGCAGGATCGACTTTCTCGATATATGCAGGAATGCCACCCGTCATGCCATAGCAAACTGCAGCGTCTTCGCGACCCATGCTCTGCCACAGGCCGAGGGTCGTCATAAAATCGAGCGGCATGATCTTAAACTGGGCCGTACGCCTACCGTATAGCGGACTCTCGTAGCCCAACACCTGCTCTTCCATAAACGAAAGCGACGACCCGCACAGGATAAGCATAAGCTTGGTCTCTTTGTACAAGTGATCGATCTTGTCTTGCAGCAACGAGCTGATCTCGGGATTCGATTGGGCGAGATAAGGATACTCGTCGATCACGACAATCAAACGTTCCGTACGAGCCATGGTAGCCAATGCATCGAACGCCTCGTCAAAACTACGAAACGACACGCCAGCAACACCAACGGAGCCCGCAAGTATCGCCTGGCTAAAGCCATGCAGGTTTGCCTCTGCATTGGTGCGACGAGCTTGAAAGTAAATAGCCTTCTTGCCTTGGATAAACTCTGTGATAAGACGCGTTTTGCCCACGCGACGGCGGCCGTAAATCACAGGCATCTCAAAGGAGCCCGTGCCATACAGTCGATTGAGCTCGGACATTTCCGCCGTTCTTCCGATAAACATAGGGCCATCCTTCCTTTACGTTATAGCTAGCTATATTATACCTTCCTATAATATAGCTAGCTATAACGTAATTCGACAAGCGGCGCACGCAAAAGGGTCGGTACACCACCGCACGTGGACCGTTCCGGAAAATGTATCCCGTTCTGGAGCCAAAAACTGGGCCGTAGTTTCCGCCAAACATGCCATCCGGAAAGCGTGTCCCGTTCTGAGCGCCAAATCCGGGATGCTGTCTCCGCTCCAAACAAAAGGCCCCAGCTCGCGATGGAGCCGGGGCCAAAGGCGCAGCGTATGTAGTTGATGCTGAGCGCGAACGGCCCGTCAGCAATGGTCGTCCGCGCCCTACCCTACCCGCGGTGACGGGCGCGGCTGTAGGGCGTATCCACCATGGGCAGATCCGGACGCAGCTTGCCGTCGAATGCGCGATAGGCGTTCTGCACGGCGGGCGCCGTGGGGATCGTTGCGATCTCGCCGATGCCCTTGCCGCCGTATGCCACGGGCAACAGCTCGTCCTTCTCCACGTAGATGGCGTGGATATTCGGGATCTCGGGCGCACGGAACAGCCCGAGCGTGCCGTACCTGGCCTGGGGTACGCAGTCCTTGAGCGGCCAGTCCTCGGTAAGCGCATAGCCCATACCCATGAGCACGCCGCCTTCAATCTGGCCCTGGATGGAGATGGGGTTGACCACCTTGCCGGAATCGTGCGCAGCATAGACCTCGCTCACGCGGCCGTCATCGTCCAGAATGACCACATGCGTGGCAAAACCGTAGCAGATGTGGCTCTTGGGGTTGGGAACGTCGGCGCCCAGCTTGTCGGTCGGCTCCAGATACACGTAGCCAAACTCGCACCCCTCGAGCGCCTTGATGGCGGCCGCAGGATCCTGAGGATGCATGCCCTGGCCGGCGACGAGTTCCTGCGTGTGCAGCTGATAGGCGCGACCGTCGTCGTACTCGATCTTGACGCCGTCGCCATGCGCGCTCACGGGAGTATCGGGTGCAGGCTTGCCGGCCTCGATGTCAAGCATGGCATCGCGCAGCAGGAAGGCGGCACCGCGCACGGCCTCGCCGGTCACGACCGTCTGACGCGAGCCAGACGTGGTGCCGGAGTCGGGAGCGTTCTCGGTGGAGCACTCGCCATTGGCGATGCAGCGAAGCGGCAGACCGCAGGCCTCGGCAACGTCTTGCAAAAAGACGGTGTTACAGCCCTGGCCGATGTCGGACGTGGCGGCGTAGACCACGGCGCGGCCATCCTCGATGCGAATCTTGCAGCGGCCGGCATCGGGCAGGCCCACGCCCACGCCGGCGTTCTTCATGGCGCAGGCGATACCGGCGTGTCCGGGATGCGCGTAGTAGGCATCCTTGACCTCAAGCAGCGTCTCCTTCAGCGCCGTGGAGCAGTCGGCAATCTGGCCGTTGGGCAAAACTTCGCCCGGCTCGATGGCGTTACGGTAGCGGATCTCCCACGGATCCAGGCCGACCTTCTCGGCCAGCAGGTCGATCAGGCTCTCGAGCGCAAACTCGGACTGGCAAACGCCAAAGCCTCGGTACGCACCGGCGGGCGGGTTGTTGGTGTAGTAGCCAAAGCCGCGAATGTCGGTATTCTGGTACTTGTAGGGGCCGACGGCATGCGTACAGGCGCGCTCGAGCACCGGGCCGCACAGCGACGCGTAGGCGCCGGTATCAAAGTTGATCTCGCAATCCAGGCCGGTAAAGTTGCCCTCGGCGTCGCAGCCCAGCGTAAAGGTGCCGTCCATGGCGTGGCGCTTGGGATGGAACGCGAGCGACTCGGCACGCGTGAGCTTGCACTTCACGGGACGCTGGAACTTATATGCGGCGAGCGCGGCCAGATGCTGGATGGACACGTCCTCCTTGCCGCCAAAGCCGCCGCCCACGAGCATGGTCTCGACGACCACGCGCTCGGGCTCGCTATCCCAGCCAAACATGTGGGCGCACTCTTTACGCGTGTCGTAGGCGCCCTGGTCGGTCGACTGCACCTTGACGCCGTTCTTGTACGGGAAGGCGACGGCGCACTCGGGCTCCAAGAAAGCATGCTCGGTAAAGGGCGTAGTAAAGCGCTGCGTCACGGTGAACGCGCTCTCCGCCAGCGCCTTGGCGGCGTCGCCACGCGTCACATGGCGGCTCTGGCACACGTTGTCCTTGAGCTCCACCGTGTTGCCAAAGGCAAAGAAACTGTCATGCAGGCGCGGGGCGTCGGCAGACCTGGCCTCGGCGATGTTGCGCACGGGCTCCAGCGGCTCGTAATCGATCTTTACGAGCTTCTTGGCCTTCTCGAGCGTCGCCTCGTCCTCGGCAACCACCAGCACGATGGCATCGCCCACGCAGCGAGTGATATCGCCCTGGGCGATCATGACGTCCCAGTCCTGGATAAGGTGGCCGACCTGGTTGACCGGCACGTCCTCGGCTCGCAGGATGCCCACCACACCGGGCAGGGCCTCGGCCTTGGAGGTGTCGATGGAGAGCACGCGGGCGCGCGGATACTTGGAGCGAACGGCGCTGGCATAGGTCAGGCCCGGCTGATCGAGCTCGTCGATGTCGTCGGGATACTTGCCCTCGCCGAGCACCTTCTTGCGCACGTCGATACGGAAGGCGCGCTTGCCCACGCCGTAGTCATCGCCGCGCTCCAGGTCCTCGTCGATCTGCTTTTCGCCGCGGAGCACCGCAGCGGCCAGCGCAATGCCCTCGATAATCTTTTTGTAGCCGGTGCAGCGACAGACGTTACCGCGAATGGCGTACTTGATCTGCTCCTCAGTGGGCTCGGGGTCCTCGGCGATGAGCGCCGCACCCGCCATGACCATGCCGGGAATGCAAAAACCGCACTGCACGGCGCCCACGGCGCCAAAGGCGTACACAAAGGCCTCGCGCACGTCCTCGGGCAGGCCCTCGACGGTCACGATGTTGCGGCCGGCGGCAAGAGCGGTGGTCAGCACGCACGCCTTGACGGCCGCACCGTCCACATGAATGGTGCAGGTGCCGCAGGCGCCCTCGGAGCAGCCGTCCTTGGCGGAGTGAATGTGCAGGTCGTCGCGCAGATAGCGCAGCAGTGGCTTGTTCTGAGTCGTCGTGCACTCGACGCCGTTAACGGTAAAAGTGAATTCCTGTGCCATGGTGATTCCCTTCTACACGCCGGCGGCGATGCCGGTGCGGTCGTGGATGGCGCCATGCGGGCAGACGACGGCGCACATGCCGCACGACAGGCAGTCCACGCCGTCGATATGGGCGCAGTTGTCCTCGATGCGGATAGCGCCGGCAGGGCACTTTTTGACGCACATACCGCAACCGATGCAGCTCGTGTCGCAGACCTTGCGCGCAATGGCGCCCTTATCGGTGTTGTTGCAGCGCACCAGAATGTTCTGGTAGCCGGGGACGAAGGCAATCACGCGCTGCGGGCACGCCATGCCGCACAGGCCACAGCCCGTGCACTTGGAGCGGTCCACGCGGGCGATGCCATCGACCAGCGCAATGGCGCCGTGGGGGCAGGCCGTGACGCAGGCGCCACAGCCAATGCAGCCTTCGCTGCAGTGGGCGTCGCCGCCTGCGGAGGCGCAACCGCTTCCGCAGGCAACGTAGGCCACGTTATGTTGAATGGATTTGGCCATAAGAGACTCGCCTATTTCTTAAGAAGGTACGAATAGTTGTCGCGCACGGCCCTGATGGTCAGGCGGACGGCCTCGGGCAGACCGGTGTTGACGGCATCGACCGAGACGGTGCGGACCGTGCCGGCGACGCGGACCTTAAAGTGGTCCTCGTCCACGGCCAGGAAGCCCTCGTTCTCGGAGTTCTCCATGTCCTCCTCGCTCCAGAACAGGGTGAGCTTGTCCTTGTAGGGACGACCCTCCTGGTAAGGGCAGAACACGGCGCAGTTGCCGCACTCATTGCACATGCCGTCGACATGGACGACCTGATGCTTGGCCAGGCCCGGCACCTTAATGGCCACGTTGGCGCGGTTGGGGCACACGTCGCAGCAGACCTCGCACACCGAGCCGCAGCCCAGGCAGCGGGTCTTGGTGCAGTTGCGCTTGTCGCGGCACAGCGACCCCTTGCGCTCGTAGCAAGTGTCCTCGCGGCCGGCCTGCTCGTTGCAGTCGGCGTACTTGTTAAAGTCCACGCCAGCGATGGCGCGGGCGACTTCGGCGGCGTCGGCAATAGCCTCGACCACGGTGGCCGGACCGCGACGACAGTCGCCCGCAGCCCAGACGCCCTCGACACCGGTGGAGGTGGCGGCAAGGCGGCCGCGACGGTCGTGCTCGACGCCCGCGGCATCGTACAGGCTGGCATCGATACCCTCACCCACGGCGCAGATCACCGTGGTGGCGGGAAGCTCAACGGTCTCGCCCGTGGCGACAGGGCTGCGACGGCCGCTTGCATCCGGCTCGCCAAGCTCCATAACATCGCAGGTCAGCACGGCGCCGTTGAGTGCCTTGGGAGCCAGCAGCTCGCAGAACTCAACGCCATCGGCAAGAGCAAGATCGAGCTCTTCCTCGTCGGCGGGCATCTGCTTCTTGGTGCGGCGATACACCAGGCGCACGTTCTTCACACCAGCCAGGCGCTTGGCCACGCGGGCCGCATCCATGGCGGTGTTGCCGGCGCCAATGACTACGACGTCCTCGCCCAGCTCGAGCTTCTCGCCCCTCTTGGCGGCCTCGAGGAACTCCAGCACGTCGAGCTCGGCGCCCTCGCCCAAGCCCGCAGAGCCGGGCATCCAGGCACCGGTGGCCACGACAACGTCGGTAAAGCCCTGAGCCTTGAGCTCGCCGATGGACTCCACGCGAGCGTTGAGCTGCACCTTGGCGCCAAAGGCCAGGCAGAGCTCGGCATCGTGGGAGATGTCGTCGCTCGCGATACGGAACTCGGGGATCACGTGACGGACCACGCCGCCAAGCGAATCGCGGGCCTCGAAGATGGTGACGCGCACGCCGGCGCGCGTCAGGAAGAACGCCGTCGCCAGTCCGGCCGGGCCGCCGCCGATAACGGCAACATTGCGCTCGCTGTCGTTGGCGATGGCCTGGGCGCGCAGCTTGGGCAGCACGGCGGTCATGGCCTCGCGGGCGGCCTTGAGCTTGCTGGCGCGAATCTGGGCGCCCTCGGGCTCGTAGAACGCACGCTCGCAAGCGCGGCCGCAGGGATGCGGGCAGATGGTGCCGGTAATGAACGGCAGGGCGTTGCGCTCGATGATGATGTTGAGTGCGTCCTCGTAGCGGCCCTCGTCAACAGCCGCCAGATAGGCGGGAATATCCTGCTGGATGGGGCAGCTCGTGCGGCACGGCGTGGTAAAGCAGTCGGAAAGCGGGCTCTTGCCGGCGACCTTGCGGTCGGGCAGCGGACGCAGCGGCTTCTTGTAGAGCGGGTTGGTGAGCGAATCGGCCTGGATCGCGGCCACGGCGTCGAGCGAGACGCCCGCGAACGGCTTGCCATCCAGATCGGTGAACTCGCCGGCCATCTGGCTAAAGCGCTCGTAGCCACCGGGCTTGAGCACGTCGGTCGCCAGGGTAACGGGCCAAATGCCGGCATCGTACAGGGCGCGGATGTTGTAGACCGTGGCACCACCGGAGTAGCTGATGCGCAGCTTGCCATCGAACTGCTCGGTAATGCGGCGGGCGGCCTCGATGGTCAGCGAGAACAGCGAACGGCCGGACATGTACATCTCGGTAGAGGGCAGCTCGTTCCTCGTCACGTCGACGGGGAAGGTATTGGTCAGCTTGACGCCAAACTCCAGGCCGCGCTCGGCGCACAGGGCAATCAGGCGCTCGAACATAGGCACGGCATCGGCCCACTGCAGGTCCTCGCGGAAGTGCGTGTCATCGAAGACGATGTAATCAAAGCCCAGCTCGTTGAGGCGCTGACGTGCAAACTCATAGCCCAGCAGCGTGGGGTTGCACTTGATGTAGGTGTTGAGGCCCTTCTCGGTGATCAGATAGGTCGCGATGCGCTCGATCTCGGCCGGCGGGCAGCCGTGCAGGGTGGACTCGGTGATGGAGTTGGAAACGCGTGCCGGGATGGACTCGACAAACGCGGCGTCGACATGCTCAAACTTGTCCAGGTTGGCGAGCGCCCATGCGCGGCACTCGTTCCAGACGTCGGAGCCGCTAGCGTCCTTCATGCCCTCAATGTACGCATCGACCTTGGGACTCTTGATGCCCTCGAGGTCATAGCCCACGGACATGTTAAAGACAAATCCGTCCGGGCTGCCCAGGCCGTACTCGCGAGCGATGAGGTGGCAGGCAAACCATGCCTTCACGTACTCGGCAAAAGCCTGCGGAACCTCGAGCTCGGTCGACCACTCGCAGTTGTAGCACTCGTCCTGTGCCACAATGCAGGGCTTGTTCACACACTTGGAGAGCTCCTCGCCGTCCATAACCTGAACGGTCTTGAGCTCAAAGAAGCGGGAACCGGCCACGTAGGATGCCACGATGTTCTGGGCAAGCTGCGTGTTGGGGCCGGCGGCCGGGCCAAACGGAGTCTCGATGCGCTCGTCAAAAATGGGAAGCGCTCCCTCCTGGTTGGCCGTGACCATCTTGCGCACGCCAAAGATGGCGCCCTGAGTCTTGTGCTCCTCGATGATCCAGTTCATCAGCTGCGAAAACGGGATCGGCCTCATGATGTCGCTCATAATGAGCTCCTCTCTGTAACGCCCGGCGAGACCGCGCGGCGGGCGCAAATACGGTGTAGCGCTAGCACAGCGCCGGCGACCCCGCGGAGGTCGCCTATACGCGCATCGAATGCGGCGAAACATCCGACGCACGCGAATCTACTTGTGAATTAGTAGGCGCGATCGTTGAGCGTGCTCCAGAGCTTCTTGGACTCAGCCATGGTCCACGCGTTGATCTTGTCCTCATCAATGCCAACGAACTCGCGATCCTTGTACAGAACCTTGCCGTTGATGATGGTGGTACGGCAGTTTTTGCCCATCATGCCAAAGAGCATGTGGCCGTCGATGTTCTCCTCGCTCAGCGGCGTAAAGGGCTTGTAGTCCATAACGATAACGTCGGCGGCAGCGCCGGCCTCGAGCACACCAAGCTTGCGATCGAAGTACTTGCTCGCCATCTTGGCGTTGTTCTCAAACAGCATAGTCATGGCCTCGCACCAGCCCACGTTGGGCATAGCGGCGTTGTGGCGCTGAATGATCAGGAAGACCTTAAGGCTCTCGAGCATATCGTGGGTGTAGGCGTCGGTGCCCATGCACACGGGGATGCCGCGGCGGAAGAACTCGAGCACGGGGGCGCAGCCCACGGCGTTGCCCATATTGGATTCGGGGTTGTTGACCAGCCAGGTGCCGGACTCCTTGACGATATCCATCTCGGCAGGCGTCACGTGGATGCAGTGGCCCAGCATGGTGTCGGGACCAAGCAGGTTGTGCTGCAGCAGGCGCTCGACGGGGCTGATGCCACCGCGGTTGAGGCGGGAGTCCCACACATCGTTCATGCCCTCGCACACGTGGATGTGGAAGCCGGTCAGGCCGTTGTTGGCCTCGGCCATCTTGTCCATGGTCTCGTCCGACAGCGTAAAGGTGGCGTGACCGCCAAACATGGCGGCGATCATGTGGTTGTCGTTATCGCGACGCTCCTTGGCGGCCCACTGGGCAAATTCGGCGTTCTCGGCAATGGCCTGGTCGCATTTTTCCTGGCCACGGCGATCGGAAACCTCGTAGCACAGGCACGAACGCATGCCCAGCTCCTGAGCTGCATCCTTAATGGTAAAGAGGCTTCCCGGGATCTCGCAGAAGCTCGCATGGTGATCGAAGATCGTGGTGACGCCATCACGGATGGAGTCCAAAATCGTAGCATAGGCGCTGGCCTTGGTGCCGTCGAGCGTCAGGTTGTCGTCGATCTTCCACCACTGCTGCTCGAGATTCTCCAAGAAGTTGGTGGGGTTGCAGCCCTTAATGGCAAGGCCGCGGGCCAGACCCGAGTAGATGTGGGTGTGGCAGTTGATAAGTCCGGGCATGATGAGGTTGCCCTGGGCATCGACGTACTCGGCATCCGGGTACTTGGCCTTGAGCTCGCGCTCGGGGCCCACTTCGACGATCGTATCTCCGTCAATGGCGACCGCACCGTTTGGAATAAACGGGGTCTGAGCGTTGCGGGTAAAGACGGAACCGTTAGCGACCAGAAGCATGGATGCTCCCTTCAACATCAGAGGCGGGGTTTGACACCTCTGACATGGCGGAGTGCGAAGCGCCGGCCTACACCGGAAACGGGCCCTCTCCCGTCAACGCTTCACCAAAGGGACAAACCCTTTGAAGTGCGGCTTGGTGCCGCATGGCGTCGGCGGACGAGGCGATGCGTCCGCCGACGAATAGCACCGAATTGGTTACTTCTTGCTCTCGGGCAAGACCAGATCCACGGCAGCGTCCTTGGCAGCATCGATGTGCTGAGCCACGACCGGCGTCTGCGGAAGGATCAGGTTAAGGACAATGGCCATGATGGCGGTGGGGGTTACGGCATTGGAGCCGATGACGGTGGACACCCAGGCGGGCATACCCTCGCCGGCAAGGCAACCGCTGGCCATCCAGATACCCAGGCCAAAGACGACGGAGGTACCGACGATGGTGGTAGTGCGCTGCGTGAGGCCCTCGCGGGTGAACATGCGCACGCCGTTCATGGTGATGGTGCCAAAGACACCGACGGTCGCGCCGCCGATGACGGGCTGCGGGATAGCGGAAAGGACGGCAGAAAGCTGCGGGAACAGACCGGCGATGGCAAAGACGGCCGCGATGATCACAAAGACCCACTTGTTGACGACCTTGTTGGAGCAGATGATGCCCACGTTCTGGCCAAGGGCGCTGGTGGGAAGACCGCCCAGCAGGCCGCCGACCATAGAGGTGAGGCCCTGGGACACGATAGCGCCGGAGAGCTCGCGCTCGGTGGGCATACGGTCGATGGAGCCCAGGCAGGCGGCGGACACGTCACCGATAACCTGGATGGCAACCATGGGGAACACGACGGCGAGGGTAATGCAGACCTCGGGATCAAACTCGAGCGCGTAGGGCATAACCTTGGGAAGGGCGAAGACCTGAGCGGTGGCGACGCTGGAGAAGTCGATCATGCCAAAGGGAATCGAAACGATCATGCCAACGATCATGCCAAAGAACACAGATCCCAGCTTGAGCGTGCCCTTGCCAAAGTTGGCGAGCGCAAAGACTACGGCAAAGGTGATAAGAGCGACGCACCAGGCCTGCGGGGTGCCCCACAGCGGCGTACCCATACCGCCGGCCATGTACTTGACGGCCGTGGGATACAGTGAAACGCCGATGGAGAAGATGACCGTACCGGTCACGACGGGCGGGAACAGCCACTTAATCTTGCTGTAGGCCAGACCAAAGAGGACCGCGACGGCACCGCCGACAATCTCGCCGCCCAGCAGCGCACCAAAGCTAAAGCCCGAGGCACCCATGGCCTGCAGGGCCGGCAGGAACGCGAACGAAACGCCCATGACGATGGGCAGGGCCCCCGCCGATACGACGGAAGGGAGCGAAGGCCTGAAGGGCCGTGTCGATTGCCGAAAGAATGAGCGCGACCTGAATGATGTCGGTGCTCTGCTGGCTATTAAAGCCGTAGACGCCGGCCATGATGACCGCCGGGGTAATAATGCCGGCAAACGATGCCAGTACGTGCTGAAGGGCACACGGGATCATTTCCTTAACGGGCGGCATGCCTTCGCGAGTGAACAGGGCTTCAGTGCCGTTCGTAACCGTCTCCTGGGCCATTTGACCACCAATCCTCGAAGTAGTTGTTTTCGCATCTAACGCTCTATTGTGACGCAGTGCGGGGGTGAGGTTGTGCCTTCGTTGGATATCGTATTAAAGATGATTCTCATTCTCAATAATAATTTTTTGTTATCAGACTATTCTTGAGCTGAGATGATGCATTTCCGCAGGTCAGGAAAGTGTCCGGTCAAAATAACATCTAACTTTTCTTTTGGTCGACCGTTTACCGCCAAATTCCTACCGTTCGTCTGTATTACGCAATGTACCTGCTGATATACGAGATGATGAGCAGCGTGTTACCATGATAAAAAATTGTTATGAACACTTCGATAGAACCAAAAGGAGTTGCCCGTGAACGAGACCGTACGTCGCTTTTTGCCGATGGTCGATTTCCTGGAGCAGATACTCGGCAAAAACAGCGAAATCGTGCTGCATGATTTCTCGGATCCCGACCACGCCATCGTCGATATTCGCAACGGCATCGTGAGCGGCCGCAAGGTCGGCGGTCCCGCCACCGATCTAGCACTCAAGATCATGCACGATGCCAAGTATCGCGACCTGCCGTTTATTACGGGCTACGAGGGGCGCGGTGCCGGTGGCAAGACGTTGGAGTCGGCGACGTACTTTATCCGCGAGAATGACGAGATTGTCGGTATGCTCTGCGTCAACACCGACCTCTCGACCGTGCGCTCCATCAACGCCATGGCGCAGCAGCTCATGGCGTGCTTCGACGCTGTGCCAAGGCAGGCGGAGCCCGCGTCTATCGAGGTCGAAAGTCTTTCGGAGTCTACACAGGAGCTCATCGACCGCAGTATTTCCGAGTTGCTCGAAAGCCGCGGGCAGGATGTCGCCTCGCTTGGGCAGGCCGATCGCGTGGACGTTATTCGCCACCTTAACGGCAACGGCGTATTTATGCTCAAGGGCGCTGTTGCCCGCGCTGCCACCTCGCTGGGCATCTCGGAGCCCAGCGTCTACCGCTACCTGCAAAAAGTCCGCAAGGAGGGCTAATCCGCTGATTCCTTGGGGGCGGAGGAAAACGGATTATTTTTGTCGCATCGCTTGACAAAAGACCCTGCAGCTCGCACTGCAGGGTCTTTTTGCATGTCATGTTTAGTTGTGGCCAACGCCTTAGAGAGCGGCGACGACCTCGATCTCGACCAGACCGCCGGCCGGAAGGGCGGCAACCTGGAAAGCGCTGCGCGCGGGGAACGGAGCCTCGAACTTGGAAGCGTAGATCTCGTTCACGGCAGCGAAGTCGGCGATGTCGGCCAGGTAGACCGTGGTCTTGACGACATCGGCAAAGGTGGCGCCGGCGGCAGTCAGCAGGGCCTCGACGTTAGCAAGGGACTGCTTAGCCTGGGCCTCAACGCCCTCGGGCATCTTGCCGGTTGCGGGGTCGATGCCCAGCTGGCCGGACAGGAACACCATGTTGCCGGTCTGGATGCCGGGGGAATACGGGCCGATGGCTGCGGGTGCGTTATCGGAAGACACGACGGTCTTGCTCATGTTTTTCTCCTTACGATCAGATAGAGAGCGTGAGCGCGGCGTTCACACCGGGAGGCACAATTCGGTCTGAACACCGCGCTTGATTGGGATAGTAGGGGATGATTTTGCCCGATGCAAGATAATTATCAGATTGCGATAATATTTTATCGCCCAACGGCGCGTACGGGCCGCTGAACGGCGTGACTGGCGACGCGCCCGAATACTAATCCCTTTTCCTCCGTCCCCTTCGGATCACATGATCCCTTGGGAACGGAGGAAAACGGATCGTTTTTGGTGCAAAAGGGCCAGGTTTGTTTGCACCAATCTCACTTGCGCTAGATGAAGAGCTCGCATTCCTTCCGCGCGACGCAAACCTTGCTCAGCATCTGGGAAACAGCAGATAGCTTGTTGTGATCAAG
>ENA-ORSM01002453-ORSM01002453.1-human-gut-metagenome-genome-assembly--contig:-NODE-2453-length-13091-cov-6.322952_pt1 | contig 13091 bp, 10 predicted proteins | sample MGYA00241903_ERZ509170 | MGnify/ENA primary metagenome ERZ509170 (study PRJEB26280, sample SAMEA2338784) | human gut metagenome | biome: human gut; feature: human-associated habitat; material: faeces...
GTTTGCATCCTTGCCCTCTCAGGCGCTGACGCGCCAGCTCTCCCAAAGGGAGAGCTTTCCTATTGTTTACGGTATGTAGGGGGATGTATAGGGCGAGGGGCCGAGCTCGGCGGCTTCCAGCACCTTGACGCCTGCGGACTCAAACGCGTGGCGGAGGGCGGCGGCATAGCCGGGCTTCTGGGCCTTGTTCTGGATGCAGATGGTGATAACGCCATGGAGCGTCGTGCACTCCACGCCGATGGAAGCACCATCGGCGGGCACCCAGGTCTGGAAATCGGTAAGATACTTCTCCAAGTCCGGGTCGGCAGGGACGAACGGGTCGCCCTGATAGCTGACCCAGAAATCCGAGGGGAAGCCGCTGATGTACTCGCCCATCTGGAAGACGCGCTTCTTGATCTTGAGGGAAGCGCGCTGGCGGTACACCTGGTACACCCAGCCCATCTGCTCCGCCACCCGGAAGAGCTTTGGCTCTTTGGTCAGGTTGTGGCGGATGTCGGCCTCCACGCCAGGCACCAGCGTGGCCAGCGTATCGGCCTCCGTCACCGTGACCGGCCGCTGGAACGAGGCCACGCAGTTGAAGAGGGCCTTGGGCGTGCCCATGGCATCCCGGGCATCGGTGGAATAGTTGTACCTCAGGTCATCCCGGCCAAAGTACTCCCGGCCCGCCTTGCAGAAGAGGGCCATCAGCGCGCTGAACGGTTTGACCCCCAGCGGCAGAGCGGCATCCAGCAGGCTCTGCTTGTCCAGCCGGACCCGGACGAGCTGAGGCTTTGCCTCGCTGGTCTGGGTGACCTCTTTCTGCATGTCGTTCTCCACCTGGCTCTCCGGGTACCGGGCCAGAATGTCTTCAATGTCATAGGGCGGGTCCGGCACAAGGGGCTCACAGGCAAAGGCCGTGCCATACCGCAGGTTGCAGTAGAGCTTGAGCACCAGCGTCACGAGCTGGGAAACGCCCCGGCCATCGGCCAGGAAGTGGAACCAGTCGAAAAAGATCTGGTTTCCCTCACAGCTGAAGGCCAGCTGATAGTCGTCGGTGTCCTCCGGGATGTGGGGCTGTACGTGCCCGATACGGACCCGGAACGGCGCGTCGTTGGGGGCCAGGTGGGCCTCCCGCTTCTCCCAGACCACTTTCTGGAAGAAATACCCCGCCAGGGGCCGGGCCTCGTCACAAGCCTGCTGGAGCAGTTCCGCATCCACCGGGTCTTTCATCGTCAGCTCATAGCGGCAGAGGACCGTATGCTCCCGGTAATAATACACGATGCCCTGAAAAACAGAGCGCTGTTCCGCATTCATGGGCGTTTACCCCACGTGGGCAACCAGGTAATCGGCCAGGTCGCTGATGGTGACAAAGTTGCGCAGCTCCTTTTCCGGGATGCGCAGGCCAAACGTCTCCTCCAGGTCTGCCACCACGGTGAGGATCTCCATGGAGGACAGGTCCAAGTCGTCCATCAGGACGCTGTCTTCGGTGACATCTTCGGGCGAAATTTCAGCAACATCCTCCAGGATGGCGAGGATCTGGGATACGATTTCGGATCTTTCCATAGTGATTAGCTTCCTTTCCCGTTTACAAATCCGTGCGGGGACAGTGTGCCCCGCAGCGGGCTGGTTTATCCTGTTGTTTATTTGCGCAGCAGCTTGCCGGTGCCGGTACGGGGCAGCGGCTCGGTGCTGAACTCCACGGCGCTCATCCGCTGATACAGCGGCAGGGTGCGGTTGGTGGCGGTGATGTACTCCCGCACTTCCTCCTGCTTTGCTTCCTCGCAGTAGATGACGGCACAGATCTTCTTGCCCTTTTCCTTGACGACGCACTCTTTCACCGCCGGGCACTTGGCCAGCAGGCTTTCCAGCTCTTCCGGGCTGACATTCTCGCCGCTGTCCAGGATGATGAGGTTCTTCTTGCGGCCGGTGATGTAATAATAGCCCTCCTCGTCGGCACGGGCCAGGTCGCCGGTGTGGAGCCAGCCGTCGGCATCCACCACCTCCGCGGTGGCCGCGGGGTCCTTATAGTAGCCCAGCATGACGCAGCCGCCCCGGATGCAGAGCTCGCCGTCCTCGGCGATCTTATACTCGCAGTGGTCGTCGGGCTTGCCGGCCGAGCGGATGTGCTTTTCGTCCTGGGCATAATTAATGATGCCGTCGCCGCAGGTCTCGGTCATGCCATACACCTGGGTGATCATCATGCCCTCCCGGGCCAGCTCAGCCAGCATCTTGCCATCAAACATAGCGGAAGAACCGCAGGGGTTCCACAGGCCGTTGAGACGCTCCCGGCGGCCCCGCTTGACATCTTTGTAGATGGACTCCATCAGCATGGGAGCCACGGCCATGGCGTCGCTGTGCATCAGCCGGACATCGCGGTAGAAATCCCGCAGGTCGCTGGAGAGGTTGAGGGCCCAGCCCTTGCAGGGCCAGACGAACAGGCAGATGAACGTGCCCAGATGGAACAGGGGCAGGATGCAGAAGTTGCTCAACACATCGTTCTTGTTCTCGGGCATGTGGGTATGTTTGTAATCCAGCATGGCATCGCCGAAGACCACCTGCTCCCCGACGGTGGTGAAGAAGTTGCGCTCCGAGAGCATGACGGCCTTGCTGCGGCCAGTGGTGCCGGAGGTGAACATCAGCACCATCAGGTCATCGTGGCCGCGGGTGTTGGGGATGTCCATGGCGGGCTCGCTGTCCTGGAAGCTGTCCATGGGGCGGAGGATGGGGCCGTAAGCGGCCACCAGCTGATCCCGGCAGCCATAGTCGATGCCGTCGTTCAGGATGAGGCTGGGCTCCACCAGGCCGATCTCATATTCCAGCTCCGGCCAGGTCTTTTTCTGGTTCAGGGTCACGACCACGCCACCCGCCAGGATGATGCCAAAGGCGTTGACGCCGTATTCATAGCAGTTTTTGCTCAGCAGGGCCACCCGCTTGCCCTTGATATCAGGGATGGCACCGCGCAGATAAGTCACCACACGGCGGATGTCCTGCACATACTGGGCATAGGTCTTTTCCACCACGGTCTCGCCGTCGGCGGCCACATAGCGAAACGCCACATGATCCGGGTACTGCCGCTCCATGGTCTGCGTTACAAGTTCAAACGCGTTATCGATCATTCTTTTTGCTCCTTGCCTTTTTCTTTTTTTGCAACAACACGCCGACAGCTGCAAGCACTGCCAATACCTTAATAATACCTGTTTTGGCAGGGAATTGCAACCGCGCGGCGCGGTCTTTTACAATTGTTTTTATTTTTGCTGCATCCAGGTTCCGGCCTTACCTGCGCAGCAGCTTGCCCAGAGCGTTGCGGGGCAGCGGTTCCTCCGTGAACTCCACGGCGCTGATCCGCTTGTACAGCGGCAGGGTGCGGTTGCACTCGGTGATAAAATCTTTCACCTCGGCCTGCTGCTCCTTTGCGCAGTAGACCACAGCGCAGATCTTCTGGCTCTTTTCTTTCACGATGCACTCCTGCACCGCCGGGCAGGCAGCCAGCTTGTGCTCCAGCTCCTCGGGGCTGACGTTCTCGCCGTTGGCCAGGATAATGAGGTTCTTTTTGCGGCCCGTGATGTAATAGTAGCCATCCTCGTCGATGCGGCCCAGATCGCCGGTATGGAACCAGCCGTCCTTGTCGATGACTTCAGCGGTGGCCTCGGGGTCTTTATAATAGCCCAGCATGACGCTGTTGCCCCGGATGCAGATCTCGCCGGTCTCATCCAGCTGATACTCGCAGTGGTCGTCCGGCTTGCCCACGGCGTTCATGTGGTCAGCCGTCTGGGTAAAGTTGAGGATGCCGTCGCCGAATGTCTCGGTCATGCCATAGCACTGGTTGACCACAAAGCCGTTGGCGGCCAGCTCTTCCAGCATCTTGGGGTCGAGGGCGGCGGAGGAGCAGCACAGGTCCCACAGACCGTTGAGACGCTCCATGCGGCCTCGTTTGTAATCGTTGTAAATGGTCTCCACCAGCATGGGGGCCGAAGCCATGACGTCGCTGTGCATCAGGCCAAGGTCGCGGTAGAAATCGCGGATATCGCCGCAGAGGTTCAGGGCCCAGCCTGCCGGCGGGTAGGACATGACGCAGACAAAGCAGGCCATGTGGAAGAGCGGCAGCAGGGTCATGTGGCTCAGAGGCAGCTTCTGGCCCGCGGGCAGGCGGTTGGTGATCCAGTTTTCGGCCACCTCGGAGTAAGTGACCAGCGTGGAGCACATGTTCCGCTCCGAGAGCATGACGCCCTTGCTGCGGCCGGTGGTGCCGGAGGTGAACATCAGCATCATGAGGCCGTCGTGGTCCACACAGTTGGTCAGCTCCCCGGGAGTGGAATCTTTGTAGCAGTCCATGGGGCGGAGCAGCGGGCCGTAAGCGGCCTCCAGCTGGGCACGGCAGCCGTAATCAATGCCGTCGTTCAAAATCAGGGCAGGCTCCACCTGGCCCAGCTCATATTCCAGCTCGTCCCAGGTCTTCTTCTGGTTCAGCGTGACCAGCACGCCGCCGGCCAGAATGATGCCGTAGGACGCCACGCAGAACTCATAGCAGTTGCGGCTCAGCAGCACCACACTGCGGCCCTTGAGGTCCGGCACTTCGTTTTTCAGGTAGGTGACCATCTTGCGGATGTCCCGCGCATACTCGCGGTAGTGCTTTTCCACCACGGTCTTGCCGTCTTCGGCCACATAACGGATGGCCACATTGTCCGGGAACTCCTGCTCCATGCAGCGGGTGACCATATCATACACACCAGCGGGAACTTTGATCTTCTCTGCCATTCGTATTCTTCTCCTTTGTGTCAGAATGTCTGATTTTGGGATATCACGGAAAACGCTGGGAAAAAACTCCCCCGGCATCAGTATACCGCAAAGAGGCCGCAAGTGCAATATTTCATTGCACAAATATGCAAGTAAAAGTTACATTCCGGTTTGTGCAATTGCATGTAAATCCTTCCTTTTGTTGCGAGGGGGCGAAACCCTGTGGTACACTTTGTTCATCGCCCTGCCGCATTCAAATTGACAGCCACAGGAAAAAGCATTATACTATTTAACAACGCTAGTCCCACAAAATAATCCAACTTTTATCATTTTGCGCCAAGTAGGCGGCTTTCTGCCATCCCGGGGCGATCCTGCGGCGCAAAGGAGGAGCCCTTTCATGGAAGGTACCAAACCTCGTACTGCAAGCTCGCTGGGCATGTTCGACCTGCTGAAAGGCGTCGGTATGCTGCTGATCGTCTTTGCCCACACCTCGGAGCTTTACCCCGTGGGTGATATTTCCACCATCACGCCCGTCACGTTTTTTCTGTTTGCCTACCGCGAATCGCTGATGGCGGCGTTCTACATCGCCAGCGGCTACGGTTTCCGCAAGCGGAGCATTGGCAAATGCATCAGCCAGCAGTTCAAGACCCTGTTCAAGCCTTACGCCTACACCGGGCTTGCCACTACCATCGCGCATTTTGTCATCCATTATAAGACATTCGGCAATTGGAACAACGCCGTTTACGAGACGTATAAAGTGCTGGGCGGTTTTGTGCTGGGCCTGCCCCACACCGCCACCTATTTCGGGCAGGAGTTTTTCTCCTGCGGCCCCATGTGGTATCTGCTGGCGCTGATGATCGGATGGATCCTGCTGGACATCATCCTGAATATTTTCCCCGAGAGCTACATAAAATGGGCCGTACTGGGCACCATGCTGCTGGGCTGGGGCATCTCTCTTGTGTGGGAGGCCCCGTTCTGCATCGCGCAGGGCATGGTCACGGTACCGTACCTGTACATCGGGTTCCTGGCCAAGAAAAAGCGCCTGTTTGAGAAAAAGTTCCGGCCTCTGGCCATCCTGGGCCTGCTGGCAGCGGCGCTGGGCGTCGCCCTGGGTGTGCTGCTGACGGGCAAAACGGACTGCGTCTCCCTGGGCGAGTGGACCATGGGCCCGGTCAGCATCCTGCTGGACGGCATTGTGGGCCTCGGTTTCATCGTCCTGTTTATGAAAGTACAGCGGTTGCTGGACAACCCCGTCACCCACCTCATTGAGGCGGTGGGCCGCCGCTCGCTGTATATCTTCTGCATCCACACCGTGGAGCTCACGGCAGTGCCCTGGTACCTGATGGTGCAGAAATACGCTGCCGCCCCCACCAAAGGCCTCTGGCTGCAGTATGCCGTCTCGCTGGGCAGCATTTTCCTCCTGTGTGAGATCCTGCTGCGCCGCCGGGACGTGATGCTCAAGTTCTTCCCTGCTCGCCGCAGACACTTTGCGGAACACCAGCGGTATGTGGCAAAACATTGAATTTTTGCGGCTCTGCCGCTGAATAATAAAAACTGAGGAGAATCCGGCTATGAACAACGAAACTCCTGAAGCGGCTCTGCGCAGCCGCATTGCGGACCTGGAACAACAGCTCAAACTCTCGGACGAGGGGTGTTCCCGGCTGGCGGCACGCTGCCTGGACCTGGAAAAAGAGGTGCAGTCTTATCTGGCGGCCCACCCCCAGCGCGAGATGCACACCGATTCCCCCACCCTTTTGCAGCCGCTGCTCTACTTTGATGCAGGCTTCGGCTTCTCCGAGCGGGACACCCTGACCGCCCCCGACTATGTCTGCGACGAGCTGACCGGTACCGTGACAGCGACCTTTGAGCTGCCTACCGCCGCGCAGGCTTTGCGGTTTGACCCGGGTGAGCTGCCCTGCTGCATCACCAACCTGAGCTTTTCGGACGACCGACTGCTCTGCGTGCCCGCCAACGGCCTGACACTGCCGGGCGACAGCATCCTGTTTTTGGGCGATGACCCCAATTTCCGGCTGGAGGGGCTGACCCATTACCCCGCCGGGATGAAGCTGGTGGTCTCCTACTGCTATTTCCCGCTGGAGACGTTGACGGACGAGCCCCTTTTTAACGCGGTGCTGGAGGGGGTGCAGCACTTCCAGAAGACCTGGAACAGTGAGGCCCGGCACATCCAGCAGCTGGAGCAGGCCAACGCGGAGCAGCAGCAGGCTGTGGACGCCCTGCACAAGAACATTGCCGAGCTGCACCAGGCCAACGCGGAGCTGACCGCCCGCTGCCAGGCCTATGAAAAATCGCTGGAGGGGGTGCTGTCCAGCAGCAGCTGGCGCATCACCTCACCGTTCCGCCGTCTGCTGGGCTGGTTCCACCGCAGCCGCTGAGCGCACTCATCACTGACAGAGGAGCGACAACATTCATGTACAGCAGTTACAGTCCCCTGCAGCGGACCCAGCTGTCCGGGCAGGTTTATACCGATACGCAGAGCCTCTATCTTCTTGTTTATGCCCCGGGCCGCCGGGTGGCGCTGGAAAACACCCTGCGTGACCAGCTCCACCAGAAATTCCGGCTGGTGGATTCGCTGGCTGACGCTCTCCCCCCCGCCGTGGCCGGTGTGCTGCTGGTGCGGGAGGATGTGGAGCTGATGTCCACCGCCCTCAACTACCTTGCCGCCGCCCTGAAAGACGGGGCGGATCTCGTCCTCAGCGACGCCGTGTTCGGCTACAACGGTGCCACCGCCCTCTACCAGAGCGACGCCCACATCTCCTGCACCGGTTGCGCGCTGGTGTCCCGCGCTTTGCTGGACCGCTGCCGCGCCGCCGCAAGGGACCCGGAGAGCGTCAGCGAACTGCTGGACGCTGCCGCCCGCCTGAGCGAGCGGTGCACCCGCGTCCCGCAGGCTCTGCTCCATTTTGAGCGAGACATCTGCGCCGAGGATGCCTATTCTCTCCACGGCAAGCGGGCATTCCTCATCAGCCATGTGCTGGATATGACGGGTGCCCCCATCGTGATGGTGAGCGCCGTGCCCGTGCTCCGCAGCATGGGCTATGAAGTGACGGTGCTGGGCCCCAGTGACAACGGTTCTTTGCAGCTGTTCCGGGACGCCGGTGCCGCCGTCATCACCCGGGCAGGATGTGTTTCCTCCCCGGCTCTGTGGGGGCTGGCCCTCTGCGCCGATTTCGTCATTGTCAACACCGTGGTCAGCGGGCGGGTGCTCCGGGCCCTGAGCGATACCGGCGTGCCTGTGCTCTGGTGGCTCCACGATGCCTTTGCGGGCTACCCGCACATTGCCCACCAGATTCCCAAGACCATTGCCCCGAATGTGGAGGTCTATTCCGTGGGCAAGCACGCGGCGGCGGCCATGCACGCCGTCCGGCCCGAGTTCGAGATCAAACAGCTCATCTACGGCCTGCCCGACTACTCGAAAGAAGACTTCCCGGTCTACGACCTGGGCTACGCCAATGGCCGCCCGCTCTTCGTCACCGTGGGTTCGTTCGAGCGGCGCAAAGGTCAGGATATCTTCTGCAAGGCCATCCGGCTGCTGCCCCCCGAGGTACGGCAGAAAGCCTCGTTCCTCTTTGTGGGCAAGGCAGCCGACCGGGAGATGATGGACGCCGTGCGGAACCTGACGGCCGATTACCCCGCCAACGTCTTCTACTGCAAGCGGCTGAGCCGGGACGAGATCAAATCCCTGATGCAGCAGTGCACCTGCCTGGTCTGCGCCTCCCGCGATGACCCCATGCCAACATTCGTCACCGAGGGCCTGATCTTCGGCAAGCCCTCCATCGTGTCGGAGCACACGGGCACGGCGGGCCTTGTCACCGAGGGTGTGGACGGCTTTGTCTACCGGGACGATGACCCCGCCCAGCTGGAAAAGCTGCTCTGCTGGGCCATTGAGCACCCCGCCGAGCTGGCCGCCATGCACGACGACTGCCGCGCCCTCTACGAGCGCTATTATTCCAAAGAAGCGTTCGCCCGGACGCTGACCACGGCGGTAAAAGAGCTGACCGAAAAAGTGGAACAGTTGAACAACAAATAACCCTCGAGGGACAGGCAGACGCCTGTCCCTTTTATCATATTGCTGTATTTGCCAAGAAAAATTTGTCTCATGTTCACAAAAAGCCCGCAGGGATATGCTATACTGTCCTCAAATCCCGTTGAGAAAGGAGCGTGTCCCATGCCCCGGCAAAGCCAAAACCAGAGCCCTGCCCCCTCCCGCAAAAAAGCTCTGCTCTCCGCAGCCATCCTGCTGGCCCTGACGGGCGTGCTTATCCTGCTGTTCCAGGATCACTGGGCCGAGATCTCCGCCGCGCTGGCCCAGCTTTCCCTCGGACAGGTAGCACTGGTGCTGGCGCTGGGCATCACCTACCCGCTTTTGGAGGGTGTGGCCAGCTGGCTCATCGTGCGCAGCCGCCTGCCCGGCTTTACCCTGCGGCACGGCATCGACAACGCATGGATGGGCACCTTTGGCAACGTCATCTGTCTGGGGGCCGGAGCGGTGCCCATGCAGACCTACTACCTCCACCGCTGCGGGCTGGGGCTTGGCCCCGGCGTGGGGCTGATGACCCTGCAATACGTCTTCCATAAGGCTGCCGTTCTGGTGTATGCCACGGTACTGCTGCTTTGGAACCGGCAGTGGTTCACGGCCCACGCCACTGGCGTTTTGAGCTACCTGCCCGCCGCCTACACGGTGGTGGCCGGGGTCATCCTGGGGCTGGTGCTCCTCTGCACCGCCCCGCTGGTGCAGAGCCTTGCCTGCAGGGCTCTGGGCCTGCTGCCCAAGACGGAGAAATGGCAGGCCCGCCGGGAGAGCTGGCAGACCCAGCTGGACACCCTGAGCGAAGAGAGCCGCCACCTGCTGACAGAAAAAACCCGCTGCCTGAAAATTTTCGCGGTCCATCTCTGCAAGCTTTTTTTGATGTACACCATCCCTTACTTCTGCCTGCGGTTCATGGGGCTTTCCAGCGCTCTGCGTTTCGGGCAGGTGCAGCTGCTCACCGCACTGATGCTCTTCCTCTCCAACGCTCTGCCCAATGTGGCCGGCATGGGCTCCATTGAGACGGCATTCCTGCTGGTATTCGGCGCGTTCCTCACCCGGGGCGAGACGATGAGCGTCCTGATGCTTTTCCGGATTGCGACCTATTATGTCGTGGTGGCCGTGAGCGCCGTGGGCTTCTTCTTTGCCCAAAAGAATGCCAAAAAATTGGGATAAGACGCACAAAAAGCCAGCCTCCGGCCGGAACGTTCCGGTCAGAGGCTGGCTTTGGTTTTGGGGGACGAAAGGACAAAAGAAAAGCGTCCCGGATCATTCCGAGACGCTTGGTGGTTGCGGGGGCCGGATTTGAACCAACGACCTTCGGGTTATGAGCCCGACGAGCTACCAGACTGCTCCACCCCGCGATATTTACTTGTCCGCGTCAGCCGCTCGCTGACTGCTCAAGTATAATACCACAACACCGGGTGGATGTCAAGCATTTTTGAAAAGAAAAATCTTACTTTTGCTTTTTGTGCTTCGGGTGGCGCGCTTTATAGAAGATCACACCGCAGACAGCGCCCACTACGATGAACGGCCAGTGGCCCACCAGGAAGACCGCCGCGCTCTGCACCGTCTCCACAAAGCCGGACCAACCCTCCCGCAGGGCGTTCTGGATGCGGGAGCCAAAGCCCTCCTCCACGGGGGTATAGGTCTGCACCTCTTCCAGCGAGAGGTAGACGGTGCAGCACTCCACCTGGCGGCTGTACCAGTCCAGCTGGCTCTGATAGCTTTCCAGCTGGTACTGCACATCGCTCAGGGAGGACTCGATCTGAAGCAGGTCGGAGAGGTTATCCGCGCTGGCTTTCAGCTCCTGCAGACGGGCGCGCTGTTCTTTCAGGCTGTCCAGCCGGGCCTCGATGTCCATATACTGGGTGGTAACATCCTCGGCCTGCTGGCTCTTGTAGGTCACATTGCCCGTTGCAGCCACGGCAGCGAGGAAACTCTCATAATTTTCCTGCGGGACCCGGAGGGTCAGGCTGAGGCTCCGGCGGCTGCCGCTGTTGGCGTACTCATCGCTGGACTCCATATAGCCGCCGGCTTCCGCCAGTGCGGCATCCAGCGCGGCGCGGGCTGCGTCGTAATCCTTGCTTTCCAGCGTCAGGTTGGCCGTGTAGATGATCTTGCTGCTTTCCGCGGCGTGAGCACTCTCCCCGGCGCTCTCCAGCTCCCCGCTGGTCAGCACCGCCGTGCCGGTATCCGCGCCGCCTGCGGCGGCGCTGCTTTCGTTCATGGTATCGTCGGCCACGGCCGGGGCGCTGGCCATGGCATAAGAAGAAACAGAGTTTTCCATGCTGAAACCGGTGGCCTCCCGGGAAGAAAATGTGGCCGGGCCGGACGATTTGGCCCCTCCCACCCCGATGACTCCCAGATGGAGCACGGAAGCCGCACCACCTGCCACCACGCAAAACGCCGCACAGGCAGCCAGCCCTTTCCACACACGACTGCTGGGGAAGTGGAGCGCCTTTTTGTGGGCAGGCACTTCCGGCTGTTTCCGCGTGACGGTTTTTGCAGCAGGAACCGAGACGGCCTGCTGGCTCTGCATGGCCAGCAGCTTTGCCTTTAAATCATCCGAGGCATGGAGGTCATCGACCTCCATCTTATATTCAAACCACCTCATCTTCGATCTCCTCCCTCAGCATCGTATGTAACTGTGCCCGCGCCCGCCGCAGCCAGCTCAGCACCGTGTTGGTGGGGGCGCCCAGCATCCGCCCCACCTCCGCCGCCGTGTAGCCCTCATAATAATGGAGGTAAATGGCGTTGCGGTAATTTTCGGGCAGAGAGCGCACGGCGTCCAGCACGCTGCCATCCTCAAAGGCATCCGGGGCAGGCAGGTTCTCGTCCAGCTCGGTGTCTTTCTGGTGGGCAGCGCGGGTCAGGTCGTGGCAGCGGTTGATGGCCACCCGCAGCAGCCAGGCCTTGAGATGCTCCTCACTCTCAAAGCGGCCGCTGTAGTTCAGCAGCTTTTCAAATACATCCTGCACCACATCCTCCGCATCGGCGGTGCAGCTGCAATTGTGCATGGCGGCACGGAACACCGTGTCGCTGTATCGCTGCACGGCCAGCGCAAAAACTTCATCTTTGGATAGCTGTCCCATAATTCGCATACTCCTTTGACACCCCGGCACCCGGGGCTCGATGGATTCTGATTCGGTACTTGGGGGACATTTCGCTCATTACACGGTTGAGCGGCCCCGATTATTGCAGGAAACGCACAAAATTTTTCCAGTGCGCCCCGGCCCGCCCCTATTCTTCGGCAGGCCCGGTACGCAAAGTATAACATGAACACGCGCAAAACAAAAGAGCCATTTGTCCGAATTCCGAACAAATGGCTCTGGTAGATTTTAGGGTACGCTCTCCTCAGCGGCGGTAGACCCGCTGGAACAAGGCCACCCGCTCCGCCAGGAATGTTTCCACTCTCGGGTGGTGCAGCCAGCGCTTGCCCTCCGTCCGTTCCACCAGCCGCCGCCCCAGCGCGGCGGGGTCCGTGTCGATGGCCTCCACGTCCTGCATGGTCAGGGTGAGCGTCAGTGCCGCCGGGGTGTCCGGCAACGGCGGGAGCGGGTCTTCCCACACAAAGGGCGGCAGCAGCTGTACCGCAAACACGGTGCGGGTGCACTCCTCCGTCAGCAGCAGCGCCGCCGGGGCCCCGTCCGGCATCACATGCAGGCTGCTGTAAAGTAGCTGCAAATGCCCCGGGGCCAGCAGCCGGGTCATGCCCTCCCCTGCCGTGGAAGAAAGGGTCAGGTACTCCGCCGCCTCATCCGCATAAATGCGCCGGGCCGGGGCCTGAAAGCCCGCGTACAGGGCAGGCAGCGCAAAGCTGCCCTCTTTGTCCAGCGCGTGCTGCAACGCAAGGTAAAACTCGGTCAGCGGGTGGTTCGGGTCCGGCTGCGGCATCCCGAAATCCGGCCGGGAGACATGTCCGCCGCCCATCAGGCCTCGTAGCCCAGCGTCGCCGCCATGACAGCCTTAATGGTGTGCATCCGGTTCTCCGCCTCGTCAAAGACGATGCTCTGGGGACCCTCAAAGACCTCGTCCGTCACTTCCATGGCGTCGCGGCCAAAACGCTCGCCCATCTCCTTGCCCACGGTGGTCTTGTGGTCGTGGTAAGCGGGCAGGCAGTGCATGAACACGGCCTTGGGGCCTGCAATCTTCATGAGCTCCTGGTTGATCTGGTAAGCGGCCAGGTCGCTGATCCGCTCGGCCCAGACTTCCACCGGCTCGCCCATGGAGACCCAGACGTCGGTATACAGCACGTCGGCCCCCTTGGCGGCCACGGCGGGGTCCTCCTCAAAACGGAGGGTCGCACCCGTCTCTGCCGCAATGGCCTCAC
>ENA-ORSM01002462-ORSM01002462.1-human-gut-metagenome-genome-assembly--contig:-NODE-2462-length-13041-cov-3.186201_pt1 | contig 13041 bp, 10 predicted proteins | sample MGYA00241903_ERZ509170 | MGnify/ENA primary metagenome ERZ509170 (study PRJEB26280, sample SAMEA2338784) | human gut metagenome | biome: human gut; feature: human-associated habitat; material: faeces...
CACGACTGACTTCCTTATCGTGTGTCAGACCGATAAGGAAATTTACCAACCGAGGTTGGTACTGGAAAAATAGATGCTCGAAAGCTTCCACATTTCCGGCAGCGATCTCCTTCAACTTATTTTGCTCCTCTGGTAATTCCATAATAGATGCGAAATAGCGAAAAATATCAGAATAATCAAAATAAAAGTTTGCAACTCAGTTGCATTAATTTTGTTGTACTTTTACCGTATCGAGAAAAAGAGTAAAGTCATGTCAACAAAACAATGCGAAGAGAAACTCAAAAATAAAGGCGTACGCCCGACAGCCGCCCGAATTCTTATATTGCAAAAACTGTCGGAACAAACATATCCCATTTCCTTGCTCGAATTGGAGGCACAACTGGAAACATTGGACAAATCGACCATTTCACGCTCTTTAGCGATCTTGTTGGAGCATCACGCCATCCACGCTTTCGAGGACGGAAGCGGGTCGATGAAATATGAAATCTGCCGGAGCGACACCGAGACGTGCTTTATTGAAAACAGGCATATCCATTTCTACTGTGAGGTTTGTCACAAGACCTATTGTATGGATCATATAAAAATCCCGGTCGTGCAGTTGCCCGAAGGCTTCATCATGGATACGATCAACTACACGGTCAAAGGAATCTGCCCGGCATGCAAGTCCCCAAATCTGTAAAACGCAATCGAGTTGCAAAAATATCTTCGGTTCTTTGCATCGGAATAATAAAAACAGATTGAATCATGGAAGCTAAAACAACTTGCCACTCAGGATGCGGATGCAGTTGCGGACATAATAAAGGAGAAGAACACCCGAACGTGGTATTGCCGATCCTGTCTTTCATCCTGCTCATTGTGGGGCTCATCTTAAACCATACCGGACAAGGCTGGTTCTCGCCGACAGTAAAGCTCGTCTGGTATCTGGCTGCTTTCCTCCCAGTAGGACTGCCTGTCATACGGGAAGCTTATCACGAGGCTTTGCGAAAAGACTTCTTCACCGAGTTTACATTGATGTCGGTCGCTTCGACCGGAGCTTTCAGCATCGGCGAATATCCGGAGGCTGTAGCTGTCATGCTTTTTTATACGGTTGGAGAAATGCTGCAAAACAGGGCTGTCGAACGTGCTTCACAAAATATCAGCCGTCTGCTTGATGTCCGTCCCGAACGTACGGACGTATTTCGTGAAGGTAATTATATCAATGTCTCCCCGAAAGAGGTACGGACAGGTGAACGAATCGAGGTAAAACCGGGCGGACGCATACCGCTCGACGGGATTTTACAGGAAACCGAAGCATCGTTCGACACCTCCGCCCTGACAGGCGAAAGCATGCCCCGCATACTTCGGAAAGGGGATGAAGTCCTGGCGGGAATGATCGTACTGGGACAAACCGTCCGCATAGAAGTGAACCGTCCCTATGAACAAAGCGCATTAGCCCGCATTTTAGTGCTGGTGAAAGATGCAGCCGAGCGTAAAGCTCCAGCCGAACTGTTCATTCGTCGGTTCGCACGGTTCTATACGCCTGCCGTGATCGTGTTGGCTTTGCTGATCGTCACGGTTCCGGCATTTGCCGGATTGATGATGCCGTCTTTCCAATACGTTTTTCATGACTGGTTGTACCGGGGATTGGTCTTTTTAGTTATCTCCTGTCCGTGTGCCTTGGTAATCAGCGTACCGTTGGGATATTTCGGAGGTATCGGAGCGGCGTCACGTGCCGGTATCTTGTTCAAGGGTGGTAATTATCTGGATGCCATCACCCGGATAAATACCATTGTATTCGACAAAACAGGTACATTGACCACTGGCTGCTTCGACGTGACGGATATACAGGCGCATAGAATTTCCGAGTCGGAACTATTGACCTTGCTTTTATCCGTCGAACAGAAAAGTACCCACCCGATCGCACAAGCGATCGTCCGCTACGCAAAGAAACAGAATATCTCTGCAGCAAGCGTATCGGAGATGCATGAACTGGCCGGACACGGCGTGGAGGCCGTCATCGGTGGACAGGAAGTGCTTGTCGGGAATATCCGCTTAATGAAAGAGCGCGTGATTTCCATCCCCGAAGAGTTGTCCGACCAAGTAGCGACCGTAGTTATCTGCGCCATCGATAAAAAATATGCCGGCCATCTGCTATTGTCCGATACGTTGAAAGACGATGCCGTAGAGGCGATTGCCAAACTGAGGAAGTTAGGAGTGACGGATATCCGTTTGCTGTCGGGTGATAAAAAAGAGATTGTCAAATCTTTTGCCAGACGTTTAGGTATCGACCAGGCATACGGAAACCTGTTGCCGGAGGATAAGGCGGCACATATCTGGGAAATGGTTGAAGAGCCGGGCAAATCCGTAGCTTTTGTCGGAGACGGAATGAATGATGCTCCGGTATTGGCACTAAGCCATGTAGGGATTGCGATGGGCGGACTCGGTTCGGATGCGGCAATCGAGAGTGCCGACGTCGTTATCCAGAACGACCAGCCGTCCAAGGTGGCGACCGCCATCACGATCGGGCGCAAGACGCGTACGATTGTCCGTCAGAATATCATAGGGGCACTTGTTGTAAAAGGGATTGTGTTGTCGGCAGGTGCATTGGGATACGCCACGTTGTGGGGGGCAGTCTTTGCTGATGTCGGTGTCGCTCTGCTGGCAGTCCTCAACTCGGTCCGCATACTGAACAGGAAGGTATGGTAAAACGGGGATGTGTCAATATCTCCTTGTCCCCTCACTTGATGCGGGGCCGCAAAAGGACAGACCTTATCAATCAGATTTTTATAAGGTCGGTTTTAATGCGATCCCGCGTCAAGCACGGGAACAGGACAGTTTTGACATACCCTCATACATTTTGACACGCAGCCTCGTTTATGATCGTTTTTCACTTTCCTTTCAGAAAAGGTTTTCCATTTTTCCAAATCACCTCTTCCTGTGTGATATACCAGGTTTTTCCGTTATCGTTATTTCCCTGATAGAACAGATAAGTTCGACCGTCCAAATCGGTAAAAATATGAGGATGGCCGGATTCGCTGGAATTCCATTCGCCGGGTTTGCCGTTCTTAAGGAAAGGTTCTTCCGAAAGACGTTTCCAGACAATGCCGTCTTCGCTTTCCGCCACTCCGATCTGTTGAGGGGCATTATTGTAAGCTCCGGCATAAAACATATAAAGTTTGTCACCTTTCTTTGCGATCGAAGCCCCTTCGATACATTTTCCTTCCCACGGATACACGGGATACAGGATAGAGGAATCCGTTACCTGTACCCAGTCTTCCCGGTTGAAATTGGTATTGCCCGGAGCAACAGCTACTCCCTGCATCTGGATGTCGTAGTTTTTATCGCGGGTTGCAAAATAGAGGAAATAGCGTCCTTTGAACTCACACACTTCCGCATCTATGGCACGCCCACAAGTCCAATCTCCGGCCGGGTGGAAAATCGGATTCGTCGGATTCCTTCTGAAATGAATGCCGTCATCCGATATGGCATGGCAGATGGCATCTTTCTTCCCATTCCCGTATGTCTGATAAAACAAATGCACCTTTCCATCCTTCACCAACGCACCGGGTGCACAAAGTCCTTTCTTCTCATAATCAGCTTCGGGAGCAGGCGTGATCTCGCCCACCTTCGTCCAGTTCATCAAATCCTTACTCTCCGCAATCCCAATATTCCATCCGGAATCAGGTTCCCCCTTCATCGGCGGAATGGAATGGTACATCAAATAGCGCCCCTTAAAATTAACCACATGCGGATCTTTCGAATAAGGAACCCCGACACGGGAGGTATCGCCGTATAACATGAGGGGACGAGCAGAAGAGCCCTGTGATAAAATTAACTGAAAGTTTCCCCATAACAATAGAATAATCAAAACAAGTTGCTTCATAAATACTATCTGATCTTTTTTAATTGACAAATGTAACTAATATTCTTCTAAATAAATTCGTAAATCGGATTTACAATAAATGATACAGCCTATCCTTCTATCCTTTTGCCATTAAACAGGGAAACAAAGGGCAAGCCATATACATTATTTATTTCAAGTAAGGTTTACCATCCTTCCATAAAACTTCTTGCTGTGTAATATACCAAGTCTTACCATGATCATTATTACCTTGATAGAACAAATAAGTCCGTCCGTCAAGATCGGTAAAAAGGTGAGGATGACCAGATTCACTTGAATTCCATTCTCCCGGTTTTCCATTTCGTAAAAAAGGTTCTTCCGACAGACGTTTCCAGTTCAAACCATCTTCACTGACAGCAACCCCGATCTGCTGAGGAGCATTATTATAAGCTCCGGCATAAAACATATACAGTTTATTATCCTTCTTAACAATCGAGGCACCTTCAATACATTCTCCCTCCCAATCACACTCTGGATACAAGATCGATTTATCACAAGCTTGTGTCCAGTCTTCCCTGTTAAAATCAGTATTCAAAGAAGCTGTTGCCACTCCTTGCATTTGTATTTTAAAATCCTTGTCACGAGTTGCAAAATAAAGAAAATACTTTCCATTGAATTCACAAACTTCAGCATCAATAGCCCGTCCACAGTTCCAATCACCCGTCGGATGAAAAACCGGATTACTCGGGTCGCGATCAAAGTGGATACCATCAGTTGACACAGCATGACAGATTGCATCATTTTTTCCATTTCCATAGGTTTGATAAAACAAATGAATTTTACCATCCCGAACTAAAGCACCAGGTGCACAAAGCCCATTCTTTTCATAAACGGCATTCTTTTCCGGCGTTATTTCACCGACTTTCGACCAATTAACCAAATCTTTACTGGATGCGATGCCAATGTTAGCACCAGAACCAGATACATCCAACCTCGGTGGAAGCGTATAATACATCAAATAACGTCCCTGAAAATTCACGACATGCGGATCTTTTGAAAAAGGAACTCCACGACGAGAAGTATCTTCATACATCATCCTCGGTTGCTGGGGTTTACCCAGCAACGAGAAAAACAAACAAGTCAATAATAAAACATATACTCTCATTTTTATTGATTCTAAATGATTAATTGCCATAACCAGGATTCTGGGTAAATTCCTCCGGATTCGAAACATTTGTCAACTGATCACGCGGTATCGGGCGTAATACATGATAATCTTTAAATTTCCCTGCAGTCATAGGACTGATTTCAGGATCATTCATACGCTCCATCAATTTGTCCGTCCGTTTCAAATCATACCAACGATGCATTTCTCCCATCAATTCACGAGCTCTTTCATCCAAAATAAAGTCAATCGTCACATCGGAAGACTTAATCTCCATCTCCGCTTCATGCCCAGGTACAGCGGCACGGCGACGAACTACATTAATATATTCAGCTGCTTTCTGAGCATTTCCAGACAGGAATGCAGCTTCAGCAGCCAACAAATATGTATCAGCCAAACGATAAACAAAAACATTACGCGATCCGGCTGTCCAGTTAACTTCTGGACGCAGGGGATCCAAATGTTTCACCAAATAAGCATACATTTTATAAGAAGTAAAACGAGTATTCGACGGCCATTCCGCATTCGGATTCTGCTCAGACTGGACATCCATCAGAGGATCGATTTGTTCACGCATATATTCCGGAAGAAATACCAAAACAGGCCAAACTTCTTTAATCTGTTCCGGTGTCCAAGGTTCTCTTGGATCAATCATGGCCAACTCTCCTTTTGTCCAAACCTTTTCTTCCACTTTTTTGGTAAACGGGCTGAAAACATTCTCCGTCACAGAATTTTCCGTTACATTCCACCGAGAAATAAAACAATCATCCCAACGTTGATCTTTCGTTTTGTCAAACAAACTTATTGCAAAATCAGAAGAACGCTCACGGCTCCAAGGTCTGCCATACTCAATAACTCTCTTTACAGCAGGATGTTCTTCCGAATAGGCTGAACAAAAGTACATATGGGCTGTATTACCATCTCCATTTAATTCCGCATTTTGCGTATACAAAACAGAGAAAAGGACTTCCGAATTATTTTTATTATTGATATCCCATAATTCTGCGTGCGATTTAACCAACGAATATTTACCAGAATTGATCACCTGCTCGGCATAATTCAAAGCTTTTTTCAAATCGTCATCACTCCGTTTCAAAGTAAGATACACTCTCGACAGATGGTGCATAGCTGCATATTTTGTTATATGCCCGAATTCAGATGCCTGGTAAGTTTCCGGCAAGTTTTCTACAGCAAATTCCAAGTCTGTAACAATTTGATTCCAAACTTCATCTACTTTTGTTTTATGTGCAGTAGTCTCTACTGAATTTGTCGGCTTCAACGGCATAGGAATATCACCAAACTGCTGTACCAGATGATAAAAATAGTGTGCTCTGATAAATAACGATTCTGCAAGAAAACGTGTTTTTAGATCTTCATCCAATCCAGGAATATCATTATTTTCCAGACTCTCAATAACTGCATTACACTGATTCACGGATTTATAACAACTATACCAGAAACTCCTGACATCAGCATTTGTCGCATCAATCGTCCAATTATACCATTGCTCATGTCCTTGATGACCGATCCATATATCCGAAGGACCTTCACACATATAAATCAAGTATTCCTGTATATACATTCCCCTTAAGGTTGAATACAATCCATTGACACCATTGGTTATACCATCTTTCGTCGTATAAAAATTACCAACAGTCACTTTATTATAAGCCGTCTCATCCAAGAAGTCGCAAGACGACAAACATAGCAGAGACAACGAACCTATCAATATTTTATTTAGTATTTTCATATTCTACTTTCAATTAATCAGATTATTAGAAACTTGCATTTACTCCAAATATAAATGAGGTTAACGGACGGTGGTCTGTATAGCTATTACAGTTTTCCGGATCCAGTCCTACATAATCACTCTTTGTCCATGTATATGGATTTTCAACCATAAAATATACCCTGAATTTTTCACTATAAAACTTTTTCGAAATCTCTTTCGGTAAAGTATATCCCAAATTAATATTTTTCAGACGTATAAATGACAGATCCCGATAAGCATAATCACTTGACACCAATAACTCCTGTGGATTAGTTATCGCAGGTTTCGGACAAGCATTAGAAGGATTATCCGGTGTCCAAAAATCAACATCCAGATGATTATAACGAGTTGATCCAGCCTCGTCAGTCAATACTCCTAATAGCTGTCCATACTTCTGACGTGTATAGAAATAAACATTCAAATCGAAATTCTTATAATAGAATCCTGTAGAAAGTCCTGCTGTCCATTTGGGTATTTTATTGAATGTATGCAAATCGCCTTCATCATAAACCCCATTATTATTTACATCTTCTATTTTAGGATTACCAGGTTCACGTCCATACTTTGCCGCTTCCTCTTCTTCTCCATATTGCCAAACTCCTATATATTTATACAGACGTTCAACGTAGAGAGGTTGCCCAATGAACCATTTATTTCCCGGACTATCTTCCTTTCCATTGAACAACTCGACAATTTCATTCTTGTTATAGCCAAAAGTCAAATCTACTGTCCATCTGAAATCTTTTGTCACAACAGGTACAGTGTTCAAGGCTATTTCAATACCCGAATTACGTGTCTTACCTACATTTTGCCAAGTAAATTCATACCCTGTATTGATCGGCAAATTGCGTTTCATCAATAGATCACGTGTATTACGAATATATCCGTCAACAGAACCACTGATCCTGTTATTCAAGAAGCCAAAATCCACGCCGACATTATATTCTTCTGTACTTTCCCACCCCAATTGATTATTAGCCAACTCGGTAGGCAGATATCCCATTGCCGACTGCTCAGTTGTCCCGAAATAATACACATATTTACCTAAAGCTCCTTGTGTTGCATACTCAGAAATTGCTGTATTACCGGAATTACCCCAGCTCAAACGTAATTTCAGATTAGAAAGCCAATCAACTTCCCGAAGGAAAGACTCATCATTCATACGCCAAGCCAATGCAACAGACGGAAAGAAGTCCCATTTATTACCTTTTGCCAAACGAGAAGAGCCATCGTAACGTCCAGTCAATGTCAACAAATACCGATCCTTAAATGTATAATTAACTCTTCCCATAAATGACAACAAAGCCCATTTACGTACAGAAGAAAGACGTGTAAATACATCTGGTGCTTCATTCACATTAAACCACGAACCGTAATAAGGCATATCCTGTCCAGTCAAACCGACCAATTCTGCTTTATCTGTCTGCATATCATGCACCAACGATACATCCAAACTATGATCATTCAATACCTTCTTATAATTCAGGACATTCGTAAAAGTAATCTGTTGCTCGTTCGTTTTTTTGTATTCAGCAGACGGAGAAGCCAACTGGCGAGCTTGAGAAGTAGAACTCTTATAAACTCCATTCTCGATTGACGACAAGCCATATGTCAAACTTGTTCGGAATTTCAAGCCTTTGATTATTTCCCAATCTGCAAATAAGTTCAAAAGGATACGGGTACGTTTTTCTTTATTGTCTACATTATTCTTATCAGTATCAAACAAAGGATTCGAATGCAATACCGTCTGATACCAACCGCTATTGTAAAAGCGCATATCTCCATTCTCGTCATAAACCTCCGTTAGTGGATCAATAACTGTTCCATATTTCCAAACACTATTATCTCCATTATTACGAGTTGTCAATGCTAAAAGAGAAGAATAGCCTACCGTCAAGTTCTTTGCTAATTCCATATCCCCGTTAATACGGGCTGAGAAACGTTCATATCCCATATTATCAATAATACTTTGGTCTTTATTATAGCCTAACACTAACATATTACGATTACGACCATTCGATTGATTGATACTGACATTATGATCCGTTTTATAGCCCGTACCGCTAAACATCAAATCTTGCCAATCTACAAACTGTCCGGAGTTCAAGGCTTTTAATTGAATATCATCAAATATTTCCTTATCTGTCTTTCCATAATTAGCCATTCTTTTCCAGTCTGCATATTTTTCACCGCTCATCATATCATAATTTTTGAATGACTTGGACACACCGACATATCCGTCATAACTAACAGACAGTTTAGCTTCCTTACGGGCACGTTTTGTCGTAATGATAACAACACCATTTGCTCCTCGAGAACCATAAATAGCAGTGGATGAAGCATCTTTCAAAACATCAATCGACTCGATTTCTGCCGGATTGATCTCATCGATCTTTCCTCCGAACGGAGCATCATCCACCACTATCAACGGATCATTGCCCGCATTGATCGAATTATATCCACGGATCACAATGGTAGAAGATGCTCCGGGAGAGTTTCCCATCGTAATATCCGCACCTGCAATTTTACCTTGCAATGCTTGCATAGGATCTTTCATCACAGCCTGATTCTGAATCGATGAAGAAGAAATCTGTGAAACAGATCCTGTTAGGTCACGTTTTTTGACAGAACCATAACCTACCACAACCACTTCATCCAAAGCTTGCGTATCTTCCTTCAATTGGATGTTCAATGTTGTCTTACCTTTACTAACCGCAACATCCTTGTCCAAATATCCGATGTACGTTATACTTAATTTGGAACCTTCGGATATCGACAAAGAGAAATTCCCATCCATATCCGTAATCGTACCATTAGACGTTCCCTTTTCAACAACATTCGCCCCAACAACTGGTTCGCCATTTTCATCTTTCACGATGCCTTTCACAATGATCTGCTTTTGCTGAGTGATAGATGATCCTGCGGCTTCCTTCTTGGAAATCACAATCATCTTGCCCTGGACAGAATAAGACAATCCGTTATCCAATACGGCAGATAGCACTTCTTCCAAAGAAGCATCTTTAAAATCTCGCGTAATCTGCTTCCGTTCATTTACCTCGTCTTTCTTGTAAATGATGGAATACTGTAGTTCTTTCTCTACTTCCGCTAATACTGTTTTTAAAGGAACATTTTTAAATTGCCGGGTGATCCGCTGTGCATTCATGGAGGTAGCCCCAGAAAGCATCAAGGCAAGGATTAACGCCCTTCCTACATGTTTTCTATACATAAACCAATAAATTAAAGAATTAGATTTAATAATATATTAACAATTGCGCTATTGTTTTCTAATATAAATATCCCGGTCCCGCCGTTCATAACGGATCGGAATAATCTCGGATAGAGCGTGAAAGACATCTCCGACCGTCTCTTCAGTGATACGCGGAAAGCTATATCTTTTTCCAAGTCGTCTCCCAAATGAATCTGAACGTCATATTTACGGGATAGGCGGACTGCCAGCTCATTGAGCGTGATTTTATCATATTCAACTCTCCCTTCTGTCCAGGATTTATATTGAGAAGCCTGAACCTTCTGACGGGAAAAACTTCCGTTTTGTTTGTCAAGACTCAGCAATTCTCCCGGTGCAACCGGAATATGCCTCCCTTTATATAAAATATCGATAGAGCCTTCCAATAATGTCGTTTTAGCAGAAATATCTTCAGGGTAAGAAGATACATTAAACTTTGTTCCTTTCACCAATACACTATACTGATCCGTTTTAACCACAAAAGGAGTTCCATCTGACTGTTTAGTCACTTCGAAATAAGCTTCACCAGTTAAAAAGACTTCCCTGTTTTTAGAATTGAAGTTACCGGCATACTGTAAGGAAGAACCGGCATTCAACCATACAACTGTTCCATCCGCCAGTATCAGCTTGCTTTTTTCTCCATAGGCAGTTTCTAAAGCAAACCGGTTATCGGCAGTTTCCGTATTCCGATAAAGATAGAAACTATATGTTCCACTCAATAATAGAACACATGCAATTGCAGCGATTGACGCACCTGCATCCGGCGTTGCAACTGTTTCCATTCATTCGAAACTTCAGGAATCAGTTTATAGGAAAGCATCCACTCCTCCTCCCATTGGCGGAACATTCTTTCATTAGAAGGTGCATCATTCACAAACCGGAAAAGAATCTCTTCTTCGGAGGGAGTAATGCGTCCTTCAAAATAACGTATTGCCAACTGGTGATTATAGATCTCCTGCTCTTTCATAATTTTTGCTTTCTATATGATGTAACAACCCAAATGAATTTTACCCAACCCCCTTCCTGAAAAAAATTCCCCAAAACAAAAGAAACAGGACTTCGTTCATTCGGAAAGCAGCCAAGCTAATATCGCGATATAGACATCCAACGGATATTTATCTTTAAAATGTGCGGAAAAGCGTGCTAAGGCTTTGGCTATATGTTTTTCCACTGCAGTAGTCGATATTTGGAGAGCATCTGCGATCTCCCGGTTTTTCATTTTCTTAAAACGGCTCATCTCAAATACTTCACGGCAACGGGAAGGCAAATCACTCATAACAAGACTGATCTGTTGTTGCAATTCCTTATACAGAAGCGTATATTCCGGACTTAGGTTAAAGTCCCAATAATAAAGTTCTTCCTGCCCGACCACCCTATCCAAATGTTCCAGATTATGCTGCTCGACCAGTTGCAGATGCTTCAAATAATTCAGACAGGCATTCCTCACCATTGCGAAAAGAAGAGATGAAATGGAAACAGCTTCTATCAGATCACGTTTTTCCCAAAATCTCAAAAAGCTCTCCTGTATGATATCCCTGACTGCTTCCTCATCCGTCACAAAACGAGCAGCATATCCTCGCAACCGAGGATAATAGCTATTGAACAAAAATTCGAATGCTTCGCCGTTTCCGTTCTTTATCTCCCGAAGAAGAGTCTTCTCGTCTGTGAAGTTTTTCATAATGATTATCTATTATGTTTCATCTCCTTATTCTTGCAATTATAGAAACCCTCTATATAGATATTCAAATCTTTGTCTATCTCAATGACGGCAAAACTATTATTTTCGGGAAGGCTTCCTTCTATCATTCCTTTCATTGTAAAATAGTGGATTCCATGCCGAAAACTATAGTTCCCGGCATGATGGTGCCCTTGGATAACGGCTACTACCTTACCGCTTTGCTCAAGTATCGAAACGATCTCTTCCGCATTGCCGATACAAAGTTCCTTGTCGATCCCGGAGAAAGTATCCAACAATTCGTGGATAAAGATCACGACCGGCAAATCGTCTTTCTTCAGTTCCTGCTGCAACCATTCTCTTTGGCCAGCGGGGATAAACGCCTTGGTCCAATCGAAATTACCGGAATCATAATCAGAACCATCCTCGTTGCAGTTACCGTCAAGCACGATAAACTTAATCTGGTTCCGTACGAAGGAATAATAAGGTTTTCCTTTCGCACTCCCGTAATTGCTCGTATGTGCGAGAAATTCAGATTTTGAGATACTATCCATATCATGATTGCCCAACACATGATAAACAGGGCCGTCGAAGGTCTGAAACTTTGCTTCTATCTCATCTAAAAACGACAAAGTCTGCCCTCTTTCAGGAGTATCACCCATATCCTTCAAGTCTCCAAGTTCAATCATGAAATCTAATTTCCGCCTATTAAAAACGTCTATTGCTTCCGATAACTTTGTGATGGATTGTTCATAATAGCGAGTTCCGTGTACATTCCGATGAGCAAAATGTATATCCGTTACCAAGCCAAAGCGCAGTCTCTTTTCATTTTCCCGCGCCAACAAGCCCGGACAGGATAAAAGCAATGCCCCAGCACATGATCTCTTAAAAAATAATCGTCTATCCATGGTTTATCAGATTGATCAGGGCAAATGTAAACAATATTCCCGGAGAATTGGATAAAACTGTTTACCTTTGCCTTATCAAATACGAATCTGCCATATGAAACTAAAAGTAATTATCCTGCTTATCAGTCTGTTATCCGGCTCTATCGAAGCCCAGACAATTCATTACAATGCTTTCTCACACAACGATTATGAACGTCCCCGTCCGCTATTCGATGCCCTTTCATTCCAATTCAATTGTGTGGAAGCGGATTTATGGCTAATCGACGGCGAGCTGTATGTGTCCCACGATTCGGTCGCCCCCAACCCGGATATCACATTCGAGAAACTGTATCTCTTGCCATTAGTCGAACGGATCAAAAAGAACGGGGGCAAAGTATATCCGGGCAGCGACCGCCCGTTTTACCTGATGGTCGATTGCAAGACAGACGGCGAAGCGATGTACCCCGTCTTGAAAAAGA